>Ga0315910_10000183_pt1 | contig 70422 bp, 53 predicted proteins | sample EdamamesoilMG_FD_204470 | JGI IMG/M metagenome (GOLD analysis project Ga0315910, IMG submission 204470) | Garden soil microbial communities collected in Santa Monica, California, United States - Edamame soil | ecosystem: Environmental > Terrestrial > Soil > Garden | place: USA: California... | reverse complement strand
GTCGCGGCGGCCTGGAGGACGAGCAGGACGAAGGCGACACGCATGGTGGGCATCGGGCGATCCGCGGCGGCTCGACGGCGGGGCGGCGCGTTGGTACGACGGCGCGCGTCGAACGATCCGCGCGACCGCGCGCTCCGGAGGAGGAACCCCATGGTGAAGCCCGGCGACGTCGCCCCCGACTTCAAGGTGCAGAGCCACCTCGGCAAGGTGGTCTCGCTCGCGAGCCTGCGCGGCAAGAACGTGGTGCTGTGGTTCTATCCCAAGGCCGACACCCCTGGCTGAACCAAGGAAGGCTGCGGGTTCCGTGATCGAATCCGCGACTTCTCCAAGGTCGATGCCGTGATCCTCGGCGCGAGCTACGACAGCGTCGCCGACAACCAGAAGTTCGCCGAGAAGTTCGCCTTCCCGTTCGAGCTCCTCTGCGACACCGACAAGAGCCTCGCGAAGGCGTACGGCGCGTTCGACGCGGCCGAGCCGGGCTATCCGCGCCGCGCCGCTTTCGTCATCGGCAAGGACGGCAAGGTGACCCACGCGTGGGAGAAGGTGAAGGCGGCCGAGTTCCCGGGCGAGGTCTACGCGCTGCTGGCGGGAGCGAAGACGCAGGGCGCGTGACCGCGTGCGGCGCGCCGCGCGCCGTCACGCGAGCTGGCGGTTGACGATCGCGCGCAGGTCGGCGAGGCGGAACGGCTTCTCGACGCGGAGGTTGCGGACCTCCTCGAGGAAGGCGCGCGCGCGCGGCGTGAAGGCGCCGCCGGTGAGGAAGATCATCCGCTCCGCCTGCGCCGGCGCGACGCGGACGAGGTCGGCGTGGAGCTCCATGCCGGTCTTGCGCGGCATCATCATGTCGCACAGCACGACGTCGTAGGGCTCGCCGCGCACGATGCGCTCGAGCGCGTCGGTCGCGTCGGAGCAGGTCGTCACGTCGTGCTCCTTGCCCAGCGCGAGGCGTACGACGTTCAGGATCGACGACTCGTCATCGACGACCAGCACGCGGCCGCGGCGCGGCGCCGGCGACGGAGCGACCGCGGCGCCGGCCGCCGAAGCCGACGTGCCCGCGGGCGCGAGCTTCGCGGCCGGCAGCGTCACGCGGAACGTGCTCCCCTTGCCGGGCGCGCTCTCGACCGCGATCACGCCGCCGAACCCCTCGACGATGCGGCGGCAGATCGAGAGGCCGAGCCCCGTCCCGACGCCGCGCGGCTTGGTCGTGAAGAACGGCGTGAAGAGGCGGCGCACCACCTCGGGCGCCATCCCCGAGCCGCTGTCGCTCACCTCGACCACGATGCGCCCCTGCGCGTCGCTGCGCGTGGCCAGCGCGATCTCGTGGCGCTCCGCGTCGCCTTCGGGGATCGCCTGCGCCGCGTTGACGATCAGGTTGAGGAAGACCTGGCCGAGCCGGAACTCGTTGCCGAGCACCGGCGGCGCCTCGCGGAAATCGGTGGTCAGCCGCGCGCGATGGCGGATCTCGTTCCACGCGAGGCGCGACGTCGATTCGAGCACCTGCCGGACGTCGACCGGCCCGACCGTCTCCTCCTCGGCGCGCGAGAAGATCCGGAGGTCGCGCACGATGTGGCGCAGCCGGTCGCCCGCCTCGCGCGCGGCGTCGAGCAGCGTCTCGAGCTCGCGCAACTGGGCCGGCGCGCCGAGCCAGCGGCCGAGCTCGCGCGTCTCGTTGCCGGCGAGCTCGAGGTTGGCCAGCAGCGAGGCGAGCGGGTTGTTGATCTCGTGGGCGACGCCGGCCGTCAGCGAGCCGATCGCCAGCAGGCGGTCGGAGATCATCAGCTGCGCCTCGAGCTTCTTGCGCTCGGTGGTGTCGCGCACGATCGCGGTCGCGCCGCCGCCGCCGGCCGCGTTCCAGCGCGCGCACGAGAGCTCGACCGGGAACTCCGTCCCGTCGCCGCGCCGGCCCGCGAGCTCGAGCGAACGGACCACCGGATCGCCGTGGCCCACGATCACGTCGGAGAGGCGCGCCACGTCGCCCGGCGGCGAGGAGGGGGCGATCAGCTCGCGGAAGGGCAGGCCGGCGAAGTCGGCGGCGGCGCGGCCGAAAGTGCGCTCGGCGGCGGGGTTGGCGTAGACGACGCGCCCCGCCTCGTCGAACGAGACGATCGCGTCGGTCGCCGTCTCGGTCACGGTGCGCAGCCGCAGATCGCTCTCGCGCAGCTTCTCCTCGGCGTCGCGCCGCATCGCGCGCGCGTCGACCTCGCGCAGCTCGCGCTCGATCGCCGGCACGAGGCGCGCGAGGTTCCCCTTCGCGACGAAGTCGTCGGCGCCGAGCTTCAGCGCCTCGACCGCGGCCTCCTCGCCGACCGTGCCCGACATCACGATGCAGGGGACCTCGAGCCCCGACGCCTTCAGTCCCTGGAGCGCCGACGGGACGTCGAAGCGCGTCGTCGAGAAGTCGGCGAGGACGAGGTCCCAGCTCGACTCGGCGAGCGCCACCTCCATCGCGGCGGCCGTGTCGACGCGGCGATGGAGGACGGCGTAGCCGCCCCGCTCGAGCTCGCGGACGAAGAGGAGCGCGTCGGTCGGGGAGTCCTCGACGATCAGCACCCGAAGCGTCGCGCCCATCGCTCCTCCTCCGCGGCCGTTCGCAGCGCGGCATCGTGCCCGGCTCGCGGGGTTCGTCCAACTGGCCTCTGGAAGCGTGACGAGCCGCCGTCCGTCACGCGCGCACGCTCGGTCCGCGCACGCCGCCGCGTCAGCGACGGGCGACGCGGATGGCGCTCGACCACGCCGTCTCGCCGTCGGCCTGGATCACGCGCGCGTAGTAGGTCGCGCTCGCGCCGGGCGCGAGCTCCTCGTCGCGCCACTCCTGGACCAGCTCCGCGACGCCGAGCCCGCGCTGCTCCTCGACGCCGACGTCGATCCGCTCGTGGACGCGCAGCCGCCAGCGGGCGTCGCGCACGTTGCCGGAGAGTCCTTCGCGGAAGCGCGCCAGCGGCACGCTCTCCTTGCGCATGCCCGCCTCGAACGCCACCACCGCGTCTTGCGAGGCGCGGAGCCGCGCGCGCAGCCCGTCGCGGCCCGCGTCGCGCGCCCCCTTCGGCCAGCGCAGCCGCAGCACGCCCTCCTCGACCTCGAGCGACGGTTGCGCCGCGTCGCCGCGCTTCGGCCGCGAGCCCGACGCGACCGAGAGCTTGCCGCCCTCGACCGCGAGCGTGATCTCGACGTCGGCGCGCGCCGGCACCATCCCCGGCTCGTAGTCGAAGAGGAGCGAGAAGTCGGCGAGCGGCGGCTCGCGGTCGCGGCCGAGCCGGCGCCACGGCTTGCCGTCGCGCATCACCAGCACGTCGCGGATCGGCTGCAGCATGCGCGTCGCGAGGCGGACGGTCGGCGCCGCGTCGCACTCGACGCGCTCCCCCATCACCGCGTCGTCGACGCGCAGGTCGACGAAGAGGCCGCGCGCCGTCGCGGCGAAGGTGCGCCCCGCCTCCATCGCCGCGAAGAGGTCGCCGCCGTCGAGCCGCTCGGCCAGCACGCCGGCGTAGGCGGCGCCGTTGCCGTGGTCGCTGCTGGCGATGAAGGAGACGCCGGGCAGCGCGGTCAGCGCGTCGAGCGCGAACGAGCCGTACGCCAGCGCGCGCGCCGACTGCCGCCAGCAGCCGTCGAACTCGAAGCTGCCGCGCAGCGACTGGTAGAGCTCCAGCAGCCGCGTCACGCGCGGGTCGCACGCGGAGAAGTCGACGCGCCGCCCCGGATCGGCCGACGTGTGCGGCACCACCAGCGCGCGCCGCCCCTCGAGCTTCTTGCAGAGCCACGCCAGCGCCCCCTCCTCCTGGTGCGCCTGGACGGCGAGGAGCGGCCCGCCCGGCTCGGCGAAGAGGACGTTCACGTGGCCGTGGACCCGCGTCGAGCACTCGTAGCCCGCCATCGGGACGAGCGTCGGCGTCCGCTCCAGCGCGAGCAGCCGCTGCAGCCGCGCCCATGCGGAGGGATCGAGGTGGCCGGCGTGGTCGGTCACGGCGAGGAAGTCGTCGCCGTAGACGTCGCGCGCGAAGGCGTAGCGATCCTCGGGCAGCGGCTCGAGGCCGCGGCTGCAGCGCGAGAGCGACGAGTGGCGATGGAGGTCGCCGTAGAAGACGCTCCACGTCGTCGCGCCGCGCGTCACGCGATGGCGCTGCGCGCCGGTCACGAAGGGGTCGCGCCACTGCTCGCCGGCGGGATGGAAATGGAGCGCGTCGCGGGACGGGGCGCGTGCGACCCACGCGAGCGACGGCGGCTCGGCACCGTCCGGCGCCGTCGTCGCGGCGCCGGCCGCCAGCCGGCCGACCACGATCGCCGACGGGCCGGTCCACGTCGCGTACTCGTCGCCGCGCGCCGCCGCCATCGCCTGGATCGGCTCCGGCAACCCGGCGGCGTTCCAGAGCGAGCCCATCTTGAAGCGGCGGTCGCCCTGCGCCGCGATCCAGACGCCGTCGCTCGCGGCGCAGAGCGCGCCCGCGTCGCAGAGGCCGGCGCTGTCGGCCAGCTCGTGCGCCGCCGACCAGCCGTCGCGCGCCAGCCACTGCACCAGCAGCGGACTGCCCGACCGGCGGTCGCGCGACTTCGACTGGAGGTTGTACCGGTAGGCGATCCACGGAGTCCCGGCGCGATCGAGCGCGAGGCGCGGCGCGCCGCCGCCCCATCCCAGCAGCGGCGCGCCCGGCACCTCGCCGTCGCTCCAGGTGCCGCGCCCTTTCACCAGCTCCACCGCGCCCGCCTTCAGTCGCGCGACCATCACCGCGACCGACTGCTCGGCGCGCTTCACCCCTTTCTGGTCGGCCGGCTGCGACGCGCCGCGCCGCCCGTCGACGAGGCGATCCCACGCGATCCAGAGCGTGCCGTCGTCGCCGCCCGCCAGCGCGGGATGGAGGTCGTCGCTCGCCGACGCCGCGGAGATGGCGAGCGGCGGGCCGAGCGCGCCCGCCGCGTCGATCGCGCGCACGACCACCTCGTAGTCGCGGTCGATCCAGCTCGACCAGGCGACGAAGAGCGTCCCGCCCGCGGCCGCGAGCGCCGGGTCGAGGTCGCTCCCCGACGACTCGCCGACCGCGAGCGCCGGCCCGAGCTCCGACGTCTCCTCGCGCCACGGCGCCGCCGCGACGTCGAAGCTGCCGCTCCCTTCGGCGCTGCCGTCGCGCCACTGCTCCCACGCGAACCAGAGCGTCCCGTCCGCCGCGCGCGCCACGGCGGGATCGCGCGCGGGCGCGCTCCCGCGCGTCAGCGCGAACGAGGTCGCGCCGCCGGCCGCGTCGACGCGCGCGCCGCGGAGCTGCGCCACGCCGTCGACGACTTCGCTCCAGACGACGACGAGCTGCCCGGCGCGGTCGAGCGCCGCGCGCGGCGCGGTGCGCACCGCCGCGGTCGCCGTCAGCTCGACGGTCGCGACGACGCGCCCTTCGCCTTCGAGCTCCTGCGCGACGAGGAAGTCGCCGCCCGCCGCGCCGCGCCATTCGTGGTCGACCAGCCAGGCGCCGCCGCCCGGCCGCGCGACGAGGCACGGCGCGCTGCGTTCGCGGTCGTTGCTCTCGAGCTTCGCCGCGGCGGGCAGCGGGCGCGGCGGCTCGACCGCGCGCTCGATCAGGTCGTCGGCGCCCTCGACCGGCTCGCCGCCGTCGCCGTCGCGCTCCCCGCGATCGGCGCGATCGGCGCGCTCCGGCGGCGCCTCCTGCCCCTGCCGCGCCAGCAGCGGCCCGATCGCGAGCAGCGCCGGCAGCAGCAGGAGGCACGACCGCGCTCTCATCGCCGACCGATCGCGCATGCTCCGCCTCTCGCCCGCCTTGCACCGCCACGAGGACCGCTGCAATCTACGCCGCTTCATCGGCGAACCGCAGGAAGCGACCCATGCCCTACCTGAACGTCCCGCCCCCGCAAGCGAAGGAGCTCCTCGACCAGGGCGACGGCTGGATCTACGTCGACGTCCGCACCGAGGGCGAGTTCGCGCAAGGCCATCCGCCCGGCGCCTACAACCTGCCGCTCGCGCTCGGCACGCCGCCCAACATGACGGTGAACCCCGAGTTCCTCGCGGTCCTCAAGGCGAGCTTCAAGAAGACGAGCAAGCTCCTCTTCGGCTGCGCGTCGGGCGGCCGCTCGGCGCGCGCGTGCGAGCTGGCCGCGAACGCCGGCTACCTCGCGCTCGCGAACATGAGCGGCGGTTTCCACGGCGCCCGCACGCCGCTCGGCACGGTCGAGAAGGGCTGGGCCGCGTGCGGCCTGCCGGTCGAGACCGAGTGCGCGCGCGACCACGCCTACGAGGCGCTGCGCCGCAACGTCTGAGACGTCGGGATCCGCGGATCAGTCGGCGGCGACCGCGATCCGCTCGACCACGCACGAGACGAAGTCGTAGCCCTCCGGCTCGGCGACCGCGGCGCTGCGATCGGCGACCAGCTTCACCTCGACGATGCGCGACGCGCGGTCGTCGTCGCGCGCGGGCGGCAGCGCGAAGCGCGCGGAGACGACGGCGGCGGAGCCGGCCGGCAGCAGGAGCGCGCCCGTCTCGACGCCGTCGATCGCGACCGTCACGCGCAACGGCAGCAGATCGGCGCGTCCCGCGATCGGACGGAGCGCGACCTCGATCGCCCCCGCTCGTCGCGGCAGCGCGGCGAGCAGCCGCGGCCCCATCCAGCCCGACGGCGAGAGGCCGCCGAGGACCTGGTTCACGCCGTCGCCCTGCGCCGGCTCGATCCGCTCGCGCAGCGCGGCGGCGGCGGCGGCGCGCGCCTCGTCGGCGAGGAGCGCCCACTCCTCGCGCGCGCGGCGCGGCGCGCGGCGGGCGTCGAACGCGGGATCGGGCGCCGGCAGCGGCGCCGCGGCGTCGATCCAATGGAGCTCGTCGACCAGCGAGCGCGCGACCCAGCGCGCCAGCTTCGCGACGGTCGCGGCGTTCGGGTGGGGATCGTCGGCGAGGAGGTCGCGCTTCTCCGTCTTGCGCAGCAGCGGGATCGTCGCGAGGTCGGGCCGGCGCGCCAGCAGCCGCTCCATCAGGATCGCCGTGAAGGACGAGTCGACGAGCGGGGCGACGGCGACGCGCGCGCCGCGCCGCTCGAGCTCCGCGGCCCACGCGACGAGGCCGTCGGCCATAGCGTCGTAGCGGCGCGTCGACTCGCCGCCGAGGTCGGCGTTCAGCGCGATCGGCCCGACCTCGCGGTCCCCCACCGCGATCTCGCCCGCCGCGACGCGCGCCGCGAGCGGGATCAGCCGGTCCTGGACGCGGTTGATGCTGATCGAGAGCCACGGGTCGTCGCTCATCAGGTCGGGCACGAGGCGGCGACGGCCGCGTTCGGCGACGCCCTCGCTGTCGGAAAGGTCGTTGTCGATCGGCACGAAGAGGACGACGGACGGCGCGAGCCGATCCCAGTGGTCGAGGAGCAGGCAGGTCGAGTTGCGCCAATTCCAGGCCGGCATCGCGATCGTGCGCCCGATCCACGACGGTGCCGCGCGATCGCCACGTGCCGCGGCCAGCAGCTCCTCGACCTGCTGCGCGAGGCACTCGCCGTCGGCGACGCCCTGGCCGAAGGCGACTGAATCGCCGACCACGGCGAACGTGCGCGCGGCGGCGGCCGGCCGCGCGCCGGTCCGCATCCGCAGGCCGAGGTCGTCGCTCGTGACCGGCGCGCCGACCATCGTGAACTGGAGCGAGGGGCGGAGCACGTAGCCGACGCGCGGATCGACGTGGAGCTGGTAGTAGCCGCGCGCGCGCGACGCCGCCGACGCGATCGGGAGGTCGATCGTCGGCTCGGACGCCGGAAGGGGCGCGACGAGCGGACGCGACCAGAGCGTGCGCGGCGCGCGGCCGGTGGCAAGCGACCAGACGCCGAGCACGAACGGGATCAGCAACGCGGGCGCGAGCGCCGCGAGCAGCAGTCGTCGCACGAACCAAGCCCCCCTCGTGCCGCCAGGCTCGCGCCTCCGATAGCGCGCCCGCCGCGGAGCGCTTGTAACGATTCGGAGGCGGCTGCAAACTCCGCCGTCCGTTTCCGGCCGGCGCCAGTCGCCGCGCCCCACGCGCAGCGAGCGGGAGATCCGATGCACGCCCTCCTCGAGGAGCTCCGAGTCGCCGACCCCGCGCCCGGCTACCTCTGCGGCGCGACCAGCGGCGGCGGCGGCGCGCTCCTCGAATCGATCGATCCGTCGACCGGCAAGGCGATCGGCCGCGTGCGCCAGGCGACGCGCGCCGAGTGCGACGACGCGGTCGCGCGCGCGGCGAAGGCGTTCGAGGCGTGGCGCCTCGTGCCCGCCCCGCAGCGCGGCGAGATCGTGCGGCAGATCGGCGAGGAGCTGCGGCGCGCGAAGGAGCCGCTCGCGCGGCTGGTCACGGCCGAGTGCGGCAAGCTGCTGACCGAGGGGCGCGGCGAAGTGCAGGAGATGATCGACATCGCCGACTTCGCGGTCGGGCTGTCGCGCCAGCTCTACGGCCTCACGATGCACTCGGAGCGGCCGGGCCACCGGATGTACGAGCAGTGGCACCCGCTCGGCGTCGTCGCGATCGTCACCGCCTTCAACTTCCCGGTCGCCGTCTGGGCGTGGAACGCGATGATCGCCGCCGTCTGCGGCGACACGCTGGTCTGGAAGCCGTCGCCGAAGACGCCGCTGACGGCGATCGCGGTGCAGCAGATCGCGGCGCGCGTGCTGGCGAAGCACGGCCATCCCGACGTGATGGCGCTGCTGGTCGGCGAGGTGGCCGACGTGGGCGAGCCGCTGCTGGACGACCGGCGCGTCGCGCTCGTCTCGGCGACGGGCAGCTGCGCGATGGGTCGCGTCGTCGGCGAGCGCGTCGCGCGGCGCTTCGGGCGGACGCTGCTCGAGCTCGGCGGCAACAACGCGATCGTCGCGCTCGACGACGCGCCGCAGGAGCTGGCGCTGCGCGCGATCGCGTTCGGCGCGGTCGGCACGGCGGGCCAGCGCTGCACCACGACGCGGCGCGTCTACCTCCAGCGCGGGATCGCGGCGGAGCTGACCGCGAAGCTGGTGAAGGCGTATCGCACGCTCAAGATCGGCGATCCGCTGGCGAGCGACACGCTGGTCGGGCCGCTGATCGACCGCGCGGCGGTGGCCGGCTACGAGAAGGCGCTGGCGACGATCCGCGAGCAGGGCGCGACCGTGCTCTGCGGCGGGAAGGTGCTGGCCGGCAAGGGCTACGAGTCGGGCTGCTTCGTCGAGCCGACGCTGGTCAAGGCGCGCGCCGACCTGCCGCAGCTGCAGCACGAGGTCTTCGCGCCGATCACCTACCTGATCGAGGTGGCCGATCTCGACGAGGCGATCCGCTGCAACAACGCGGTGCCGCAAGGGCTCTCCTCCGCGATCTTCACGCTCAACCTCCGCCACGCGGAGCGCTTCCTCTCGCACGCGGGCAGCGACTGCGGCATCGCCAACGTCAACCTCGGGACCAGCGGCGCCGAGATCGGCGGCGCGTTCGGCGGCGAGAAGGAGACCGGCGGCGGACGCGAGGCGGGCAGCGACGCGTGGAAGGCCTACATGCGCCGCCAGACGTGCACCATCAACTACGGGACGCAGCTGCCGCTCGCGCAGGGCGTCCAGTTCGACGTCGGGAGCTGAGCGCCGCCATGGACGAGGCTCCGAGCTCGCGCCCGTCGAGTGGTCGCTTCGCGTGGGCGGCGCTCTGCCTCGCGCTGCTGCTCGGCGCGCTGGCGCTCTCCTTCTGGGTCGCGACGAAGAACTTCGCGATCGCTGATCCGGCGAAGTCGCCGGCGACGGCGAAGGTGCTGGAGATGGCGCGCATCGAGGGCGACTCGTCGCGCGAGATGTTCTCGCGCTACTTCGCGTCGGAGAGCAACCGCGCGCTCTTCACCTTCCTCGGGCCGTTCCAAGTCGCCACGGCGCTGCTCGCCTTCGCGCTGGCGTTCGGGCCGGCGAAGCAGGCGCGGCGCGGCAAGGCGGCGCGCGCGCTCCTCGGGCTGGTCGCCGTCGCCGCGATCGCGATGGCGCCGCTGGTCCCGATGATGATCGAGAAGGGGCGCGCGATCGACTTCGTGCCGCGCGTGCCCGAGACCGAGGACCGCGCCGCCTTCATGCGCTGGCACGGCCTCTACATGGTTGGCGACGGCGTCCTCCTGCTCGCTTCGCTGGCCCTGCTGCCGTTGCTGGTCGGCGCCGCGACGCGGGACGTCAGCGCCCCACCACCAGCTCGAGGCCCGGGGTGAACGAGATGCCCCGCGTCGCGCCGGGATCGAGCTCGATCCCCTGGACGTCGAGCGCGAGGCCCGCCAGCGCGGAGTCGTAGGGAACGTCGTCGGTGAGCGCGCCGCCGCTCGCGCCGACCGTCAGCGCGAGCGACCCGGCGATGTCGACGAGGAAGGTGCCGCCCCAGTTCGACGGGACCGAGGCGCGCGCGAAGCCGAAGAAGAGGATCGCCGGCGTCGCCGCGCCGAGCGAGTTGCCGATGGAGAGGGTGATCGTCGACCCGAGGTCGGGGTCGGCGCTGAGCGACAGCGACGGGATCCCGTTCGTGCCGGGCCAGCCGGCGCCGTAGAGGGTCCACGACGCGATCGGGCAGTTCGTGAAGTCGGAGGTGAAGACGTCGCGCACGCCGTTCAGGTCGGTCGGGTCGAGGTTGCCGGCGCCGCCGAGGAAGGCGACGACCTGACCGCTGACGACCGAGAGGCGCGCGCGGTAGCACTCCTTGTCGGCGACGGTGCCGTCGCCGGCGCAGCTCACCAGCGTCGTGGTGCCGCTCGGGCGGTCGAGCAGGTAGATGTCGGCGTGGCCGTTCGGGTCGAGCGGCGAGAGGTTCTTCGCGCGCGACTCGAACGCGACGACGAGGCCGTCGCCCGAGATCGACGGGTCCCAGCACTCGCCGTTCGTCTGGGCGCCGCTCGGCGTCTGGACGATGCGCGTCGTCGTGCCGGCGGCGCGGTCGCGCAGGAAGATGTCGTACTTGCCGTTCGTGTCGCCCGTGACGAGGTTGGTCGCGTTCGAGTCGAAGACGACCAGCGACCCGTCCCCGTTCATCGAGGCGCCGATGAAACTGGTGCCGTTCGACTGCGCGCCGCTCGACGAGACCGAGACGCGCTCGGTCGTGCCGAGCGTCCGATCGAAGACGAAGAGGTCGTACTTGTTGTTCGTGTCGCCCGCGACCAGGTTGGTGGCGTCGCTGATGATCAGCGAGTAGCGGCCGTCGTCGCTCACGTCGAGCGGCCAGCTGTAGCCGTTCGGGTCGCCGCCGCCCGACGCGACCGAGACGCGCTCGGTCGTGCCGGCCGTCCGGTCGCGCAGGAAGACGTCCTGCTTGCCGTTGCCGTCGCCGGCGACGAGGTTGCTGGCGTTGCTGGAGAAGAGGACGAAGCGGCCGTCGGGGGAGAGGAACGGAAAGCCGGACGAGCCGTTCGCCGCGGCGCCGCTGCTCGAGATGCTGGCCACGCCGGTCACGCCGAGCAGCCGGTCGCGGATGTAGATGGACGAGGCGGCGAAGGCGACGTAGCGGCCGTCCCCGGAGACCGCCGGCGACCCGCAGGTCCCCGTGATCGGCGCGCCGTTGGGATCGATGCAGGGATCCTCGAGGGCGCCGGTCGACATCACGCGGACGAAGACGTGCAGGTAGAGGTTGGAGTTCGGATCGAACGCGTGGTCCGCCGCCTCGAACGCGACGACGTCGCCGTCGCCCGAGACGTCGACGTCGTAGGCCGCCTCGTCGAGCTGCGTGCCGTCGGGCATCACGCTCGCCAGCCGCAGCACCTGGCCCGGCGCGACGCCGCCGAGGCCGACCATCGAGGACGCGACGCCGAATACGATCGCCGTTCGCCGGGCCATGTCGGATCTCCTCTCTCTCGAATCCGCGGCCACCCATAGCACCACGTCATGGATCCGTCGCGCAGGCGCCGCATAATCCCCCGCCTCGTGACATCGGCCGCCTCTCATGCTGGCGGCTCACCTCCGGAGCGACCCGCTTGTCCACCTCTCCCGCCAAGGCCGGCGACCTCTTCCCGCCGCCCGCCGAGTTCGCCGCGAAGGCGCGCGTCGGCAGCCTCGAGCGCTACCGCCAGATGTACGCCGAGTCGGTCGCCAGCCCCGAGACCTTCTGGGCGAAGGTGGCGGAGCGGCTCCACTGGACGCAGAAGTGGACGCGGGTCGTCGACGCCGACTTCACCAGCGCGAAGGTGCGCTGGTTCGAGGGCGGCAAGCTCAACGCCTGCTTCAACTGCGTCGACCGCCACGTCGAGGCGGGCCGCGGCAACCAGGTGGCCATCGTCTGGGAGGGCGACGATCCGGCGCACGACGCGCGCCTCACCTACCGCGAACTGCAGCGGAGCGTCGCGCGCTTCGCCAACGTCCTCAAGAAGCACGGCGTCGCGAAGGGCGACCGCGTCTGCATCTACCTGCCGATGATCCCCGAGCTGGCGATCAGCGTGCTGGCGTGCGCGCGCATCGGCGCGATCCATTCGGTCGTCTTCGGCGGCTTCTCGGCCCACGCGCTGCGCGACCGGATCCAGGACGCGGGCGCGAAGCTGCTGATCACCGCCGACGAGGGGCTGCGCGGCGGGAAGACGGTGGCGCTCAAGAAGATCGCCGACGAGGCGGTCGCCGAGTGCAAGACGATCGAGCGCGTGCTGGTGAAGCAGCGCACCGGCAAGTGGGTGCCGACGACGGACGGCCGCGACCGCTGGATCGACGAGGAGCTGAAGGATCCGGCGATCGGCGACGACTGTCCTTGCGAGCCGATGGACGCCGAAGACCCGCTCTTCATCCTCTACACGTCGGGCTCGACCGGGAAGCCGAAGGGAGTGCTCCACACCACCGGCGGCTACCTCGTCGGCGCGAGCTTCACCCACGAGATCGTCTTCGACCACCAGCCGGGCGACGTCTACTGGTGCACCGCCGACGTCGGCTGGGTGACGGGCCACAGCTACATCGTCTACGGGCCGCTCGCCAACGGCGCGACGACGCTGATGTTCGAGGGGATCCCGACGTGGCCCGACGTCGGCCGCTTCTGGGACGTCGTCGACAAGCACCAGGTCTCCGTCCTCTACACCGCCCCCACCGCGCTGCGCGCCCTGATGCAGCACGGCGACGCGCCGGTGCAGGCGCGCAGCCGCAAGTCGCTGCGCCTGCTCGGCTCGGTCGGCGAGCCGATCAATCCCGAGGTGTGGCGCTGGTACCACCGCGTCGTCGGCGACTCGCGCTGCCCGATCGTCGACACCTGGTGGCAGACGGAGACGGGCGCGATACTGATCTCGCCGCTGCCGGGCGCGACGCCGCAGAAGCCGGGCTCGGCGACCTTCCCGCTGCCGGGCGTGCGGCCGCTCCTCGTCGACGACGAGGGGCGCGACGTGCGCGGCGACGGCGAGATCAGCGGCAACCTCTGCCTCGCCGCGGCGTGGCCGTCGATGATGCGCGGCGTCTGGGGCGACCCGCAGCGCTTCCACGAGACCTACTTCAAGCGCTTCCCCGGCAAGTACTTCACCGGCGACGGCGCGCGCCGCGACGCCGACGGCTACTGGTGGATCACCGGCCGCGTCGACGACGTGCTGAACGTCAGCGGCCATCGCATCGGCACCGCCGAGGTCGAGAGCGCGATCGTCACCTGCCCGTCGGTCGCCGAGTCGGCGGTCGTCGGCTTCCCGCACGAGATCAAGGGCGAGGGGCTCTGCGCCTTCGTGATCGCGAAGGCGGGCGTCGCGGTCGACGCCGCGCTCCAGCAGGCGGTGAAGGAGGCGGTGCGCCGCGAGATCGGCGCGATCGCGACGCCCGACCAGGTCCATTTCGTGCCCGGCCTGCCGAAGACGCGGTCGGGCAAGATCATGCGCCGCATCCTGCGCCAGCTCGCGCGCGGGCGGAGCGACGACTTCGGCGACACCTCCACGCTGGCCGACCCGGCGATCGTGGCGCAGATCGTCGCGGCGGTCGGGAAGTAGCGAGCGGGAGACCGCGCGATGGCCGCCGCGCCGATCCGGATCGAGGAGCTCCTCTTCGTCGGGACCCACGGCCACGTCGTGGCGCTCGACCAGCGGACCGGCGCCGAGCGGTGGCGCCGCAGCCTGCCGCGCACCGGCTACTCGGTCGTGACGCTGCTGTTCGAGGAGGGGCGCCTGCTCGCGGCGAGCGGCGGCCACTGCTTCGCGCTCGACCCGGCGACGGGCGAGATCGCCTGGCACAACTCGCTCCGCGGGCTGGGCAACAGCGTCGTCTGCCTCGCGACCGCGCGCACGCCGGCCAACGCGGGCGCCGATCCGCTGCCGCAGATCCAGGCGGCGCACGACGCGGCGGCCGCGGCCGCCGGCGGCGCCCACGTCGTCCTCCCCCACTGACGCCCGCCCGATCCTCCGCGCCGCCGCGCCGGTAGTGGGCCGCGTCGCCCCGCGCGGCCGCGCGTGCGCACCGTCGCTACGATCGGCCGCCCGCGACGCGACGGACGACGTTCCACGACGGAGCTGACATGGGCCTCTTCTCGAAGTTGCGCGGCGAGCTGATCGACATCATCGAGTGGGTCGACGACTCGCGTCACACGCTGGTCTGGCGCTTCCCCCGCTACCAGAACGAGATCAAGAACGGCGCGCAACTGATCGTGCGCCCCGGCCAGTCGGCGGTCTTCGTCACGCAGGGCCGCATCGCCGACGTCTTCGAGCCGGGCCACTACGAGCTCACGACGCGCAACCTGCCGATCCTCTCGACGCTGTCGGGCTGGAAGCACGGCTTCGACAGCCCGTTCAAGTCGGAGGTCTACTTCGTCTCGACGCGGCAGGTGACCGACCTGAAGTGGGGCACGCCCAACCCGATCATGCTGCGCGACCCCGACTTCGGGCCGATCCGGTTGCGCGCGTTCGGCAGCTACTCGCTCAAGGCGAAGGACGCAAAGGTGCTGCTGAAGGAGCTCGTCGGCACCGACGGCGTCTTCGCCACGGACGAGCTCGAGACGCTGCTCCGCTCGACCATCAGCACCGCGTTCGCCGAGCTGCTGGCGAAGAGCCAGCTCGCCGCGCTCGACCTCGCGCAGAACTACCAGAAGCTCTCGGAGCAGCTCCGCGCCGACGTGCTCGGCCGCATCGACGACGAGTACGGCCTCGACCTGCCGCAGCTCGCGATCGTCAACGTCTCCTTCCCCGAGGAGGTCGAGAAGGCGCTCGACGCGCGGACCTCGATGGGCGTGCTCGGCGACCTGAACCGCTTCCAGCAGTACCAGGTCGGCAAGAGCCTGCCCGGGATGAGCAGCGGCGGCGGCGCCGCGGGCGACGCGATGGGCATGGGCGTCGGCTTCGCGATGGCGCAGCAGATGGCGCGCGGGTTGGGCGGTGCGGTGCCGAGCGGTGGCGCGCCGCCGCCGCCGCCCGCGCCGACGTGGCACGTGGCCGAGGCGGGCGCGTCGCACGGACCGCTGGGCGCCGCCGAGCTCGACGCGGCGATCGCCGCCGGCCGCGTGCGCGGCGACACGCTCGTCTGGACCGCCGGCATGGCGGGCTGGGCGCCGGCGGCGTCGATCGCGGCGCTGGCCGGCCGCTTCGCGCCGCCGCCGCCGCCGGCGAAGTGAGCGCCGCGCCGCCGCGATGAGCGAGCTCGATTCCGCGCCCGCGCCCGGCGAAGAGGTGAGCGGCACCGCCGTCGCGCCGCCGCCGCTGCCGGCCGAGGACGACGCGACGCGACGCGCGCAGGGGCGCTCCTTCCCCTGCCTCGGTTGCGGCGCCGACCTCGCGTTCGATCCCGCCGCGCAGGCGCCGAAGTGCCCCTTCTGCGGCCACGTCGCCGCGCTCGACGCCGGCAGCGCGACCGTCAGCGAGAACGACCTCGCGGCGGCGCTCGAGAAGGCGGCGGCGCGCCGCACCGAGAAGGTCCTCGGCCTCGAGGTGCACGAGGTGCGTTGCGGCGCGTGCGGCGCCGGCGTCCAGTTCACCGGTCCGCTCACCGCGCAGCTCTGCCCCTACTGCGGCCAGCCGATCCAGCGCGACGGCGTCCACGAGGCGAAGGAGCGGCTCGCCGTCGACGCGGTCGTCCCGTTCCAGGTCGACGCCGCGAAGGCGCAGGCCGAGCTCGAGCGCTGGACCGCGTCGCGCTGGTTCCTGCCGGGCGCGCTGAAGCGCGCCGGGATCGCCGCCGCGTTCCAGGGGGTCTACCTCCCCTTCTTCACCTTCGACGCGCTCACGGCCAACAGCTACGTCGGCATGCGCGGCGACCACTACTACGTGACGGTCGGCTCGGGCAAGAACCGCCGCACCGTCCGCCACACGCGCTGGAGCCACCGGTCGGGCAGCTTCCGCCGCTTCTTCGACGACCAGCTCGAGTGCGCCGGCAGCGGGCTGCCCGACGAGAAGCTCGCGGCGCTCGAGCCGTGGCCGCTGAAGCAGGGCAAGCCGTGGCGACCCGAGTACCTCGCCGGCTTCCTCGCCCGCACGTGGGAGCGGCCGCTCGCCGACTGCTTCCACCGCGCGAAGCTGGCGATGGAGCAGGAGCTCGACCGCGACGTGCGCGCGCGCATCGGCGGCGACGTGCAGCGCGTCTTCTCGATCGAGACGGGCTGGTCGGCGCTGACCTACAAGCACGTGCTGCTGCCGGTCTGGATGGCGAGCTACCGCTGGAGCGAGAAGAGCTACCGCATCGTCGTCAACGCCGCGACCGGCGAGGTGCAGGGCGAGCGGCCGTGGAGCGCGTGGAAGATCGCGGCCTTCGTGCTCGCGATCGCCGCCGTGGTCGCGGTCGTCGCGCTCGTGGTCGCGAAGAACCAGTGAGGCGGCGATGCTGACGCGCATCCTCGAGCCCGAGGTGATGGACACGGAGGAGGAGGCGCGCGAGTACGACGCGATGGACCACTCGGCGGTCAACGCGAAGTTCGCCGCCGATTTCCTCGCCGAGGGACCGGTGAACGGTCCGATCCTCGACCTCGGCACCGGCACCGCGCAGATCCCGATCGAGCTCTGCCGCCGCGCGCCCGACGCGATCGTCGTCGCGACCGACCTCGCCGACTCGATGCTGGCGCTCGCGCGGCGGAACGTCGCGGCGGCGGGACTCGCCGGCCGGATCGAGGTCGCGAAGGGCGACGGCAAGCGCCTCCCGTGGCCCGACGACCGCTTCGGCGCCGTGATGTCGAACAGCATCGTCCACCACGTCCCCGAGCCCGCGACCGTGCTGGCCGAGGCGCTGCGCGTGACGCGGCGCGGCGGTCTCCTCTTCTTCCGCGACCTGCTGCGCCCCGACGACGACGCGACGGTGGAGCGGCTGGTCGCGACCTACGCGGCCGGCGCGAACGAACGGCAGCGCGCCCTCTTCGGCGCCAGCTTCCGCGCGGCGCTCACGCTCGAGGAGGTGCGCGCGCGGGTCGACGCGCTCGGCCTCTGCCGCAACTGCGTGCAGCAGACGACCGACCGCCACTGGACCTTCGCCGCGCGCGTCCTCTGACGCGGCGAGGCCACGCCGTCAGCGGCAGCGCCCCTTCAGCAGCGACTCGCCGAGGTTGCTGGCGAACCACGCGTCGGCCTCGGGATCGGGCCGGCCGAACTCCGCCGCGCGCCGCCAGCCGACCGCCAGCGCCCAGAGCGCGGTGATCACCTTCATGATCGAGAGCTCGAAGGAGAGGCGCCGCAGCGGATCCTCCTTCGCGGCGGCGGCCTGCAGCAGCGCGGCCCAGCGACGGCGGAACGCCATCGGGAAGAGCTCGACGCGCACGACCTCGAGGTGCGACATCTGCTTCAGCGCCCGGTACTCGCGCAGGAGCTGGTCGACGCCGAGGCTCGGGTCGCCGAAGCTGCCGCCGTCGTCCGACTCGGTGAGCGAGCCGGCCAGCACCAGCAGCACCTCGATCTCGTCGCCCGACGGATCGTCGCGCGAGTCGCGTCGCATCTCGCTCTTCCGCGCGAGGCCGACCGCGGCGCGCAGCTCGTCGCCGCTGGCCGCCTCCTCCGCGCCCGCCGCCTCGAGCGGCCGGACCGGCAGCGACGCGCCGTTGCCCTCGAGGTGGCCGAGCGCGCGCTGGATCTGGAAGACCAGCGCCTTCGCCAGCGGCGTCGTCTGCATCTCGAGACGGTCGAGCACGCGCACGAGCTGCTGGAAGATCCGCAGCCACTTGCGCGCCCGCGCGCGCGCGACGCCGAGCGCGCCGCGACTCGTGGTCAGCTCCATCGCCGTCCTCCGCGCGCAGGGCCGGCCGGGACGTCTCCCGGGGCCAGGCGCCGTCCGGGCCATCGGCTGTCCCCGCGCGGGACTTGAGCCGGCTTCTCAGCCGGGGCGGCCCGGCGCCGCGAGGCAGCGTTCCACCAGCCCCTTGCAGGCGTCGTCGAGCAGGGCGAAGACCTCGGCGAAACGGCCGTCGAGGTAGGGGTCGGGAACGTCCTGCTCACCGCTGCAGCCGAAGGGCAGCAGCAGCTCCACCGCCGCCCCGCCCTTGCGGCGCGCCTCGAGCTGGCGCGCGACGAAGCGGTCGACCGCGACGACGCGGTCGAACCGCTCGAAGTCCTCCTCGACCACGCCGCGGCAGACGAGGCCGCGCGCGTCGATGCCGTTCCGCTGCAGCAGCTCGAGCGTCTGCGGATGGGCCGGCCCGCCCGGCTGGAAGGGACGCGTGCCGGCCGAGTCGACGAAGATCCGCTCCGACGCGCCGAGGTTCGACGCCCAATGGCGCACCAGCGCCTGCGCCATCGGCGAGCGGCAGAGGTTCCCGTGGCAGACGATGAGCAGCGTCGTCGGGCGCACCATGGCGAGCAGCATGCCGCCGCCGCCCACCGCTACAATCGCGCCCGTTCCGGAAGTCGCGAGAGACGAGAGAGGTGGTACTCCGTGCCGATCACCAAGGAGCAGGTCGTCGAGGTCATCAAGACCGTCTACGACCCCGAGATCCCGGTCAACATCCATGATCTCGGGCTCGTCTACGACGTCGACATCGACGGCAGCGAGGTGAACGTCGTGATGACGCTCACGTCGCCGAGCTGCCCGTCGGCGCGCGAGATCCCGGCGTCGGTCGAGTCGCGCGTGATGAAGACGCTCGGCGCGTCGAAGTGCCTCGTCCACATCGTCTGGAGCCCGCCGTGGGGCCCCCACCTCATCTCCACGGCGGGGAAGAAGATCCTCGGCATCGGCGACGACGCCCCGCACGGCGACTCCGGTCTCGACGGCGACCTGAACCCGCCCGAGCGGTAGCGCCGGCATGGCCGACCCCGCATTCGACCTCTACCGCGACGGCCTGAAGCGCCACCGCGCCAAGGACTACGAGGGCGCCGTGCGGCTGCTCGAGCAGGCGGTCGCGCTCGACGCGACGCTCGCCGACGCGTGGGAGGCGCTCGGCGTGCTCCACGACAAGCTCGGCCACGTCGACCTGGCGATCGCCGCGACCGAGCGGTGGGCGGCGCTCAAGCCCGACGAGGTGATGGCCCACACCAACCTCTCCCGCTTCTTCATGAAGAAGGGGATGAAGGAGAAGGCGGAGGAGGAGCAAGGCAAGGCGCGCCTCCTCGGCTGGAAGCAGGAGCTCGCCAGCGGCGGCGGCCACGGCGACACGGCGCTCCAGCAGGCGGCGCCCGCCGCGGCGGAGCCGGCCGCGCCGCAGCTCGTCTCGCTCGTCTCCGGCGCGGCGTCATCGGGGGGCGCGCCGCCTCCCCCGCCGCCGCCCGATCCCGCGCTGCTCGCCCGCAAGATCGCGCAGTTCGAGGCGCTCGTCGCCCACAACGGCGACGACCTCCTGTCGCGCTTCTCGCTCGGCCGCGCCTACCTCGACGCGGGCCGCTTCGCCGACGCCGCCGCGATCCTCGAGACGGTGGTCGAGAAGAAGCCCGACTACACCGCCGCCTACCTGCCGCTCGGCGCGGCGTACGAGAAAGCGGGGAAGCTGGCGCGCGCGATCAAGAGCTGGACGCGCGGCGTCGAGGTCGCGCAGCAGAAGGGCGACCTCCATCCGCGCAACCAGATGCAGGAGCAGCTCGCGCGTCTGACCCAGGCGCCGCGTGGCTGAGGGCGACCGCCGGCCGACGCCGTTGCTGCCGCGCGTCCTGCTCCTCGCGCTCGTCGCGCTCTCCGCGTTCCGCTTCGCCGTCGACGTCGGCGCGATCGCGCGCGAGCCGTTCGCCGACTTCCCGATCTTCCTGCGCGCGGCGGCACGCAGCCGCGACGGCGGCGAGCTCTACGAGAAGAAGGACGACCCGGCCTGGTACGAGCCGAACGCGCCGGTCTACAAGTACCCGCCGCTCTACGCGGCGCTGCTGACCCCCTTCTGCCGCGACGAGCCGGCGGCCGTCGCGCGCGGCCACCTCGCGCTCCTGCTCGTGCTGCTCGCGGCGACCGTGGCGCTGCTGCTGCGCCAGCCGCGCGCGTGGAACGGGACCTCGGCGACGGCGGCGGCGGCGACGCTGCTCGCGGTGCTCCACTCGGGGCCGCTGTACGAGACGCTGCGCGGGCTCCAGCTCGAGCTGCCGATCGCGCTCCTGCTGGCGCTGGCGGCGTGGGCCTCGGCGCGCGGCCGCGAACGGACGCTCGGCGCCGCGCTCGGGGCGGCGACGCTGCTGAAGATCTACCCCGTGTTCCTGCTGCTGCCGCTGCTGGTCGCGCGGCGGTGGCGGGCGGCGCGGACGTTCGCCGTCGTCGCGCTCCTGCTCCTCGGAGCCGGGATCGCGACCGCGGGCGTCGCCGAGAACCGCTTCTACTGGCTCGACCTGCTGCCGCGCCTCCTCGGCGAGCTGCCGGCCCGGAAGCTCGAGAACGTCTCGCTCGCCGCCTTCCTGATGGAGCGCGGCGGGCTCGACGCCGGCGCGGCGAAGCAGGCGGCGCGCTGGATCGTGCTGCCGCTGGTCGCGCTCTCGATCGGCGCGCTGCTGCGGCTGCGTCGCGTCGAGCGCGGCGCGGGCGGCGACGCGACGGCCGGCCTCGACTTCGCGGTCGCGGTGCCGCTGATGCTGCTCGCGATGCCCAACTCGTGGCTCAACTACCAGCTCCTCCTGCTGCTGCCGATCGCGACGCTGCTGCGCCTCGGCCTCGCGCCGGGCGCGTCGCGCGGGCCGGCGATCGCGGCGCTCCTCGCGATGGTGCCGCTCGCCTTCAGCGGCGACTCGGCGCTCGTCGCGCGCCATGCGCCGTGGCCCGACGCCTTCACGCTGCGGATGGTCGAGCTGCGACTCGCGAGCCCGCTGCTGCTCCTCGCCGCGGCGCTCGCCGGCTGCGCGCGCGCTCAGCCCGCCGCGCGCTGAGCCGCGACGATCGCCTCGGCCGCCTCGATCCCGGAGCGCAGCGCGGTGCCGGTCGACGCGACGGTCGGATGGCTGCGGTAGTTGCCGGCGAACCAGACGTTCGCGAAGGTCGCGCTGCGGACCGGCGGGTTGCGGTAGCCGAGGCGGAAGACGGGCGAGTAGAGGCCGAGCCGGTTCACGCGCGTCCAGCGCGGCCGGAACGGGCGCCTGAAGAGGCGCGTGAAGTCGGCGCCGAAACGGGCGAGCCACGTCTCGTCGCCGGCGGCGAAGCGCTCGTCGTCGCGGCCGGGGAGATGCGTGACGAAGTTGAGGATCGCCTCGCCGGGCCGCGCCAGCGACGGGTCGAGGCCGTCGAGCCGGAAGAGGCCCGACGCGGCGCTGCCGGGATCGAGGCAGTTGAGCCAGTAGAAGTCGGGCAGCCCGTCGGCCGGCGCGGCGGCGATGGCGGAGACGAGCGCCGTGTAGCGCACCTCACGCAGCGCGGGCGTCGCCTCGTCGGGCGCGAGCGCGCACCAGACGACGGTCGGCAGCGCGCTGACGAAGAGGTCGCCGCGCAGCGTGGTGCCGTCGGAGAGACGCGCCGCCGTCACGCGGCCCTCCGACGATTCGAGCGCGACGACGCGCGTCGCCGTCCGTGCGACGACGCCGCAGCGCGCGAGCTCGGCGGCGAGGCCGTCGCAGAGGAGCTTGGTCCAGCTCGCGCCCGGGATGCGCCCGAGCGGCGCGCTCCCCTCGCGATGATGGAGCCGCGCGCCGAGCCACGACGCGCTGACTTCGCGGCACGGCAGCCCGAACTTGATGCGGGTCAGCGGCTCGAACATCCGCTCGCGCACCTTCGCGCCGGCCCACGCGTCGACCAGCTCGGCCGCGCTGCGCGCATCCCAGTCGCTCCAGTCGGCCTTGCGCGCCGCGCGCGCGAGGAGCCAGGCGAAGCGCGCCTTGTCGACGAGGCCGAGCGGGAAGGAGAGGAGGCCGCCGAGGCGGCGCAGGTCGTGGATCCGCCCGCCGACCTCGAAGAGCATCCGGATGCGCCGCCAGCTCACGCGCTCCAGGAGGCCGAGCAGCCCGAGGTGGCCCAGCAACGTGTCGTCGCGATCGAGGATGTGGTGGTAGCCGAGCGGGTAGGCGCGCCCATCCTGCTCGAAGCCGCCGGCGAGGCCGCCGAGCTCGCGCCCCTGCTCGACCAGCGTGATCGGGCCGAAGCGCCGCGGCGCGGCGGCGAGCTGGAGCGCGGCGCTCATGCCGGCGAGGCCGCCGCCGAGGACGACGACCGACTGCATCACTTCGCCTCGCCCGCCGCCGCGCGCGCCGGCGGCCCCTCCCACCCCGCGCGCCACTGCGCGCCGTAGAGCGGATGGTCGGCCACGACCGCGAACGCGCCCGCCGCGTGGCGCCGCGTCCAGGCGCGGTAGTACGCCTTCGCGCCGACGAGGCAGAGGCGGAAGAGCGGCGTGTCGAAGACCAGCTTCTTCAGCGCCGAGCGGCGCAGCACCGTCTCGACCCACGAGACGGCGTTGTGGCGCGCGGTGCGGAACGGGAGGCGCGACGCCTCGGGCACGAGGCCGGCCACGTCGATGCGGGCGCGGTCGCACGTCCCGATGCCGCGCGCCGCGCACGTCGCGAGGTGGCGCACGCGCGCCGGGTCGAGCCCCATCACGATCGCCTGGATCGTGTCGAGCGCGACCGGGTCGGCGGAGGCGAGCACGCGGTCGGCGACGCGCGGCCAGCCCGACTTCGGCCCGTCGCCCTCGAGCGCGACCGTCCCGTCCATCACCGAGAGCACCGGCCGGAAGAGCTCGTTCACGTCGGCCAGCGCGTCGTCGAGCACGAGGTGCCACGAGTGGCGCGCCTTGCTGAGGCAGCCCCACTGGTTCTTGAGCGCGCCGGAGAGCCCGGTCTTCGCGTGGGTCTTCATCACCGGCACGGTCACGAGGCGCGCCTCGCGCAGCACCTGCGGCACCTCGATCGACTTCAGGACCGCGTTGCCGGGCCGCGCGACGGCGACCGACGACGCGCGGCTCATGTTGACCCACGTCACGCCGGTGCGCTTGCAGACGGCCGCCATGCCGCTCTTCGCGAACGCCGTCTCGATGTCCTCCAGCACCTGGTCGGCCTCGACGACGCAGATCGGCCCGACGTGGCCCGCGATCGCGCGGATCAGCTCCTCGACGAACAGCGGCGAGGTGATCGAGCCGGGGATGAAGAGGTCCCAGCCGAGGTTGACCTTCAGCGCGACCGGCTCGCCGCGCGGCAGCAGCCTGCGCCACTCGACCGCCTCGAGCGCGCGTCGCAGCGCCGCGCCGACGTCGCCCTCCACCCGCTCGAGCGCGACGAGCGAGCGGCCGGCCGCGCCGCCTCCCGCCGCGCTCACGGGCCTCCTCCCGGCTTGCGCGCGCGCAGCTCGAGCGCGACGACCTGCAGCGGCTCGGTCGCGAGGAAGGGCCGGTAGGAACGGGTCGCGAGCGCGCGGCGCGGCGCCTCGTGCGCCTCGACCACCACGGTGCCGATCGACTGGAGCGACGACCACGGCGCGCCGCGCTGCCACTCGCGCCACGGCCCGCGCAGCCCGAGCTGCGCGCGCGCCTCGAGCCAGAGATGGTGGCCCTCCCACGCGAGGCCGCCGCGGATCGTGCGCGGGTCGACGCCCTGCGCGACCGCCTGCTCGCACACCTCCCAGCGCGCCTTCGACCGGTCCACCGCGGCGCGCAGCCATTCGGTCGAGAGCGCGGCGACGACGAGGAACGCGGCGCACGCCGCGAGCGCGGCGCGGCGCGTCGCGGGCAGCGCCAGCGCGGCGACGGCGAAGCAGGCGGGGAGCGCGACGACCACGTAACGATCGTAGAACTCGCCGACCAGGAAAGCGGGCGCGAGCTGCGCCGCTCCGAGCGCGACGACGAGGACGACCGGGCTGCGCGCGAGCCCGTCGCGGCGGGCGTTCGTCGCGACGCTCCGCACCGCGCCGCACCACCACGCCGCGGCGAGCGGCACCGCGAGCGTCGCCAGCCACCAGAACGCGGCGGGCCCCGCCGTCCCCTGCGCGCCGGCGAGGTCGAAGGCGGGGCCGGCGCGCGTGAGCCCGGGACCGCCGTAGGGCCAGCCGCGGCTCCCTTCCGGTTGGGAGCGCGCGGCCGCGAACGAGACGGCGCCGAAGAGCAGCGTCCACGCGACGAAGGCGCCGCGCGACTGCGACGGCGCGGCGCCGCGTTCGCGCGCGAACGCGGCGAGCGCGAAGGGCAGCGTGAAGAGGGCGCCGGTCGCGAGGCAGGCGAAGGCGTGGAGCGGCGCCGAGGTCAGCGACGTGGTCCACGAGGACGGATCGGCGACGGCGAAGCGCGGGAGCCAGCCGCCGCCGCGCCACGCCCGCAGCCAGTGGGCGTGGGCTTCCGACGCGATCGCGATCGGCGCCAGCCAGGCGAGCAGCGCGGCGACGCTCCAGCGCCGCGTGACGTCCCGACGCGTCCCGATCCAGAGCGCGCCGACGATCGCGACGCACGCGCCGAGCTGGCGAACGAGGAAGGCGGCCGCCACGACGAGGCCGGCCGCGACCATCCACGCCAGCGACCTCCGCTCGCACGCGACGACCAGCGCGAGCGCGGCGATCGTCGCGAGGGCGACGTAGGGCACGTCGCTGTTGAACGACCAGGTCGCGACCAGCGCCAGCGGATGGAAGAGGTGGAGCCCGCCGCCGACGAACGCCGCCGCCGGCCGCGCGCCGCACCGCCGCAGCAGCGCCATGAAGGCGAGCGCGCCGAGCCACGCCAGCACGATCGTCGACGCGCGCAGCGTCGCGTAGCTCGCGCCGAACGGCAGCGCGAAGAGGGCGCCCCACGCGAACTGGAAGACGAGCGTCGGGTCGTTCCAGCCGAGATCGGGCAGCGTGCCGGTCGCGAGCCACTGCTGCACGGTCGCGACGTAGGCGAAGTCGTCGTTCTGCCCCGCCTCGTAGCGCGGAGGCACCAGCGCGACGACGAGCGCGAGCAGGAGCGTCAGCGCGACCGCCGGCCCGAAGCGTGCGCGGAGCCCCGGCGCCGCGGCGACGGCGTCCGCTCCTCCGGCGGATCCGGGCAGGAGACCGGCGGTGGTCAACGCGGCGGAACTCCTTCGCTCAGACCGGCGCGGCTTCGTTCTGCAGCCGGTCGGTGGCCAGGAGGTAGTCGACGAGGTCGATCTTCGTCAGGATCCCGAGCACTCGGTTGCCGCCGTCGACGACGATCGCCACCTCGCCGCGCCCGAAGATGTCGGGGAGCATCGACGCGGGCGTGTTCTCGCCGACGGTGCTGACGCGCCGGACCATCGCCTCGGCCACCTTCGCCTGCAGCTTCCACTGCTGCGCGACCAGCCCCTGCAGCACGTCGCTCTCGGTGAGGATCCCGGCGAGCTTCCCGGCGTCGAGCACCGGCACCTGCGAGATCCCCTTCCCCTTCATCACCTCGATCGCCTTGCCGAGCGTGTCGGCCACCTCGACCGCGATCACCGCGCGGCGCGGCAGCGCGCGCAGCACGTCGCCCACCTCGCCCAGCGCGAAGTCGCGCTCGACGAAGCGGTTCTCCCGCATCCAGGTCGGGTCGACGAACTTCGTCATGTAGTTGCGGATCGAGTCGGGCAGGATCGTCAGAACGCGCTGGCCCGCCTTCATGCGCGCCGCGACCTTGAGCGTCGCCCAGACGGCGCTGCCCGACGAGCCGCCGCCGAGGATCCCCTCGGTCCGGATGAGGCGGCGCGCGGTGAGGAAGGAGTCGCGGTCGTTGCTCTTGATCCACTCGTCGACCAGCGACGTGTCGAGCACCTTCGGGATGAAGTCGTAGCCGATGCCCTCGACCTTGTAGGACTTGATCTCGCCCGGGCCGGCGAGGATCGACCCCTCGGGATCGACGCCGACGATGCGGCAGCCGGGGATCGACTCCTTGATCCGCTTCGCGACGCCGGTGAGCGTGCCGCCGGTGCCGGCCGTCATCACGACCGCGTCGAGTCGCCCGCCCACCTGCTCGACGATCTCCTTGCCGGTGCCGTGGTAGTGGGCCAGCGGGTTGTCGTCGTTGTTGTACTGATCGAGGATGTGGCTGTTCGGCAGGATCTCCTTCAGCCGCTTCGCCACGCCGATGTGGCTCTCCGGCGCGTCCCACGCCGCCTCGGTCGGCGTGCGGATGATCTCGGCGCCCAGCGCCTCGAGCGTCACCTGCTTCTCGCGGCTCATCTTCTCCGGCATGGTGATCACCATCCGGTAGCCGCGGACGGCGGCGGCCAGCGCCATGCCGATGCCGGTGTTGCCCGACGTCGGCTCGATCAAAGTGTCGCCCGGCTTGATGCGGCCGCTCTTCTCCGCCTCGACGACCATGCGCACGCCGATGCGGTCCTTCACCGAGCCGCCCGGGTTCAGGTACTCGCACTTGGCGAGCACCTCGCACGGCAGCCCGCGCGCGATGCGCTTCAGCCGGACGACCGGCGTTCGCCCGACCGCGTCGAGGATCGAGTCGTGGATCGATTCGGCCATGAGGGGCACGCTCCTTCCCGCCCTTCCGGGGAGCGGGAGGGCGGGAAGTGTAGCCGAGCGCGCGACGGCCGGAGCGCGCGCGACGCGGTCAGCCGAGATTGCCCGCGAACGCCTTCTGCGCGGACTTCGTGACGCGGTCCACGATCGCTTCGAGCGACGGGTCCTCCTTCTCGACCTCGTCGATCAGCGCCTCGAGCTGCTTCGTCGTCAGCGACTTCAGCCCGTCGACGTAGTTCGTCGCGACGTAGCTCTCGTAGCGCCGATCCGCAGCCGGCTGCTTGTAGCGCGCGACGTAGACCTCGTTCAGCCGCGCGAAGAGCGCCGCGAGGCGCCGCCACCAACCCTGCGAAGGCGCGCACGCGAAATGGGCCGCCTGGATGCAGAACTCGGCGAAGACGAAGAAGTAGGCGCTGTCGGGCTCGGCGTTGAGCTGCGTCGTCTCGCCCTGGGCCAGCCGGAGCTGTCCGTCGGCGAATCGGGCGAAGGCGAGCTGGAGCCGCCGGCTCGGTCGCTGCGGCTTCTTGCCCTGGGGGAAGTGCGCGTCGCAGATCGCGAACTGCAACTCCGCGAGACCGCCGATCAGCTTCGCCGCGTCGAGGCCGTGATGTCCGAGGAGCAGCAGCTCCTCCTCGACGACCTGCACCGGGATCCCGTACTCCTTGCCCGCCGCCGCCGTGCGCGCGCGATCGAGCGGCAGATGGGTGAGGAGACGGAACCCGCATTGCAGCAGCGCCGGGTGCGACAGCGGCGGCGACTTCGCGACGCGGAAGAATCGGATCACCTCGTCCGAGAGCAGCGCCTTCGGGCCGCGGAGGTGGCGGGCGTAGCGCGGGTCGCACCAGCCGTCGTAGTTGAGGAAGAAGGTGCGCTCCGCCGCGAAGCGCGTGAAGCCCAGCACGGCACGGGCATGGAGCGTGTCGCGATCCGGATCGGCGACGGGCGCCGCGGCGGGATGGACGGGCTCGGGGCGCGGACGCGCCGGGCGGCGTTTCTCGGGGCTCATCAGGAGATCGCCGTGATGGAGGGCTGGACGTAGACGGTGCCGCTGCCGACGGTCAGCGCTGCATAGGCGAAGGTCGGCGGTGACACGTTGTTCGCCGTCGTCGTCGGATAGACGTGGTAGTAGGCGGAGGGCTGCCACGTGGTCCCGCCGCTCGTCACCGACGACGGAGAGACGTAGACCCCCTGCACTGGATGGCCCGAGGGAAGGTTGTTGCTGAGGGTGTTCCAGATCTTCGCGCGCAACTCGGCGCGGATCTGCGGGTCGGACGTGCTGCTGATGTTGTAGTAGCGGCTGTCGAGGATCTCGATCACGGTCGCGAGCTCGGTCGGCGTGATCGCCTGCCGGCCGGCGCCGGTGACCATCGTCTCGTCGAGGTAGGCCGCGGCGTAGTCGAAGTTGTTCACCTGCTGGACGGTGCCGGCGAACAGGTAGTAGGTCGCCATGACGATCCTCGTCAGTCCCGCGCCGCCGCGAAACGTCGCGGCGTGCGCAGCAGGTCGAACGTGCGGTCAGGCGTCATCCGGATCTCCTTGGCGGCGAATGGGGAAGCGCGGGGCGGAGCGCTACGAGGAGTGCGAGAAATCCGCATATCGACGGAAGCGCAACCTTCGCGCGCCCGTCACTTCCGCGCGAGCCGCAGGGCATTCACCACCACCGCCAGCGACGACGCGGCCATCGCCAGCCCGGCGTGGGCCGGCTCGGGAGCGGCGATGCCGAGGCGGGAAAGCAGGCCCATCGCCCACGGAAGCGCGACGGCGTTGTAGGCGACGGCGAGGAAGAGGTTCTGACGGACGATCTTCATCGTCGTGCGCGCCAGGTCGAGGGCGACGACGGCGTCGAGCGGGTCGCCGCGGAGCAGCACCATCCGACCGGCGGCGCGCGCGAGGTCGGTGGCGCGCCGCTCGCCGCAGGCGGCGCCGACGGCGGCGACGGCCAGCGCGGCGCCGTCGTTGAAGCCGTCGCCGACGAAGAGGAGCGGCGTGCCCGCCGCCTGCCGCTGCTCCACCAGCGCCGCCTTGCCGGCCGGCGTCTGCTCGGCGTGGATCGCGGCGGGCGCGAGGCCGAGCGCGCGGCCGATCGTCTGCGCCGCCGCGAGCCGATCACCGCTCACCATCTCGACGGCGAGGCCGCGCGCGCGCATCGCCTCGACCGCTGCGCGCGCGGTCGACTTCACCTCGTCGCGCAGCGGCCACGCGGCGCGCAGCTTCCCGTCGATCGAGCAGGCGACCAGCGCCGCGTCGTCGGGAAGGGCGAGCGTGGTCGCGTCGAAGCCTGGCGCCGCGAAGGCGAGCCGGCCGAGCTTCCATTCGCGGCCGGCATGGCGCGCGCGCACGCCGATACCCGCCTGCTCCTCGATCGCGAGGAAGGGCGCGATCCCGCCGGCGGCGCGATCGGACGGTTGCGCGACGGCCGCCGCGATCGCGCGCGCCGCCGCGTGGCGGCTGCCGTTCGCCAGCGCGCGCACCACGGCGCGCTCGCCGTCGTCGAGCGGCGCGACTCCGCCGGCCAGCGCCAGCGGCGCGCCCGCCACCAGCACGCCGGTCGTGAGCGTGCCGGTCTTGTCGAACTGCACGCCACGCACGGCCGCCAGCGCCTCGAGGACGCCCGCCTCCTTCAGCACGATTCCGCGCGCCAGCGCGGCGCTCGTCCCGGCCACCAGCGCGGCCGGCGTCGCCAGCGCCAGCGCGCAAGGGCAGGAGACGACGATCGTCGCGAGCGCCCGCCCCACCGCCGTCGCCGCGCCCGCGCCCGCGACCGCCCAGCCGAGCGCCGTCGCGGCCGCCAGCACGATCACCGCCGGCACGAAGCGCGCCGCGATCCGCTCCGCCAACGTCGCGATCGGCGCCCGTTCGATCAGCGCCCGCCGCACGACGGCCGCCATCTGGCCGAGCTGCGACGCGCCGCCCGCCGCCGTCACGCGCACTTCGAGCCGCGACGCGAGATTGAGCGACCCGGCCGCGACGACGCTGCCGCGCGCGACGTCGACCGGCAGCGCCTCGCCCGTCAGCGCCGCCGTCTCGAGGCTCGAGCTCCCTTCGACCACGACGCCGTCGGCCGGCAGCCGCTCGCCCGGCAGCACGACGACGACGTCGCCGGCCGCCAGCGCGGAGGCGTCGACCGCCTCGATCGCGCGCTCGCCGCCGCTCGCGCCGTCGCGCGTCGCCCACCGTCGCGCGCGCGTCGGCAATGCGTCGAGGAGCGTCCAGAGGCGGCTCGACGTGCGCGCGCGGACGCCCGCCTCGAGCGACTTGCCGATCCGAAGGAAGAGCAGTAGCCAGACCGCCGCGTGTCCGTGGTCGAGCTCCGGCCCCACGACGCCCGCCGCCGCCAGCAGCGCCAGCAGCGTCGCCGCGCCGGCGCCGAGCGCGACGAGGAGGTCCATCGTCCCGCGCCGCGCGCGCAGCGACGCGACCGCGCCGCGCAGGAACGATCGACCCGGCCCCGCCAGCGCCGCGACGGCGACGAGCGCGCGCGCCCACGGCCGCCACGCCGCCTCGCCGCCGCCGCCATGGTCGTGGCCGCCGAGCAGCAGCGAAACCCCCGCCAGCAGCGCCGTCTGGAGCAGCGCCACTCGCTCGCGCTTGGCCGCGATCCGGTCCGCGACCGCGCCGCTCGGCGCCGCCGCGTAGCCCGCCTGCTCGACCGCGGCGACCAGCCGCGGCAGGAGCTCGCCGTCGGCGGCGACGCGCGCGAGCCCGGCGGCGTAGCTCACCTCGGCCTTCTGCACGCCCGCCACGCCCCGCAACGCCGCCTCGATCGTGTCGGCGCATCCGGCGCAACGCATCCCGCTGATCGCCAGCTCGACGGTGGTGCCCGCCTCGCCGCCGCCGGACTCGCCGCCACTCCGCTCGTCGCGCGTTTCCACGGCGGGAGGCTACCCCCCCGCCGCCGGCCGCCGATGGAACGCCGCGCGCGGGACGCCACAATGCTGCGCGTGCGCTTCGCCTCCGACGCCCGTCTCGCGTTCGGCCTCCTCCTGTTGAGCGTCCTCGCGCTCGGCGCCTTCCTCTTCGTCGGCTTCGGGCCGCTGCCGTCGCGCGCGCTCCATTCGCCGGCGGCCGAGCTGCCCGCGCCGCCGGTCACGTCGGCGACCGAGTTCGTCGACGCGACCGAGGAGGTCGGGCTCGCCGGCTGGCGCCACGAGCTCGAGCACGGCGTCCGCTCGATCGCCGACGCGGTCGCGCCCGGCCTCGGGCTGCTCGACCTCGACCAGGACGGGGATCTCGACCTGGTCGTGCTGCGCGGCACGCGTCCCGAGCGCGGGCTCGCGATCCTGCGGAACGAATTGGTGCCGACCGGCAAGGTGCGCTTCGTCGACGCGACCGAGGCGTGCCGCGTCTCGTGGCGCGGCGCGGCGCAGGGGATCTGCGCGGGCGACGTCGACGCCGACGGCGACCTCGACCTTTACCTCACGGCGCGCGGCCCCAACCTGCTGCTGAAGAACCTCCTGATCGAGGAGGGCGAGCTCGCCTTCGAGGATGCCACCGCCGAAGCCGACGTCGCGGGCGCGCGCTGGCACTGGGTCTCGACCGATCCCTCGCACCAGCCGAGCACGCTGCCCGGCGAGCCGCAGCCGTCGCTCGGGCCCGATTTCCTCGACCACGAGGTGCCGGAGTTCTCGACGGGCGCGGCGTTCGGCGACTTCGAGGCCGACGGCGACCTCGACCTCTACGTCGCCAACTACGTCTCCTACTTCGAGGCGCGCCACGCGCTGCTGAGCGCCAACGAGCGCGAACGGGAGCAGCGCGCCGAGCCGCCCGGCTTCATGCCGCAGATCTTCGAGCCGCAACCCGACCGCCTCTACGTGAACGAGGGCGACGACCAGGAGCTGATCTTCCGCGACGTCTCGCGCGCGGCGCACGTCGACGACCGCGGCGGGCGCGGCATGGGCGTCCTCTTCCTGAAGATCGACGGCGACGACTACCCCGAGATCTACGTCGCCAACGACGCCTCCGACAACGTCTGCCTCCACAACGTCGCCATCGGCGCCGACGATCCGCTGCGGATCCGCCGCCGCTTCGAGCAGATGACCGACGAGTTCGGGCTGCACGACCCCAACTCGGGGATGGGCATCGCGCGCGGCGACGCCGACGGCGACGCCGACCTCGACCTCGTGACGACCAACTGGCGCACGCAGTCGGCCTCGCTCTTCCTCTTCCGGATCGACCACCGGCCGCAGCTCGACGGGACGACCGTCGCGACGCCCTTCTTCACCGAGAGCGCCGACGCCGTCGGGCTCGGCGTCCCCACCGCCCCCTTCGTCGGCTGGGGCTGCGCCTTCCTCGACTTCGACAACGACGGCGACGAGGACCTCTTCCTCGGCAACGGCTTCACCAGCCCGCGCCAGCCGGCGGCCGGCTGCTCGCCCGAGAAGGCGCTCCTCTTCCAGAACGTCGGGTCGGGCCGCTTCGTCGACGTCACGGCGACCGCCGGCGCCGCGCTGGCCCGCAACTACGCGGCGCGGGGCGTGGTCGCGGGCGACGTCGACCAGGACGGCGACCTCGACCTCGTGATCGCGCAGAACCACGGGCCGCTCGTCTACCTCGAGAACCGGCTGAAGAACGGCAACCACTCGCTCACGATCGCGGTGCGCATCGGCGCGCTGCGGCCGCCGGAGCCGGTCGACGGCGCGACCGCGCCGCCGCGCCAGCCGGTCCGCGGCGACGGCGCCAACGTGCTGGTCGTCGTCGACGTCGGCGGCCGCAAGCTGGTGCGCGAGCTGCTCGCGGGCGACTCCTACCTCTCGCAGTCGCCCTACGAGGCGCACTTCGGGCTCGGCGCGCGGCCGCGCGTCGACGAGATCCGCGTCACGTGGCCGACGCCGCGCGCGCGCAAGCTGCCGCCGCTGCGCAACGTCGGCGCCGGCCGCCTCCAGATCGAGGCGGAGCGCTGAGATGACGGGCGCGATCCACGGCCGCGGGCTCCACCGGATCCGCAACAAGGTGCTGGCGGTGCTGGTCGCCATCGCCGTGCTGCCGGCCGTCGCCGTCTCCCTCTACGCGCTGCGCAAGGCGTCCGACGCGCTGGCGGAGCAGGCGCTCACGCTGCTCGCCGAGTCGTGCGTGACCGACGCGCGCCGCGCGCGCGACCTGCTCGAGGGGGCGCAGCAGCAGCTCGACTGGCTGGTGAAGAAGAACAACGACCCGGCGGTGCTCCTCACCCACTTCGTCCCCGACAACGACGAGCGCTCGTCGGGCGAGCGGCGCGCGCTGCCCGCCGCCGAATGGAACGACGTGCAGCACGAGCTGAACGCGGTGGAGCAGCACGTGCGCCGTCTCCAGGACGAGCAGCGCAGCTGCGTGCTGGCGCTGGTGGTCTCGCCCGGCTTCGGCGGCGACGGGATCACGCCGGTGCTCTCGGTCCGCCGCAGCTCCGAGCCGCGCGCGCGCCAGCTCCTCGAGCGCGACCCGCAGGGCTTCCCGCGCCCGCTGCCCGACCAGGACGTCGCGCTGGTGGCGCGGCTGGTCGAGGCGTTCCAGAAGGTGCGCGACGAGCAGCCGGGCAGCGACCTGCTGCGCGCGACCCTCCCGCCGCAGGACCCGGCCGACAGCGACGCGCTCGAGCTCTTCGCCGGCAAGGTGCAGAGCCAGTACGGCACCGAGTACGGCTGGGTGTTCCTGGTCCATTCGTGGCGCCGCCTGCTGCGCGAGCTCCACGTCGAGGCGCCGGCGGACGGCGGCGCGCTCCTCTCGGTCTTCACGGCGCCGGGGCTCGCGCCGCTGGCGAACTCGGAGACGGGACGCGCCGTGTCGCTGCCGCCCGACTTCGGGCTGCGCGACCACGCGCGCTCGCTCCACTCGAACGCGGCGCTGCTGCAGGAGGGCGAGATGGTCGCGTTCGCGCCGCTCCAGCCGCGCGCCGACGACTCGAACCTCCACTACGTCCTCGCGATCGAGCGGCCGGCGCGCGAGCTGCTGGAGAGCGTCCACGGCTTCCGCGTCGTCTTCACCGGCGTGCTGGCGGGCGCGCTGGCGCTGGCGGCCGGCTTCGGCCTCTTCCTCACGCGCCGCCTCACGCGGCCGCTCGAGGTGCTGCGCGACGGCGCGACCCGCATCGGCCGCGGCGAGCTCGCGCAGACCATCGAGGTCACGACCGGCGACGAGGCGGAGGAGCTCGCCCGCGCGTTCAACGCGATGGCCGGCGAGCTGCGCGCCCTCTACGCCGGGATGGAGAAGACGATCGACGAGCGGACCGAGCAGCTGCGCCACGCGCTCGACGAGCTGCAGGACGCCCACTCGCGCATCGTCGACTCGGAGAAGCGCTACTCCGACATCGTCGAGAACGCCTCCGACCTGATCCAGGTGACCGACGCCGAGGGGCGCATCCTCTCGGCCAACCGGCGCCAGGCGGAGCTGCTCGGCACGACGGCGGAGGCGCTGCGCGGACGGCCCTTCCTCGAGCTCGTCGCGCCCGAGGCGCGCGAGGCGACGCGGCGCGCGTTCGACCACGTGCTCTCCGGCGGGATGCTGCGCGCGTTCGACTCGGCGCTGCGCGGCAGCGGCGACGCGCCCGGCTTCCCGGTCGAGATCTCGGCGACGCCGGTCGTCGAGGAGGGGCGCGCCGTCGGCGTGCGCGCGATCCTGCGCGACGTCTCGGAACGCAAGGCGATCGAGGCGCGCCTCATCAAGGCGGAGCGCCTCTCCTCGGTCGGCGCGCTCGCCGCCGGCGTCGCGCACGAGATCAACAACCCGCTCGGGATCATCACGATGTTCGCGCAGCGGGTGCTCGAGCGCGCGAAGAAGGGCGAGGTCGACCTCGACAAGCTCGCGAAGATCGTCGAGCAGGGGAAGCGCGTCGCGGCGATCACGCGCAACCTCCTCGACTTCGCCCGCGCCGCGCCGACGAGGTTCGCGCCGTTCGACCTCGGCGAGGTGGTGCAGGCGACCGTCGCGCTGCTGGCCGAGCGCGCCCACATGCAGTCGATCGCGCTGCAGGTCGAGATCGCGCCCGGCCTGCCGCAGGCCTTCGGCAATCGCCAGCAGGTGAGCCAGGTGCTGCTCAACCTGCTCTTGAATGGGTTGCACGCGATCGGCAAGGAGGGGACGCTCGCGGTGCGCGTCGAGGAGGTCGCGACGAGCCGCCTGCCGACCGCGGGCCGCGCGCTGCGACTCGTCGTCGACGACAGCGGGCCGGGCATCCCGGCCGACGTGCTGCCCCATCTCTTCGAGCCGTTCTTCACGACGAAGGCTCCCGGCGAGGGGACCGGACTGGGCCTCTCCGTCTCGTGGGGCATCGTGAAGGAGCACCACGGCGCGATCTTTGCCCGGAACCGGGACGAGGGCGGTGCCCGGTTCGAGGTCGAGCTGCCGCTGGAGGGCGTCGCGACGCCTGCCGGCGAGACGAATCGACCCAGCGTGGCGCTGAAGCGCGAGAGCTGAAGAGCTGGACCGAAAGGGAGAGCGGATGGCCCGGATCCTGGTGGTCGACGACGAGGAGGCGATCCGCAGCGGATTGGCCGAGATCCTGGTCGAGGAGGGGTACGTCGTCGAGCAGGCCGGCACCGGCGAGGCGGCGCTCGGGCGGCTGCGCGAGGAGCTCTTCGACCTCGTCTGCACCGACGTGCGCATGCCCGGGATGGACGGCCTCGAACTGACGGAGCGCGTCAAGCAGGAGAGCCCCGAGACCGAGGTGATCGTGATCACCGGCTTCGCGAGCCTGCAGTCGGCGGTCGACGCGGTGAAGCGCGGCGCCGAGGACTACCTCTCGAAGCCCTTCGACCTCGACGAGGTGCGCCTCACCGTGAAGCGCGCGCTCGAGAAGAAGGCGCTGCGCGACAAGCAGGGGCGCCTCGAGCGGCGCGTCGCCCACCTCTCGCCCGGCCCGATGCTGCTGGGCAAGAGCGCCGCGTTCCTGCGCTCGATCCAGCTCCTCGAGCGCGTCGCGCCGACCAACTCGACCGTGCTGATCCTCGGCGAGACGGGCACCGGCAAGGAGCTCGTCGCGCGCGAGATCCATCGCCGCAGCCCGCGGACGAACGAGCCCTTCATCCCGATCAACTGCGGCGCGCTGCCCGACACGCTGCTGGAGAGCGAGCTCTTCGGCTACGCGAAGGGCGCCTTCACCGGCGCCGACAAGCCGACCCAGGGCCTCTTCGAGGCGGCCGACCGCGGCACGCTCTTCCTCGACGAGATCGGCAACATCTCGCTCAACATGCAGCAGCGCCTGCTGCGCGTGCTGGAGACGGGCGAGCTCTTGCGCCTCGGCGAGCGCAAGGTGCGCAAGATCGACGTGCGCATCGTCGCAGCGACCAACTCCGACCTGAAGCGCGACGTGGAGCGCGGCCTCTTCCGGCAGGACTTCTACTACCGCCTGCGCGTGATGAGCCTCGAGCTGCCGCCGCTGCGCGACCGCATGGAGGACCTCGGGCTCCTGGCCGCGAGCTTCCTCTCGTCGTGCGCCGCCCGCTTCCACAAGAAGATCGCCGGCTTCTCGAAGGCGGCGATGGCGGCGCTCGAGGGCCACCGCTGGCCGGGCAACATCCGCGAGCTCGAGAACGCGATCGAGCACGCGGCGATCCTCTGCGTCACGCCGATGGTCGAGCTCGAGGACCTGCCGGGCGAGCTGAAGGAGAAGGCGGTCGCGGTCGGCGCCGTCGAGCCGCAGGCGATCACGCTCGAGGCGCTCGAGAAGCAGCACATCCTGAAGATGCTGCGCGAGAGCGGCGGCCATCGCGGCCGGACCGCCGAGGCGCTCGGCATCAACCGGCGCACGCTCTACCGGAAGCTCCTCGAATACGGAGTCGAGGAGGAGGGTGGCGACGCAGGCGAGGGCGGCGACGGAGCCGACGGAGGGGACGATTCGCCTCAGCCGACCGGAGCGTGATTGGGGCGATTCGCCCCACCCGGATCGTGTTCGGGCGACTTGTCCCACTCCGCTGCAGTGATGGGCCGGAGAGCCCCTCGGATCCGCGCTCGCAACCTTGCCGTCAGCAACGAGTTGCAGCCGAGCGGAAAAGTTGGGACAGGTCTTTTCCGTACTGAGACGCGACGGCACATCGGTTGCAATCGTCGACCCGTGGAGGCGCACGCGCGTGCTCCGCTGATCGCACCGGGTACCGGCAAGTCCTGCGGACGACCAGCGCTCGAAGATCGGAACTGAGAAGAACGGTTGGGGCCCGCGAGCGAACGGGACCCGATACGGAGGCCGCCCTCGGCAAGGGGCGGCCTTCGGCGCTTCGAAGGGGGGCGATCCGACGCGGGAACGAATCGCCCGCGACCCCGCGTTTCCGAAGTCGTCACCGCTCGCGTCCACGGCGGCTCCCCGCGCCGCCCTACCATCCGCGGCCATGACGCCGCTCCTGCTCGCCGCCCTGCTCTTCGCGTCGCCGCTGCAGGCCGCCGCTCCCGTCGACGACGCCATCGCCGCGCGCCAGATCCATTGGGAGCGGACGCTCGACGACGCGCTCGCGCTGCGGCGCGACGGCCGGCCGCTGCTGATCGCGGTCAACATGGACGGCGAGAGCGCCTCCGACCGGATCGTCGTCGAGCGCTACCGCGACCCGGTCTTCGTCGCGCTCACCCGCCGCTGCGTCTGCCTCGGCGCCAGCGTCTTCCGCCACAACCTGCGCGACCACGACGACGCGGGACGGCGCATCGCCTGCCCGCGCTTCGGGACGATCACCTGCGGCGAGCACCTCGCGCTCGAACCGTTGCTCTTCGACGCCTTCCTCTCCGACGGCGACCGCGTCGCGCCGCGCCACGCGCTGGTGCTGGCCGACGGGACGAAGGTCTTCGACCTGTCGCTCTGCTTCGACTTGAAGGACGTCGATCGGGCGCTCGAGAAGGCGCTGGCGGAGATCGAGGCGAAGCCGTCGGCGACCGAGATCGCAGGCCACGACTCGTGGCCGAGCCTCGCGGCGCGGCGCGACGCGCGCGGTCGCGAGGCGCTCGAAGCGGCGATCGAGCGGGCGCGCGACGAAGCGACGCTTGGCGCCGCGCTCGAGGCGATCGCGCGCCAGGGCGATGCCGGCTCGCTCGACGCGCTCCGCCTCGTCGCGGCGCGCCTCCCCGCGCTCCCCTCCGCGACCTCCGTGGCGCTGGTCGCGACCGCGCGCGCGCTGCCGTTGGCCGGCGCGTTGTCCGACGTCCTGCTCGTCCGGTTCCAGTCGCTCTCGCTCGAGCCGTTGGCGGCGACGCGCCGCGACGCCGCCGCGCTGCTCCCCATGCTGGCGCTGCTCGGCGGCGAGTCGGCGCCGGTCCGCTCGCTGCTGCTCGGCGCCGCGGCGTTCGACAGCGGCTTCGACCGATCCAAGGACGATCCGGGGCCGCTCCAGCGGGCGCTCGACGTCGCGTTCGGCTCCGCGACCTCGGCGGAGCTCGCGACCGGGATCGACCGCGGCGGCGGCCGCTGCGATCTCGACCTCGCCCTGAAGTACGCGCGCCTCGTGACGCAGTCGCAGCCGGGCGCCCTGCCGAAGCGCGGCCGCATCAGCGACGCGATGGACGCGGCCGACGCGCTGGAGCTCCGGCGCGCCGAACTCCAGTCGCGGCTCGACGCGGCGCCCGACGATCCGGCGGTCGCGGCGCTCTTCGCGAAGTGCTCGCTCGACCTCGGTCGGCGCCGGCACGAGCAGGGCGACGTCGAGCAGGCGACGCGGCTGCTCGACGCCGCGGAGGCGCACTGGCAGCGAGCGCTCGCGGCGCGGCCCGACGTCGCCGACCACTGGATCGAGCGGGCGCGCACCGCCTACTTCCGCGGCCGCAGCGACGAGGAGACCGAGTTCGGCCTGCGTGCGCTCGAACTCCTCGGGCGCGCGACCGCTCCGCGCGCCGACGATGGCGACTTGATCGAAGCGAAGCGCTGGATCGCCGACGGCCTCGCGCGGCGGCTCGGCGAGTCGACCGGCGACGATCCCGCGGGCGATGCCGCCGCGCTGGCCGCGGCGCTGCGCCACCTGACCGAGATCGCGGCGAGCGAGTGGGGCGACGTCGGCGACTGGCTCGCGCTCGCGTCGCTCTGCGACATGCACGGCCTCGCGCGCGAGTCGTTCGCGATCGTCGGCGAGGCGGCGCGCCGCTACCCGGCCGACGCGGAACTGCGCCAGCAGTTGAACGGCGCGCTCTGGATCGCCGGCCGCATCGACCTCGCGCCCGCCGTCGCGCAGTCGATCGAGCGCGACCTGCCGCCCGCTGCCGACGGCGCGAACGCGGGCGCCGCGGTGGCGACCCGCTTCTCCGCCTACGCCTCGCTCCTGGCGGCCGAGGACGCGCGGCGGATCGAGGAACCAGGTCGCGCCATCGTCCTCTACGCCGCGGCCGCCGCCGACTTCGAGCGCGCCGGCGCCGAGCCCGCGTGGAGCGCCGCGACGTGGCTCGGCCGCGGCATGGCCTGCGCGCGCGCCGGCGAACGCGACGCCGCGGCCGAGACGCTGGTCGCGGCGGCCACGACGGGTGCACCGCTCGACTCGATGCGCGACGGCCTCGACTGCGACCTCTACGACCTCGTCGACCGCATCCTCGAATGGCGCGAGAGCGGCCCGAGCCGCGTCGATCCGCTCGCACTGCTCGATCGACTCGACGCCTTCGCGCCCGACTCGCCGCTCTTCGCCGTCGCGATCGGCGACGCGCTCCTGCGCGAGGCGCTGCGCAGCGACGGCCGCAACCCCGACCGCGTGATGCGCGACACCGTCGATGCCGCCGATCGCCCGATCCAGATGGAGCTCGGCCGCCCCACCGCGGAGGGCGACGCGCAGCTCGCCGCGTCGCTCGCCGTGCTCCGCCGCGCGAAGTCGCGCCTCGCCAGCGACGCCGACCGCCGCGCCCTCGCCCAGTCCGACGTCGTCTGGGCCGAGCGACAGCTCGAACGCAGCCGCGCCGACGGCGTGCGCGACGCGCTGACCGAAGCCGCCGCGCTGATGAACATCGACACGCCGTCCGCCGACGACCTCGTGCCGGACGCCGCATGGAGCGAGCTCGCCGCGAAGCTGCGCGCGCAGCTCGGCCCCGCGCGCCCGCGCCTGCGGCCCGGACGCTGAGCGCCGCTACCTCGGCGCGTTCGCGAAGTCGTACCGCATCGGCACGACCACCACGCCGCCCTGCGACACCGTGAACCTCCGGCGGTCGCGCTCCGCGTCCCAGCCGATGGTCTCGCCGGCGGGGACGTGGGTCCACTTGTCGATGATCGCGCGCCTCACCTTCGCGCCGGGGCCGACGACGACGCCGGCGTGGAGGATCGAGTCCTCGACGACGGCGTGCTCCTCGACGCGGCAGCGATAGGAGAGGAGCGAGCGCTCGACGCGGCCGCCCGAGACGATGACGCCGGGCGAGACCATCGAGTCGAGCACCTCGGCGCGCTTGCCGCCGCCGGGCGGGTCGGCGAACACGGTCTTCGCGGGCGGCTCGTTGTGCTGCATCGTGAAGATCGGCCAGTGGTGGTCGTAGAGGTTGAACTGCGGCTCGACCGAGATCAGGTCGAGGTTCGCCTCGTAGAACGAGTCGATCGTCCCGATGTCGCGCCAGTAGGGCTCCGCCTTCTGGTTCTCGTCGAAGAAGCGGTGGACGACGACCTTGCTCCGCCCGATCGCGCGCGGGATCACGTCCTTGCCGAAGTCGTGGCTCGAGTCGGCGCGCTTCGCGTCCTCGACCAGCAGCTCCTTCAGCACCGCGAACTCGAAGAGATAGATGCCCATCGAGCCGAGCGCCCACCCCGGCCGGTCGGGCATCTCCTTCGGGTTCGCGACCTTCTCCGCGAAGCCGACGACGCCGCCGTCCTGCCCGGTCTCGAAGACGCCGAAGCGGCGCGCCTCCTCGAGCCGCACCGGCACCGCGCCGATCGTCACGTCGGCGCCGCGCTCGACGTGCTCCTCGAGCATGCGGCCGTAGTCCATCTTGTAGATGTGGTCGCCCGAGAGGATCAGCACGCGCTTCTTCCCCTCGGCCTCGATCGTCTCGAGGTTCTGCTGCACGGCGTCGGCGGTGCCGCCGTACCACGTCTCGCGCGTCGCGCGCTGCGGCGGCAGCGGCGCGATGAACTGCGCGAGGCGGCGCGGCAGGAAGTTCCAGCCGAGGCGCAGGTGGTCCTCGAGCGAGCGCGAGCGGTACTGCGTCAGCACGTAGATGTGGCGCATCCCCGAGTTGATGCAGTTGCTGAGCGTGAAGTCGATGATCCGGTAGATGCCGCCGAAGCTGACCGCCGGCTTCGCGCGCTCGGCGGTGAGCGGCATGAGCCGCTCGCCCTGCCCGCCCGCGAGGATCAGCGTCAGCGTCCCGCGCAGCGCGTCATGGATGGGCATGGGCCGCCTCCGCTGCGCGCGCGTCGCGCCACGCCTTGGCCGCCGCGTCGCCGACGTCGACGCCGCGCAGGTGGCGGGCCGCCTCCTCGGGCGGCGTCGCGTTCACGTAGAAGCCGGTCCCCCACTCGAAGCCGGCCACCGCGGTGAGGCGCGGGTAGATGATCATCTGCCAGTGGAAGTCGTGGCGCAGCGTGTCCCAGAAGCCGCTGCGGCGCGGGACCGCGTGGAGGTTCGGCTCGGCGTGGAGCACGAAGTTGTAGGGCGGGTCGCCCAGGCCGAGGCGCACGCGCAGCAGCGCGTCCTTCACGGCGCGCGCCATCGCGTCGGCCTCGTGGCGCGAGAGCTCGCCGAAGCTCCAGCGATGCTCCTTCGGCGCGATCATCAGCTCGAACGGGAAGCGCGAGGCGTAAGGGGCGAACGTCACGAAGCCGCCCTCGTCGCGCACGATGCGGCTGCCGTCGCGTCGCTCGTGCTGCAGCAGGTCGCAGAAGAGGCAGCGCTCCTTGCGCTTGAAGTGCTCCTTGAACGCCTCGAGCTTGCGGCTGATGCGGATCGGGTTGACCGGCGTCGCGATGAGCTGGCTGTGGGCGTGGTCGATGGTCGCTCCGGCCGCCGCGCCGCGGTTCTTGAAGATCAGCACGTACTTGAGGCGCGTGTCGTGGTAGAGGTCGACGAGGCGGTCGCGCCAGGCGAGGACCACGTCGCGCAGCGCCGGCAGCTCGAGGTCGCAGAGATCCTGCTCGTGCGACGGCGTCTCGACGATCACCTCGTGCGCCCCGACGCCGCGCATCGCGTCGTACGGCCCTTCCGCCCGCTTGTCGTGCGCCCCCTCGACCGTCAGCGACGGGAACTGGTTGGCGAAGACGCGCACGTGCCAGCCCGGTCCGTTCGCGTGGCCGCCGGCGTCGCGCACCGCGAGGATCTCGGGCGGCGTCAACGCCTCGTGGCCGGGACAGAAGGGGCAGGGATCGACCGGTTCGGGCGGTGTCGTGCCGAGCCCCAGCGCGCCGCGCGGCCGGCGCGAGCGCTCGGGCGCGACGATGATCCAGCGTTGGTCGAGCGGATCGCGGCGCAGTTCCGACACGTTCGTTCCTCCCGCAATCGGCGGACGGCAAACGGGGTGCCGCCGATTCAAACCCGATTTGAAGCTGCGGCGGCTGGGGCCCTCAAACGTACCAGCACGCGCCACGACGCGAGCGAGCCGACTTCGAACGCCAGCAGCAGCGCGCTGCCCTGCAGGCAGGCGGCGACGCCGCTCTCGGAGCGCGAGACGGTCTCGATCGGGGCGAGGCGCGCCGCGAACGGGCGCGACGCCTCGATCCGGAAGGCGCCGCGCTCGTCGTGCAGCTCGAGCGAGTCGCCGCGGAACTCGGCCGCCGTGCCGGGCACGACGCGCGTCCCGTCGGGCAGCACGAAGCGCCGCTCGTCGAGGCCCGCGCCCGGCACCGAGAGGTCGAAGCGCAGCGTCGCGAGGCACTTCGGCAGCGGCCGCCCCGCGCTCGACAGCGCGATCGTCGCCTCGACCGTCCCGTCGTCCTGGATCTCGTAGCTGCGCGCGAGGTCGAGCCGCGTGCCGCGCCCTGCCTCGACCGTCGCCGCGAGGTCGACGCGCGCCCGATCGGCGACCAGCGGCCGCGCGAGCCGCAGCCGCGCGCGCGCCAGCCGATGGAGGTCGGGCCCGCGCGTCTCCGCCGTCTCCGCCAGCGCGGCCGCGTCGGGCACGAGCTCGAACGCGAACGCGCCGCGCGGCCGCTCGTCGTAGCGGAGCAGGCGCTCGGCGTCGGCGAGGACGAGCTTCTGCTCGTGGATGCTCGTCGGAGCGGCGTCGCCCTTCGCGGCCGCGTCGACGTGGCGCAACTCCTCGTGATAGGCCTCGGGCACGCGCGCGATCACGTTGACCAGGTCGCGCCGCGTCGGCCAGTGGTCGAGCAGCTCGACCTGCCCGCCGCGCGTCGGCGCGATCCAGAGCGACCAGCCGCGCCCCTCGAGCAGCAGCTCGTCGTTCCCGTCGGCATCGAGGTCGGCCTGCTCGGCGTGCGGCGCCCCCTCGTGGTCGCCGCGCAGCGCCTCGAGCCGCGCGCGCGCGTCGAGCAGCTCGTCGACGATCGCGTCGCGCAGGAACGGCAGGTAGAGGCCGCCGAAGACGCCGTGCCAGTAGGCGCAGTTGCACTGGCCGCGGAAGAGCGAGCGCACCGCCGGATGGAGCTGCGCGATCGAGTGGAGGCCGTCGGGCGGCCGCAGGCCCATGCGGCGCGTCAGCTCGGAGAGGCGGACCATCCGCTGCGCGAGGCGGTTCGCCTCGGGATAGCGCGCGAGGAAGTTCCGCCACGTCGCGCCGCGCAGGAACGGCTTCGCGGCCGCCGCGAGCTCGGCCAGCGGCTTCGCGTCGAGCTGCTTCACCACCGAGTCGAGCGCGAGCTGCGCCTTCGGCGGCAGCGACCAGTGGCCCATCTCGAAGTAGGAGGCCGTCGGCAGGTAGACGCGTCCGGTCGGCGGCAGCGCCCGCTCCGCCTCGGACAGCGTCGTGACCTTCAGCCAGTCCGCGCTCTCCTCGAGCGCGGTCAGGAACTCCTCGAGCCAACCCTTCCCGTAGACCCACTCCTGCGTGCCGGGCCAGAGCCCGAACTTCTCGCCGTCGTCGCCGAAGACGAGGAGGCGCTGCCCCTTCGCGTGCTGCGCCTCGAGCCACGCGACGATCTCGGCGACCGGCCGGAACGGGATCAGGTAGCGCAGCTTCTGGCTGATCGGGAAGAGTCGGATCGCGTGGCCTTCGTCCTCGGTCGCGTAGCAGCCGTCGAGCTCGTCGATGGAGAGGCCGGCCCCCTCGAAGTGGGTGTCGTCGACCAGCACGCTGCGGATGCCGGCCGCCGCCAGGTCGCTCGGCAGCGTCGGCTCCCACACGCGCTCCGTGAGCCAGAGGCTGGTCGCGTCGGCGCCGAAGAGCTCGCGCAGCCACGCGCGATGGAGGCGCACCTGGTCGACGCGGTCGCGGCGCGGGATCGACGGCAGGATCGGCTCGTAGAGGCCCGACGCCTGCAGCTCGACCTGCCCGCGCGCGACGCCCTCCTTCACCAGCGCGACGAGGTCGCGCGCGTGCTCGAGCCACCACTCCAGCAGCGGCCCCGAGACGTGGAGCACGAAGGGCAGCCGCGGATGGCGGTGGAGCGCCTCGAGCAGCGGCCGGTAGGAGCCGGCGGTCGCCTTCTCGATCACCCACCCGAAGTTCCCGATCGGCTGGTGGCAGTGCAGGTCGAGCACGAGGCGCAGCGCCTCGGCCATGGTCCTCTCCCGATGACTCGACCGCGTCAAACGTACCAACGCGCCGCCGCGAAGTCGTGGTCGGGGACGCGCAGGCGCGCGAGCCGGCCGGCCGGCCAATGGAGCACCTCGCCGTCCTCGGTCTCGAGCTCGATGCGGAAGCGCAGCGTCGCGCCCGCCGCCGCGCGCAGGTCGTCGAGCGCGACCTCGAAGCGCAGCCACGGCAGCTCGATCGGTCCCGGATCGAGCACGCGATCGAAGCCGCCCGGCTTCGGCTCGACGAAGAAGAGGCGGCCGTGGACGAGCGGCCCCTCGCGCTCGACCGCGACGTGGAGCGCGCCCGGCTCGAAGCCGAAGAGGAGGCGGCGCGCGACGCGGCGCGCGCGCGTCATCGCGCCGCCCGCCGCCTGCAGCTCGAACCAGCCGGCCGACTGCCACTCGAAGAGGTCCTCGGCGACGCCGCGCGGCGCGACGCGCTCGAGCGGATCGCGGGCGGGGCGCACGTCCTCGCGCCGCGCGTCGGGCGGCGGCAGGGGCGGCGGCTCCTGTCCGGCCGCGCGGAAGACGACGCGCAGGTGGGCGTGGAAGAGCGCCGCGAAGAGCTCGCGCTGCGCGGTGTAGTGGTCGTCGCCGAACCACCAGTACCAGTCGCTCCCCTCGAGCGCGCGCAGCGACGCGGCGACGCGCTCGGGCAGCTCGTGCAGCGCCTTGCCGGCGAAGAGCGCGCGCGCCTGCGCCAGCAGCCGCCAGCCGTCGAGCTTCTCGCGCTGCCCCGCCCACGTGTCGAGGTTGCCGCCGATCCACGACCCCTTCGCGAGGCGCGCGAGGCGGCCGGTCTGCTGGAGCGCGTCGGAGCGGGCGAGCGCCTCGCTCATCGTCGTCATGCGCAGCCGCGGATGGCCGGCGAGCTCGCGGTAGAGCGCGCGCAGGAACGGCTCGCCGGCGCCCGCGAAGTTCTCCCACGGGTTCTCGCCGTCGAGGATCAGCGCGACCGTCGGCTCGTCGAGCGCCGTGACGGAGCGCGCCTCGTCGAGGCGGCGCGCGAGGTCGCGCACCGCGGCGTCCGCCGCCCAGCTCTGGTAGAGGAAGCCGATCCGGTCGGAGAGCTCGTGGTCGCGGAAGAACAGCGCGACCTCCCCGTCGGGCGTCGCGAGGCGGTGCGGGCGGCAGAGCTCGTCGCGGCGCGTCGTCGCGCCGGCCAGCGACTGGAAGAGGAGCGCCTCGTCGGTCGCGGCCCACGCGACGCCGGCGCGCGCGAGCTCGCGCACCGCCGCCTCCGACACCGCGCCCTCGGCCGGCCACATGCCGCGCGGCGGCGCGCCGAAGAGGCGGCGATGGTGGTCGACGGCGCGCGCGACGTGGTCGGCCGCGTCGCGCGGCTGCTCGTAGGTGAAGGGGTTCTCGAGGCCGCCCGACTGCGGGAACTCGCTCGAGTCGAGCTTGCAGAGCAGCGGCAGGATCGGGTGGGAGTCGGGCGTCGCCGACAGCTCGACCTGCCCGCTCTCCGCCAGCTTCCGCAGCCGCGGCAGGAGCGACGCGATCTCGTCGCGATGGATCTCCAGCAGCTGCGCGAGATCCTCCCGCGAATAGCCGCGCTCCTTGCGCAGCAGCTCCGCGACCTCCTTGCGCCGCCGCACCCGCCAGCCGCTCCACGCGAGGTGGAACAGCATCGCGAGGTCGAGCAGCTCCGCGTCGTCGAGCGGCAGGCGCGTCCCGCCGCGCAGCGCCGGCTCGCACCGCTCCAGCAATTCGCGGTAGCGCGGCAGCGGTTCGACCATCTGCTGGCGATGGGCGCTGAAGAGCAGCGAGACCAGCTCGCGGCGCTCGCCCTCCCCCATCGCGCACGGCAGCGCGCGGCATTGGCGGAGCAACCGGTCCTCGCGCTCCGTCCCCCAGTCGGCGAGGCAGCGCTCGAGCTGCCGCGCCAGCACCGGCGTCACGTTCAGCGTGACGCGCGCGCGCGGCTCCTCCTCGAGCACGCCCACCATGTCGGTGTAGCCGCGCACGCCGTGCATGCGCACCCACGGCAGCAGCGCGACGCCGTCCTCGGGATGGGCGTACTCCGGCTGGTGGAAGTGCCAGAGGAAGGCGACGTTCAGGTGGGAGGCCATCGAGCGCCGGTCAGCCCTCGACCGCCTGCTTGTCGGCGATGCCGTACTTCCTCATCCAGTAGCGCACCTGGTCGCGGTTCAGCCCGAGCTGCTTGCCGGCCGCGGTCTTGTTGTAGCGGGCGCGCTCGAGCGCCTGGAGCAGCAGGTCCTTGTGGACCTGGTCGAGGTCGACCCCTTCCTTCGGCAGCGTGAAGGTCGAGGCGCGGGCCGACGCGGCGCTGCCGTCGCGGATCTCGAAGGGGAGGTCCTCGGCGGTCAGCACGTCGTGGTCGGCCAGCAGGATCGCGCGCTCGATCGTGTTCTTGAGCTCGCGGATGTTGCCGGGCCACGCGTAGGCCAGCAGCGCCTTCTCCGCCTCGCCGTCGAACCCCTTGATGACCTTCTTGAACTCCTCGGAGTAGGTCGCGACGAAGTGGCGGACGAGGTCCGAGATGTCGGCCTTGCGCTGCTGCAGCGGCGGGATCGGGATCGGGATCACGTTCAGGCGGTAGTAGAGGTCGTTGCGGAACTTCCCCTCCTTCACCGCTTGCTTGAGGTCGCGGTTGGTGGCGGCGACGATCCGCACGTCGACCGAGATGTCGCGCGTGCCGCCGAGTCGGCGGAAGGTCTTGTCCTCGAGGAAGCGCAGCAGCTTGCCCTGCAGCGGCAGCGGGAGGTCGCCGATCTCGTCGAGGAAGACGGTGCCGCCGTCGGCCAGCTCGAAGAGCCCCTTCTTCGTGACGCGCGCGTCGGTGAAGGCGCCCTTCTCGTGGCCGAAGAGCTCGCTCTCGAGCAGGTTCTCGGGCAGCGCGGTGCAGGTCACGTTCAGGAACGGCGTGCCCGCCTGGTCGCTCTCGAAGTGGATCGCGCGCGCGACCAGCCCCTTGCCGGTGCCGGTCTCGCCGGTGATGAGGATCGTCCGCGCGCCGCTCTTCGCGACGCGCTGCACCAGCGTCCGGATCTGCTGCGTCTGCGGCGCGCTGCCGACGAGGTTGGCGACCGAGAAGCGGGCGCGGTCGAGCGAGTGGTAGCGCGACACCTCGGCGCGCAGCGAGACGGTCTCCAGCGCCTTCTCGCAGTCGAGCACCAGCTCGTCGAGGTTGAACGGCTTCTTGACGTAGTGGTAGGCGCCCAGCCGCATCGCCTCGACCGCGCTCTGGACGCTGGCGAACGCCGTCATCAGGATCACCGCCGGCGCGGGGCGGCGCTCCTTCGCGTGGCGCAGCACCTCGATGCCGTCGATGTCCGGCAGCTTGAAGTCGAGCAGCAGCAGGTCGAACTCCTCCTGCCGCAGGAACTCGATCGCCGGCAGCCCCGCCTCGGCCTCGGCGACGACGTAGCCCTCCTTCTCCAGCCGTTCGCGCAGCGTCCAGCGGATCAGCTTCTCGTCGTCGACGACGAGGATGCGGCGGTGGCGCGTGGGATGGCTCATCGCTCTAGGGGGGCTCCGGACGCGAGAGCCTATCCTCCCGCCGTCCCCCCCGAGATCGCGATGACCGCCGCCGACCGACAAGCCCGCCCGCGCCGCCACGACCCGCTCGACTTGCTCGGGCGCGAGCTGCTCGTCCAGATCATGCAGGAGATCACGCGCGACGCGGTGCTGACCATCGACCGCGACGGCCGCATCACGAGCTGGAACCAGGGCGCCGAGCTCTTGCTCGGCTTCACGGCCGACGAGGTGCTCGGCCGCCACTTCGACTTCCTGCTGCCCGAGGACCTGAAGCGCTCCGGCGAGGTCGAGCGCCTCCTCGAGGCGACCGAACCGAAGGGCTTCCTGCGCGACTGGGAGACGCGCCGCCTCACCAAGGACGGCCGCGAGATCGAGGTCGCGCTGACGCGCATGCACCAGCTCGACGGCGACGGGCGGCCGCTCGGCGCGACGGCGATCCTGCGCGACATCTCGGCGCGCAAGGAGCTCGAGGAGGAGCTGCTGCGGTCGCGCACGCTCGCCGCGATCGGCGAGGCGGCGGCCCGCATCGCGCACGAGATCCGCAACCCGCTGACCGGCATCCAGAACGCGATCACGCTGGTCGCCGCCGAGTTCGGGCCCGACCACCCGCGCGCGCCGATCTTCCGCGAGATCCAGCACGAGGTGCGGCGCGTCGACGTCGTGCTCGACGACCTGCTCACCTTCGCGCGCCACCGGCCGCTCGACCGCCAGAAGCTCGACCTCGTGCGGATGCTGGAGAAGGTGCTCTCCAACCTGATCGCCGCCGGCGAGCTCGACGGCGTCGTCGTGCGGCGCTACTTCCCCGAGGAGGTCGTCGTCTCCGCCGACCCGAGCATGATCGAGGACTCCCTCTACAACCTGGTGCAGAACGCGGCGCACGCGCTCGTCGGCCGCAAGGACGCGCTCCTCACCGTCGCGCTCAAGCCCGGCCCGAAGGGCGTCGCGATCACCGTGACCGACAACGGTCCCGGCATCTCGCGCGAGGTGCGCCGCAAGATCTTCGACCCTTTCTTCACGACGAAGGCCCACGGCACCGGGTTGGGCCTCCCGATCACGAAGAAGCACATCGAGGCGCACGGCGGCCGGCTGCGCGTCCGCTCCGCGCCCGACCGCCGCACGACGTTCGAGATCCTGCTGCCGCCGGCGACCTGAGCGAGCTCCCATGCAACGCCCCTCGCGCTTCGAACTCTGGATCGGCGGCCGCTTCGTGGCGGCGACGCGCCACGTCGAACTGCGGTCGCCGTTCGACGGGACGCCCTTCGCGACCGTGGCGCAGGCGACCGTCGGCGAACTGGAACGGGCGATCGCGGCGGCGGCGGCGGCGCGACCGGTCGCCGCGGCGAAGACGGCGCACGAGCGCTACCGCATCCTGCGCGGCGCGGCGGAACGGGTCGCGGCCCACCACGCGCTCTTCGCCGAGACGGTCGCGCTCGAGAGCGGCAAGCCGCTGCGCGAGGCGAAGGTCGAGGTCGACCGCGCGATCCAGACGCTCGAGTTCTCGGCGGAGGAGGCGAAGCGGCTCCACGGCGAGACGCTCGTCCTCGACGCCCATCCGGCCGGCAAGGGGCGCTTCGGCTGGACGCGTCGCGTGTCGCGCGGCGTGATCGCCTGCATCACGCCCTTCAACTTCCCGCTCAATCTCGTGGCGCACAAGATCGGGCCGGCGCTGGCGGCCGGCAACAGCGTCGTCGTCAAGCCGGCCGAGGAGACGCCCTGCAGCGCCTTCCTGCTGGCGCAGGCGCTGGCCGACGCCGGCTGCCCCGAAGGCTTCGTGAACGTGGTGCCTGGCCTCGGAGCGGAGATCGGCGAGCCGCTGGCGCAGCACGGCGACGTCGCGATGGTCTCGTTCACCGGCTCGCGCGCGGTCGGGACGCGGCTGCGCGCGATCGCGGGGCTGAAGCCCGTGACGCTCGAGCTCGGCGGCAACGCGCCGGTGGTGATCGACGACGACGCCGACTGGAGCGACGCGCTCGACCGTTTCGTCGCCGGCGGCTTCGCCCACAGCGGCCAGGTCTGCATCCATCTCCAGCGGATCTACGCGACCTCGCCGCGCGCGGCGGAGCAGGTGACGGCCGCGCTGGCGGAGCGCGCGGCGAAGCTGAAGATCGGACCGCCGCTCGACGAGACGAGCGAGATCACCAGCCTCATCCGCGAGCGCGACGTGGCGCGCGTCGCGAGCTGGGTCGACGAGGCGAAGGGGCAAGGCGCGCGCGTCGTGACGGGCGCGGCGCGGCAGGGACGGCAGACCTACCTCCCCACCGTCCTCGCGAACCTCACCGCCGAGATGCGGATCGCCCGCGACGAGCTCTTCGGACCGGTGGTCGCCGTCGCGGCGGCCGGCAGCTTCGAGGCGGCGCTCGCGGCCGCGAACGCGACGCGTTACGGCCTGCAGGCGAGCGTCTTCACGCGCGACCTCGAACGGGCGCTGCGCGCAGCCGACGTGCTCGAAGCGGGCGGCGTGATCGTCAACGACGTGCCGCTCTTCCGCGTCGACCAGATGCCCTACGGCGGCGTGAAGGAGAGCGGGCTCGGGCGCGAAGGGCCGCGCTACGCGATCGAGGAGATGAGCGAGCTGAAGACCGTCGTGATCCGGCGCGCGGGACGCTGAGGCGATGAGCCGTCGCGTCGCGCGCACGTTCCGCGTCGTCGCGCCCGTCGCGCTCATCGGCGTCGTGCTGGCGCTCGGCGCGCGCTCGCAGGAACAGGAGGCGCCGAAGTACCAGGACGGCGCGAAGCTCGAGCAGCATCAGGCGATGCTGGCCGACAAGAACGGCGTCTACGGCCCCGCCGACGGCGGCGGCAGCGCGCGCGTCGTCGAAGCGACGCCCGCGGTCGCGGGACAGCGCGGCCGGTACGTGCTGGAGTACGCGGCCGGGCCGCTCGGCATCGCGCCCGGCGGCGTGATCTGGCTGCAGGTCTCGCCCTTCTGGGGGTGGAGCACGCCGCAGACGGTCGAGCCGCTGGCGCCCGGATACACCACCGTGCGCTGCTCCGATCCCGCGGTCGCGATCGAGGCGACGACGATCGCGCAGCAGTGCCTGCAGCTGAAGGTCGGCGCGGCGCCGCTGCGCGAAGGGTCGACGCTGACCCTCGACTACGGCGCCGGCGTCGAGCAGGCGCAGGTCGACCGCTTCGCCGAGTCGGCCGAGGCGTTCTACTTCTGGGTCGACGGCGACGGCGACGGGACGCGCAAGCTGATCGGCGACGACCCGCACGTCTCGATCGCGGCCGGCCCGCCCGCCGACCTGCTGGTCACGGTCCCGTCCGAGGTCGCGGTCGGCGCCGAGTTCGCGGTCACGCTCGCCTTCCTCGACGCCGCGGCGAACGCGACGCCGCAGTTCGTCGGCGAGGTCGAGCTCGCCGGCGCCGGCCTCGAGCTGCCGGCGAAGATCGCCTTCACGCCGGAGATGCGCGGCCGCGCGCGCGTGACCGGTCGCGCCGTCGGCGAGGGGATCCGCCACGTCGTCGCGCGCGTCGAGGGCGGCGAGCGGCCGAGCAACCCGCTCTTCGTGACGAAGTCGCCGCGCACGCTGCTCTGGTGCGACCTCCACGGCCACTCGCAACTCTCCGACGGCACCGCGACTCCCGAGGAGTACTTCGAGTACGCGCGCGACGTCGCCGCGCTCGACGTCGCGGTCCTGACCGACCACGACCATTGGGGGCTGCGCAAGCTCGACATGGAGCCGCGCCTCTTCGAGCGGATCGCCGCCGCCACCCGCGCCTTCGACGCGCCCGGCCGCTTCACCACGCTCCACGGCCTCGAATGGACGAGCTGGCTCTACGGCCATCGCCACGTCGTCTGGTTCGACGACGCGCCGCGCGTCGTGTCGAGCCTGGAGGCCGGCAGCGACACGCCGCAGGGTTTGTGGCGCACGTTGCGCGAGACGAAGGCCGACGCGCTGACGATCCCCCACCACTCGGGCGGCGGGCCGGTGCCGACCGACTGGTCGATCACGCCCGACCCCGACTTCGAGCCGCTGGTCGAGATCGTCTCGGTCCACGGCTCGAGCGAGGAGCCGCGCGGCCCGCGGCCGATCTACGCGCCGCAGCGCGGCCACTTCGTCCGCGACGCGCTCGCGAAGGGCTACGTGCTCGGCTTCCTCGGCTCCGGCGACACCCACAACGGCCACCCCGGCCTCGCCCACCTCGGCCAGCCGTGCGGCGGAGTGACCGCGCTCTTCGCGGCCGAGAACACGCGCCCCGCCATCGCCGCCGCGTTGCGCGCCCGCACCTGCTACGCGACGAGCGGCCCGCGGATCCTGCTCTGGTTCCGGCTCGGCGCCGCGCGCATGGGCGCCGTGATCCCGCCGCCCGCCGCGACCGACGATCCCGCCGCCGCGCCGCCCTACCTCGGTCTCGTGATCGCCACCGCGCCGATCACGCGGCTCGAAATCGTGAAGAACGGCGCGACGGTCGCGCTGGTCGACGGTGCCGGCGCCTTCCAGCAGAGCGTCGAGTGGAGGGACTCCGACCGCCGCGCGGGCGACGCGGTCTACCTGCGCGTGATCCAGGACGACGGCCACGCCGCGTGGTCGAGCCCGATCTTCACGCGGTGAGAGCGTCCGCGGAACTCATAGACCGAACTTCATCGCCACGCCGCACGCCAGCACCATCAGCCCCGCCAGCGCGTGCTGGAACCTCGCGAGCGTCGCGAAGCGCGGACCGGTCGCGAAGGACAGCGACTTCACGCCGACGAAGACCGCTGCGACCATGGCCGCGAGCGTCGCGAGCGTGAACGCGACGACCACCGCCACGCCGACGCCGCGGTTCCCCGCCACCTGCGGCGCGAGGACGAGCGGGAGGAGCGGCTCGCACGGTCCGAAGACGAAGAGCGTGAAGAGGATCCACGGAGTGATCGACGGGCGCGGAGCGTCGCCGCTCGCTGCCGCCTCGGCCAGCGCGACGTGCGGATGGGCGTGCGCCTTCTCGTGGACGTGCGCGTGGGCGTGGACGGTGCCGTCGGCGTGGGCGTGCGGGTGGGCGTGCGCGTGGCTCCGCGCCGCCTTCTTCAGCCCCCACGCGGCGTAGATCGAGCCGAACGCGATCAGCAGCCAGGTCGCGAACGTCGCGCGCGAGTCGGCAAGGCCGTCGACCTTCGCGGCGGCGACCTCGAACGTGGCGCCGAGCGCGACGCCGCCGGCGGCGAGGAGCAGGCTCGACAGCACGTGGCCCACGCCGCAGACGAGCGTGATGACCAAGGTCTTCCGCCACCGCCAGCCCCGCGCCTTCGCCATCGCGACGAACGGCAGGTAGTGGTCGGGGCCGGCCAGCGTGTGGACGAGGCCGACGGTCGCGGCGGCGGCGACGAAGGTCAGCGTGGAGCTGTCGGGCGTCACGGAGCCTCCGGTCCTCGTGCCATGCGCTCCGCGATCTTCGCGCTCCACGGTTGGCTCGCCGCGCGGGCGAGCCACTGTTTCGCTTCTTCGGGCTGACGATTCAAGAAGGCGAAGACCGCTTCGGCGCTCGGCGGCAGTCCGTGGCCGCCCGGCCGTTCCGGCGCGACGATCTGCTCGCGCGCCTTCGCCAGCACCGCGTGCGCCTCCTTCCACGACTCCTGCGACCCTTCGAGGAAGAGCGCGATGCCGAGGTTCACGGCGGCCTCGACCAGCTTCGGGTCGGCTTCGACCGCGCGGCGGAACTCGGCGCACGCGTAGCGCAGCGCCTGGCGCTGCTGGTCGGGCTTCACCTTCCCCTCGCCGCAGACGCCGAGCAGGAAGGCCATGCCGCGCAGGTTGGCGAAGCGCGGCTGGCGGCCGATCGTCGGCTCCGCCTCGAGCGTCCGCACCGCCTGCGAGACGACCTCGACGTTGCCGTAGGAGAGCTGCGCCAGCAGCAGCCGCACGACCAGCTCCATCGCCGGCTTGTCCTCGGGCCGGTCGCGCAGCACCGCGCCGGCGATCGAGAAGGCGGAGGCCTCGAGGTCGTTCGGGTCGTTCTTCCGCTGCTCGGGCGGCAGGCGGCGATTGGCGTCGGCCAGCAGCCGGTTGGTCTCCGCCTCGTAGAGCTGCCACATCGCGCGCGACGCCGTGGCGAGCTCGCGCTTGAGCTCGGTGAGGCGCTTCTTGTCGACCGCGCTGCTCTGCGTCATGCGGCTGACGATGTCCTCCTTCAGGTCGAAGAGGATGCGCCGGTTGTGGAGCGCGACGACCGCGTCGCTCTCGATGCGGCGCGCGGCGGCGAACTCGACGCCCGGCCGGTCGGCGGTCACGCGCGCGTCGCCGTCGAACTTCTCGCGGAAGAACCACTCGTCGGCGATGTAGAGCGCGAGGAGGTCGCGCACGTCGGCGACGCCGAGGCGCTCGAGCTGCGGCTTCAGCGGATGGGCCTCGAGGCGCTGCTCGAGCTTCACGACGTCGATCTCGAGCCGCTCCTTCGACGCGACGAGGCCGACGACCGGCAGCGCGAACTCGGGCCGCGCCAGCCAGAAGGTCGCGCCGTCGAAGACGTCGCAGAAGGTGCGCCCCACCTCGCCGAGCTCCTCCCACCGCAGCTGGTGGGCCGGCAGCCACTGGCAGAAGATCCCGTCGGGCTTGAGCAGCCGCTTCACCCGCTCGTAGTGCTCGCGCGCGTAGAGCTGGCCGGTGCCCGCCTCCCACGGGAAGAAGAGGTCGCCGACGACGAGGTCGTAGCTCTCCGGCTCGGCGGCGCGCACGAAGGAGCGCGCGTCGCCGGCGACGAAGTGGACGCGCGGGTCGTCGGCGATGCCGCCGTTCTCGCGGCCGAAGAGCGGCAGCGCCTGGAGGATCGACGGCAGCAGCTCGACCGCGTCGATCGACTCGCAGCCGGCGTCGCGCAGCGCGGCGACGGTCAGCCCCGCGCCGACGCCGAGCGCGAGCGCCCGCTTCGGGGCCGGATGGAGCAGCGCCGGCAGGAAGCCCTGCATCGCCTCGACGCGCGAGTCGCCGCTGCCGCCGAGCGCGAGCTGGTCGTTGACCGCCAGCACCTTCTCGCCGTCGGGATGGACGATGACCGCGACATTCGCGGCCGCGTCCTCGACGTACTTCACGAGGTAGCCGCCGCGCCCCTGCACGACGCGCTGCACGAAGAGGAGCGGCTCGTCGACGCTCGAGCGCCCGAAGAAGGGGAAGAGCAGCAGCACCGCGGCGAGCCCTGCCGCGCCGACGAGCGCGCCGCCCAGCGAGCGGACGCGGCCGCGCCACGCCGCCGCGCCGCCCGCCAGCGCGACCAGCGCGAGCGCCAGCAGCGGCACCGCCGCCAGCGCGACCAGCAGCGCCTTCAAGCCGAAGCGCGGCAGCAGCAGCGACGGCACGATCACGCCCGCCAGCGCCGCGCCCGCGGCCCACGCGCCCGAGAGGAGCGCGACGTGGCGACCGAAGCGGCCCGAGCCGCGCGGCAGGAGCTCGCAGCTGCACGGGAAGGCGAGCGCGGTCGCGAAGGCCGCCGGTCCCGCGACCACGAGCGCGCCGAGCGCGTGGCCGCCGAGCCGGCTGCTCCACGTGACCGCCGACTCGCCGAAGCTCCAGAACGAGTCGAACGACGCGCGCGCCATCCGTCGCAGCAGCAGCAGCGCGACCAGCGGCGCCACCATCGCCGCGAGATGGGCCCATGCGTAGCCGGCCGCCGCGCGACGGCGCGACCACGCGACGCCGAGCGCCGTCCCGAGCGCGCTCGCGAGGAGCCACGCGGCCAGCAGCACGCCGAGCGTGTCCTGGCTTCCGCGCGTCGTCTGCCCGAGGCCGCGGAAGAGCAGCACTTCGAGCGCCAGCACCGAGAAGCCGTTCACCGCCGCGGCGACGGCGAGCGGCGGCAGCGGCAGCGTCGCGGCCCCTTCGGGCAGCGGCGGATCGCCCGCGCTCGGCGCCACTTCGGCATCGCGGCCCGCGTGGCGCGCGAGGAGCCACGCGGCCAGCGCGACCGCGCCGTTCAGCCCCGCCGCGAGGAGCCACGTCGCCTGCGTGCCGATCGCCTCGAGCAGGACGAGCGACGCCAGCAGCGCGCCCGCCATCGCGCCGAGCGTGCTCGCCGCCTGCAGCCCGCCGGCCGCGAAGCCGCGCGCCCGCGTCGCCGCGCGCAGCCGCGCCAGCAACGGCAGCGTCGCGCCGAGCGCGCCGACCGGCACCACCAGCAGCGCGACGCACCACGCGAGGCGCGCCACGAGCCGCCCGTTCCCGGCCGCCTCGGCGCGCGCGAACGAGTCGGCGACCGGATCGAGCTGCCGCCAGATCAGCAGCGCCGCGAGTCCGCCGACGCACGCGACCGCCTCGAGCGCCGCGTACCAGCGCAACGGCGCGCGCGCCCGATCGACGCGCGTGCCGACCAGCCACGCGCCGAGCGCGAGGCAGAGCAGGAACGCGCCGCCCACCGCGCCCAGCGACGCCGCCGCCGAGCCGAAGAGCTCGAGGAAGGCGCGCACGGCCGCCGTCTCGAGCAGCAGGCTCGCCGCGCCCGAGACGAAGAAGAGGAGCGCGACGACGGCGGCGGGATCGATCGCCGTCGGGGAGCGGTTCGGTTCACTCATATTCGAAGAAGGCGTGGAGCTGCGCGCGCTGCACGATCGCGTAGGAGAGGTTCTTGAACGGCTCGAGCTCGACCGAGTCGGTCGCGTCGGGGCCGCGCAGCAGCGGCTCCATCGCCACGAAGAAGTCGTCGTTGCTGGCCGGGTCGAGCAGGTCGCGGCGCACGCGGCCGACCAGCTCGAGGCGCGACGGAGCACGGAAGTAGCAGCTCACCATGCGGTAGTCGCGCGTCTCCGTCTGCGCCAGCTTCTTGCGCACCGGGTCGCCCGCGAGGTCGAGGAACTCGTGGGCGAAGAGGACGTCGGCGAGGCGGAGCTGCGCGCGGCGCGCGGTCACCTTCTCGCGGCCGGAGAAGTCGCTGAAGGTGACGTGGTCGATCGGCAGCCACGGCCGGCGCTGCGCGTTCAAGTAGCTCGAGAGGCGCAGCTCGCCGGAGCGCACGGTCCCCTTCACGACGAAGCGGGGCGTCACGAAGAGGTGGTTGACGATCGAGAGGTCCATCGGGTCGCGGCGCCGCTCCAGCTCAGTCCGGGCGCCGCAGGAGGCGCGGCACCGCTCCCGCCAGCCAGAACGAGCCCGTGACGAGGACGGCACCGCGCCGACCCGCGAGGCGGCGCGCTCGCGCGAGCGCTGCCGCCGGGTCGGCGACCGGGCGCGCCATGATCCCAAGCGGACGCGCCGCCGCCACGATCTCCTTCGGGTCGAAGCACGCTCCATCGGGGATCCGGGTTGCAATGACCGGGCCGCAGGAGCGGGATACCGCCCGCAGGCAGCGGGCGAGCGGTTTGTCGCGCTTCAGGGCGAGGACGACGACCGGAGGGAGGCCCGCCAGCCGGGCGACGTCCTCGACGACCGCCCGGAGGGAGCGCGGGGTGTGCGCCCCGTCACGCCAGGTGGGCGGCGCCTCGGCGACCCGCTCGAGGCGGCCGGGCAGCCGCACCGAACGGAAGGCGGCGGCGATCCCGTCGGCAGCGAGCGCCGGATGGAGCTCGGCGACGGCGGCGAGCGCGAGCGCGGCGTTGCGCGCGGCGTAGCGGCCGCCCGCCGGCGCCGGCACGCCGAGGAATCGCCGCGCTCCCGCCGTGACCGTCAGCGTCGCGCCGCGCGACCGGAGCGCGACGTCGCGCCCCCATTCGAGCAGTGGTGCGCCGACCCGCCGCGCCGCCGCGCGCACCACCGCCGCCTCGCGCCGCTGCGCCGGCACGCCGCTGATCGCGACGGCGCCGCGCTTCACGATCCCGGCCTTCTGCGCCGCGATCGAGTCGAGCGTCCGGCCGAGGATCGCGACGTGCTCGCGCTCGATCGCGGTCACGACGGCGACCTTGCTGCGCACGACGTTGGTCGCGTCGCGCAGCCCGCCGATCCCGACCTCGACGATCGCGACGTCGACGCGCGCCTCCTCGAACGCGAGGAAGGCGGCGACCGTGAGCGCTTCGAAGAGGGTCGGCGCGCCGAGCCGCGCGCGGCGCGCCGCCGCGAGGACCCGCTCGAGGCAGCGCCCCATCGCGCGCGGCGCGATCGGCCGCCCCTGCAATTGGATCCGCTCGTTCCAGCGGTCGACGTGGGGCGAGAGGTAGGTCCCGGTCCGCCAGCCGTGCGCGCGCAGCAGCGCCTCGGCCAGCAGGCAGACTGACCCCTTCCCCTTCGAGCCGGCGACGTGGAGGACCGTGATGCCGGCCAGCGGATCGCGCAGCGCCTTCATCAGGGCACGCGTCCGTTCGAGCGACAGCTCCACCTCGCCGCGACGGAAGCGCGGGTCGCGTTCGAGGTTCGGCAGCGTCCGCGCGAGGCGATCGATCGCGGCCAGCCCGTCGAGCGGACGGGGCAACGCCTCCCACCACGGCGGCGACGGAGACGATCGGGGCGGACGGGCCATCGGCGGCAAGTTAGCCCGGGAGCGCTCCCTTCCTTCCCCGCCCGGCTCGGCCCAGAATCGCGAACCGTCGCTTCCAGGCCTCCGTTCTCCTGTCCCGCCGGACCGATCCGGAAGAGGAAGCCTTGGTCCTGATCCCGTCGCCGCTGCCGCTGGTGCTGCTCTTCGTGGCGGCGGGCGGAGCCGCGCATGCGCAGGCCGCGCCGGCTTCGCCCGCAGCGCAAGGCACGGGCGCCACGACGCCGCTGCACTCGAACGTCGACTTCGAGCTCCTCAAAGAGGTCAACGACGCGACCGAAGCGGAGCGGATCGTCCGCGAGCCGCAGCCCTTCCTCCATCTTCTGATCGAGGCAGGCAAGCTCGAGCCGGGCGACTTCACGCGGCTCGGCGCGCGCGTCGCCGACGACGCGCTCTACCGCGAGCTGCTGCTGCGACCCGCCGAGTGGCGCGGCCAGCCCATCACCGCGAAGGCGCGCTTCAACTTCTCGACCGAGGAGAAGGTGCCGCTCGGCGCGCGCGATCCAGCGGGCGAGGAGCTCTCGTTCCGCTACTGGCGCGGCGTCGCGACCGACGACTTCGGCCGCATCTGGTCCTTCTCGCTCCTCGAGGAGCCGACCGGCCTGGTCGCGGGCGACGTGATCAAGATCGAGGGCTTCTTCTTCAAGAAGCTCGCCCTCTTCGACCGCAAGTACCCCGAGGAGCTGATCGACCCGACCGCCCACCTCGTCGGCAAGCGGATCGTGAAGTCGTGGCTGCCGATGGCGCCGGTCACGGAGCTCTCCTCCGAACTCCTCGCCGAGGTGCGCGACGCGACGCCCGAGGAGCGCCGCGAACTGCCCGACGAACCGCTCTGGCACCTCCTCTCCTTCGTGCAGCAGGCCGACGGCGATTCGATCGCGCGGAGCGCCGCGGAGGCCGCGGCGGCGTTCGAGCGGGCCGACCCCGACGCCCGCGACGCCACCTACGAGGCGCTGCTGCGCGATCCGGCGGCCCATCGCGGCGCGCCGGTCCGGCTCGTCGGCGCCCTCCTCGACCGGCAGCCGCCGCGCTCGCGCGACGAGGAGAACCCGCTCGAGCTCCCCCACATCTGGCAGACGCTCTTCGTCCACGGCGGGCCGACCTTCAGCTACCTGATCTCGGCCGAAGCGCCGCCGGAATGGGCGGCCGGCCAGGCGGCGGTGCAGGTCGAGGGGCTCTTCTACAAGCTCCACGCCTACGAGGCGCGCAACGACCGGATGGTGACCTGCCCGGTCCTCGTCGTGAAGCGCTTCGTGCCGCTCTACCCCGGCATCGACGAGCTGCGCTCCGGCATCTCCTGGATCCTGATCGCGATCTCGGCGCCGCTGGTCGCGGTGATGCTGCTCCTCGCGATGCGCGACCGGAAGGCGGCGGCGGCGCTCCAGGAGGCGCGGCTCGCACGCAGGCGCGCCCGGAAGGCGCCCCCTTCCGGCGCCGGAGCCGGCAGCGGCGGGTAACGTCCGCCCGATGCTCGATCGCACCTTGGTGACCTCGCACGAGACGCGCTGCCGGATCCGGGCGCGTCGCGGCGCCCTGGCCGAGCTCGGCCACTGGCTGGCGGAGCTCCTGCCGCCGCCGCGCAAGGTGGCGCTCGTCTCCGACCGCAACGTCGCCCCCTTCTGCCTCAAGGCGGCCGAGGCGGCGCTCAAGAAGGCGGGCTTCGCGACCCACTCGATCCTCGTCCCCGCCGGCGAGGAGTCGAAGTCGCTCAAGATCCTCGGCAACGTCTGGGACCGCGTCCTCACCTTCGGGGTCGACCGGTCGAGCGTGATCGTCGCGCTGGGCGGCGGCGTCGTGGGCGACCTGGTCGGCTTCGCGGCGGCGACCCTGCTGCGCGGGCTGCCGGTGGTCCAGGTCCCGACCTCGCTGGTCGGGCAGGTCGACGCTTCGATCGGCGGGAAGAACGGGATCAACCGCCCCGCCGGCAAGAACCTGGTCGGCTCCTTCCACCCGCCGGCGCTGATCGTCCTCGACCCCGACCTCCTGGGGACGCTGCCCGAACGGGAGTACCGCTCCGGCCTCGCCGAGGTGATCAAGTACGGCTTCCTCCGCTCGCCGGAGCTCTTGGCCCAGTTGCGCGAGGCGGGCGACCTCGAGACGCTGCGCAACCGGCCCGAGACGATCGACACGATCGTGCGCCGCTGCGCCGAGCTGAAGGCCGACCTCGTCGAGCGCGACCTGCGCGAGTCGGGCGAGCGGATGCTGCTGAACTTCGGCCACACGACCGGCCACGCGCTCGAGGCGGCTGACGGATTCCAGGGGCTGCTCCATGGCGAGGCGGTCGCCGTCGGCATGGTCGCCGCCGCGTTCCTCGCGGTCGACCTCGGCGTCGCCGACCCGACCCTGCCCGCCGAGATCAGCGAGCTCCTCGAGCGCTACGGCCTGCCCGTGACGACGCGCTTCACCCCCGACGAGCTGCTCCCGTTCCTCGCGCAGGACAAGAAGCGCATCGCCGGCAAGAGCCGCTGGGTCGTCGTCGCGCGTCCCGGCTCCGCCTCGATCGTCGACGACCCGCCCGCCGAGAGCATCGAACGGGCGCTGCGCGCGATCCACGTCCGCGAGACGCCCCGCGAGGCACCCGCGGCGGAGTGATCCGCGGTCGCGCGCGTCACTCGCGGCGACGAGCGGCGTCTTGCGCGGCATGGAACCACGAGTCGATGGACGCGACGTCGACGACGCGCTGCTCGGCGTCGTGGCGATCGCGCAGCTTGCGCCCGACGAGCGGGAGCTCGCGTGCCTGTGGGCGCACGCGCGCGAACGGCCGGAGGAGCCGCCGTGGCGCGCGCCGGGCCTCGCGGCGGAGTTTGCGGTGCGGCTCGAGGCGCAGGTCGCGAGCGGGGCGGCGGCCGAGGAGACGCGGTGCGCGGCGGCGCTGCGGCTCGCACTGGTGGCGTGGCGTGACGCGCGCTACCCGGCGGCGCTGCGCGACCTGGTCGGACCGCCGCCGCTGCTGTGGGTGCGCGGGCGCGGGAAGCTGCCCGAGCTCGCGAATGCGGTGACGGTCGTCGGCGCCCGTTCGTCGACGGCGCGCGGCCGCGCCTTCGCGTTCGAGCTTGGGCGGGCGATCGCGGAGCGCGGCGGCACGGTCGTCTCCGGGCTCGCGATCGGCATCGACCAGGCGGCGCACGAGGGGGCGCTGGCCGCGGGGGGCGCCTGCTGCGCGGTGCTGGGCTGCGGACTCGATCGGATCTACCCGCCGGGCGCGGAGCCGCTGGCCGGACGGATCGAGGAACAGGGGACGATCGTGAGCGAGATGGCGATCGGCACGCCACCCTACAAGAACCACTTTCCGCGGCGCAACCGGCTCCTCGCGGCGCTCGGCCGCGCGACGCTGGTGGTCGAGGCCGACCTCCAGAGCGGCTCGCTCATCACTGCCCACCGCGCGCTCGAGCTCGGCCGCGGCGTCCACGCGGTGCCGGGCGCGATCGACGCCGTGACCAGCCGCGGGACGAACCGCCTGATCCGCGACGGCGCCCACCCGCTGCTCGAGCTCGACGACCTCGACCTCGTGCTGCCGGGCAACTTGCACGGCGGGAAGCAGACGCGCGCGACGCTGCTCGACCTGCTGGCCGAGCCGGTCGCGGCGGGCGAGGTCGCGCGCCGCGCCCGCCTCTCGCTCGACAAGACGCTGCTGCGGCTGGTCGAGCTCGAAGCCGACGGGCGCGTCGTGCGGCTCGGCGGCGGCTTGTGGCGGCGGCGCGAGTAGAAGAGGGCGCCGCTCGGGCGCGAGAGGCGCGAAACCGTCCGCGAAGGAACCGGCCGTCGATGAGCACGACGCGAGGAGGGATCGGCGCGGCCGTCGTCGCGTGCGCGGCGCTCCTGCTCTGGATCGCGCTGCGCGAGTCGGCGCCGTCGGGCGACGACGCGCGCGGCCGCGAGGAGCGCGAGACCTTCGCCCGCTACCGCGGCTCGGCGAGCTGCCGCGACTGCCACGCCGAGCAGGCCTCCGCGTGGGAGAGCTCGAACCACGGCCTCGCGGAGCGTGCGGTCGTGCCCGACGTCGATCGCACGGCGTTCGATCCGGCGCGCTCCTTCACGCACGGTACGCAGTCGACCGCGGTGCGCTGGGCGGAGGGTGGCGCGACGGTCGCGGCCGTCGGCCTCTCGGGCCAGCCCGAGTCGCACGCCGTCGTTCGCGTGATCGGCCGCACGCCGCTGCGCCAGTTCCTCGTCGCGGCGCCGGGCGGCCGCTTCCAGACGCTCGAGGCGTCGTTCGACCCGCGGGCGGGCGAGTGGTTCGACGTCTACGGCGACGAGGATCGCCGACCCGGCGAGTGGGGCCATTGGACCGGGCGCGGCATGAGCTGGAACTCGATGTGCGCGACGTGCCACAACACGCGCGTCCGCAAGAACTACGACGCCGCGAGCGACGCCTACCGCACGACGATGGCCGAGCTCTCGGTCGGCTGCGAGGCGTGCCACGGCCCGATGCGCGCGCACGACGAATGGCAGCGGGAGTCGGGCGCGAAGGGCGGCCGCGACCCGACGCTGCGCAAGCTGGCGCCCCACCAGCAGCTCGACACGTGCGGCTCGTGCCACGCTCGGCGCGGCGAGCTGACGGGCGACTTCGAGCCGGGCGACGACTTCCTCGACCAGTTCCGGCTGACGATCGTCGACGAGAGCGCCACCTACCACGCCGACGGCCAGGTGCACGAGGAGGACTACGAGTACGCCGCCTTCCTCGGCAGCCGCATGCACTTCCGCGGCGTGCGCTGCGTCGAGTGCCACGATCCCCACTCGGCGAAGACGCGACTGCCCGGCAACTGGCTCTGCATGAAGTGCCACGACGGCAGCAACGCCGACGCGAAGAAGATCGAGCCGGTGGCCCACAGCCGCCACCGCGTCTTCGGCTACGACACGTCGGGCCAGCGGGTGAGCGACGACCTGCTGGCGTATCGCCGCGGCCCGATCGCGGAGAGCGGCGGCGAGTGCGTGAACTGCCACATGCCGCAGACGACCTACATGCAGCGCCACGCGCGACGCGACCACGGCTTCTCGATCCCCGACCCGCTGCTGACCAAGGAGGCGGGCATCCCGAACGCGTGCAATCGCTGTCATGCGGACAAGAACGTCGACTGGGCGATCGCGAAGTGCGACGAGTGGTACGGCGCGAAGCTCGACCGCCCGTCGCGCCAGCGGACGCGGACGATCGTCGCCGCCAGGAAGGGCGAGGCGGGCGCGGTGCCGGGGCTGCTGGCGCTGGCGGCGGGGAACGAGCTCCCCTACTGGCGCGCGGTCGCGGCGGGGCTGCTCGGACGCTTCGTGCGCGAGCCGGCGGTATCGGCGGGGCTGCTGCACGGGCTCGACGACGCGAGCGCGCTGGTGCGTGCCGAGTGCGTGCGCGCGCTCGAAGGGACCGGCGCGGCGGACTCGACCGACGTCGCCGCGGCGCTGCGGCGGCGGCTCGACGATCCGTCGCGCGGCGTGCGCGTGGCGGCGGCGTGGGCGCTGCGCGCGACCGTCGATCCGGCGTCGAAGGCGGGGCAGGAGCTCTCGCGGTCGCTGGCGGTGAACGCCGACCAGCCGGCGGGCCAGATGCAGCTCGGCGCGTTCACGCTGGCGCGCGGCGACGCGGCGACGGCGCTGCGCCACTACCAGCGCGCGATCGAGTGGGACGCCGGCTCGGCCGCGATCCGGCACGACTGCGCCGTCGTGCTGTCGAGCCTCGGCCGCGCGAAGGAGGCGGTGGAGCAGCTCGAAGCGGCCTGCCGCCTCGAGCCGGGCAACGCCGACTTCGCCTTCAAGCTCGCGCTCGCATGGAACGAGCAGGGCGACATGGAGAAGACGGTCGCGGCGCTGCGCTCGGCCGTGACGCTCGACCCGCGCCACGCGCGCGCCTGGTACAACCTCGGCCTCGCGCTCCAGTCGCTCGATCGCTCCGACGACGCGCTGAAGGCGCTGTCGCAGGCCGAGTCGCTCGACGGTCGCGATCCGTCGATCCCCTACGCGCGCGCGACGATCCTGGCGCAGTTGCGACGCTTCGAGGAGGCGCGCGCTGCCGCCGAGCAGGCGCTGCGCGTCGATCCGCGATTCACTGAAGCGAGCGAGCTGCTGCGACGACTGCCGTGACGCCGGAAGCGCGCGCAACTCGCGCGCGACGCGGGCGCCGCGACCGCGATCGCTCCGATGGCCGTCATTGCAAGCGCTCGGCGAGATCGCCACGATCGCCGATCGTCCTGCCCCGAGGAGCCCGGCCGACGCGCTCGCGCGTTCCCGTCGCCCCTCATCCCTGTCCGACGAGGAGACGACCCGTGGGGATCGAGAGACACATCGCCCTGGCGATCGGCTTCGCGCTGGCGGCCCAGGCCTCCGCGCGCGCCAACGACGCCGCGGCGGCGCAGGCCAAGACGCCGCCCAACATCGTCGTCATCTGGGGCGACGACATCGGCCAATCGAACGTCAGCGCCTACTCGCGCGGCCTGATGGGCTACCAGACGCCCAACATCGACCGCGTCGCCAAGGAGGGGATGCTCTTCACCGACTACTACGCGGAGCAGAGCTGCACCGCCGGCCGCGCGTCGTTCATCACCGGCCAGCACGGCCTTCGCACCGGCCTGACGAAGGTCGGCATGCCGGGCGCGAAGCTGGGGCTGCGCGCCGAGGATCCGACGATCGCGGAGCTCCTGAAGCCGCTGGGCTACGCGACCGGCCAGTTCGGCAAGAACCACCTCGGCGACCGCAACGAGTTCCTGCCGACGCTCCACGGCTTCGACGAGTTCTACGGCAACCTCTACCACCTGAACGCGGAGGAGGAGCCGGAGCTCCCCGACTACCCGAAGGACCCGGCCTTCCGCGCCAAGTACGGGCCGCGCGGCGTCCTCGACTGCAAGGCGTCCGACAAGGACGACGCCACCGTCGACCCGCGCTTCGGCAAGGTCGGCAAGCAGACGATCGTCGACACCGGCCCGCTCACGAAGAAGCGGATGGAGACGATCGACGACGATGTCGCCGCCCGCTCGGCCGACTTCATCCAGCGCCAGTCGAAGGCGGGGAAGCCCTTCTTCGTCTGGGTGAACTTCACCCACATGCACCTGCGCACGCACGTCAAGCCGGAGAGCGTGGGCCAGGCGGGGCCGGCGATGGGCGCCTACCCCGACGCGATGATCGACCACGACAAGAACGTCGGCACCGTGCTCGACGCGATCGACGCCGCCGGCATCGCCGACAACACGTTCGTGATGTACGGCACCGACAACGGCCCGCACATGAACACCTGGCCCGACGGCGGGATGACGCCCTTCCGCAACGAGAAGAACACGAACTGGGAGGGCGCCTACCGCGTGCCGTGCCTGGTCCGCTGGCCAGGCAAGGTCAAGCCCGGCAGCGTCTCGAACGAGATCGTCAGCCACCACGACTGGCTGCCCACCCTCCTGTCGATGGCGGGCGATCCCGACATCGCCGCGAAGCTCCGGAAGGGGCACCAGGCCGGCGACAGGAGCTTCAAGGTCCACGTCGACGGCCACGACCTCGTCCCCTACTTGAGCGGGCAGACCCCGAAGGGACCGCGCGAGTCGTTCCTCTACTGCAACGACGACCAGCAACTCACCGCGCTGCGCTACGGCAACTACAAGCTGGTCTTCATGGAGCAGGAGGCCACGGGGACGCTGCGCGTCTGGGCGCAGCCCTTCACGCCGTTGCGAGTCCCGAAGATCTTCAACCTGCGGCTCGACCCGTACGAGCGGGCCGACCTCACCTCGAACACCTACTACGACTGGGTCATGGACCACGTCTTCCTGATGGTGCCGGCGCAGGAGTTCGTCGCCGGATTCCTGGCGACCTTCAAGGAGTTCCCGCAGCGCCAGAAGGCGGAGAGCTTCAACCTCGACGCGGTCCTGCGGCAGATGCAGGAAACGAAGTGACCCACGAGGAGGGCCGACGATGAGCCACGCCACATCGCGGCTCGCCGCCGCGACGCTGGCCGCGGTGGCGGCGCTCGCCGGACCCGCCCGCGCCGGCGATCCGCTGCCGTCGTGGAACGAGGGGCCGGCGAAGCAGGCGATCGTCGCGTTCGTCGCGAAGGTGACGACGGAGGGCGGACGCGACTTCGTGCCGGTGGCCGAGCGCATCGCCGTCTTCGACAACGACGGAACGCTCTGGTGCGAGCAGCCCGTCCCGGTCCAGCTCTACTTCGTGATCGACCGCGTGAAGGCGCTGGCGCCGCAGCACCCCGAGTGGAAGGAGCAGGAGCCCTTCGCGTCGCTGCTGAAGGGCGACCTGAAGGGGGCGCTGGCCGGCGGGCAGCACGCGCTGCTGGAGCTGCTGCTGGCCACCCATGCGGGCATGACGACGACGGAGTTCGAGCAGGTCGTCGTCGAGTGGATCGCGACCGCGCGCCACCCGAAGAGCGGGCGGCTCTTCACCGAGATGGTCTACCAGCCGATGCTCGAGCTGCTCGCCCTGCTGAAGGCGAACGGCTTCAAGAACTACATCGTCTCGGGCGGCGGCGTCGAGTTCATGCGCCCGTGGACGGAGCGCGTCTACGGCATCCCGCCCGAGCAGGTCGTCGGCAGCAGCATCCAGACGAAGTTCGAGCGGCGCGGCGGCACGGCCGTCCTCGCGCGGCTGCCGGAGATCGACTTCATCGACGACAAGGAAGGCAAGCCGGTCGGCATCCACCGCCACATCGGCCGCCGCCCGATCGCCGCGTTCGGCAACTCGGGCGGCGACCAGCAGATGCTCGAGTGGACCCAGGCCGGCGGCGGCGCGCGCTTCGAGCTGCTGGTGCTGCACGACGACGCGGCGCGCGAGTTCGCCTACGGGCCGGCGCGCGGCCTGCCCGACACGAAGAGCGGCGCCTTCCCGCCCGAGCTCGACGAGCTGGCGAAGTCGGCGGGCTGGACGGTGGTCCGCATGAAGGAAGACTGGAAGCAGGTCTTCGCCGGCGGGTGATCAGAGCCACGCCGCGATGAGGTAGCCGCCGAGCCCGAAGACCGCGATCGAGACCAGCGCGAAGACGAGCCCGCGCTTCAGCCCGACCAGCACGATCTCGGAGACCTGCTCGCGGCGCAGGCCGTTGTAGACGACCGACACCAGCAGCACGAGCAGCACGAACCAGCCGAGGTGCTCGGCGAGGAGCGCGTATTGCACGTGCATGCGCTACTCCGCCGCCGGCCGGGGCGTCGCGCGCGGGAACGCGGTCTCGACGACGTCGACCATCACGCAGACGTTCATGATCCCGGCCACCGTGCAGAAGAGGCGCCCGACCTCGAGGCGCGGGTAGTCGGCGACGAGCTCGAAGCTGCGCGTGAGCCAGAGCGTCGGGAAGGCGAAGCCGGCGCAGAGCCCCTCGCCCATCAGGTAGAGGAGGAACTCGTCGTCGCTGCGGACGGCGCGGAACTCCGCCAGCACGAGGCCGATCAGGAAGGTCGCGGCGAGGACGCCCGCGTAGAGCAGCGCCTTGCGGCGCCGGCCGAGCAGCCAGTGGCCGAGGCCCGGCACGATCCACGTCGCGACGACGCAGATCAGCGCGGTGATCGGGCTGTAGCGCCGTTCGGCCTGCGGCGCGTCCGTCGGCGGGGCTTCGCTCACGTTCGGGGCTCGTCTCTCGTGGCCGGTGGGCGCGTCTCTATACCATCGCCCCCCATGAACGCCGCCGCTCCCGTCGTCCATCGCACGCGCACCGCGGTCCGCTACCACGAGAGCGACCAGATGGGCGTCGTCCACCACTCGAACTACGTCTGCTGGTTCGAGCTCGCGCGCACCGAGATGATGCGCGCCCACGGCTTCGACTACGCGGCGCTCGAACGGAGCGGCAGCCTCCTCGCCGTCGTCGACGTCGGGCTGCGCTACCTGGCGCCGGCGCGCTTCGGCGACGAGGTCGTGATCGAGAGCTGGATCAGCGAGCTCGAGCGGGTGCGCGTCCGCTTCGACTACGCGGTGAGGAGCGGCGACGCCGCGGCGAGGATCCTCTGCCGCGGCCACACGCTCCTCGCCTGCGTCGGCCGCGATCTCGTGCCGCGCCGGATCCCCGAGGACGTGCGCGCGAAGATGGCGGCGCTGCGGGGCGCGGCGTCGCGCTGATCGCCGCGCGGAACGCCGCGCCTCAGCGCGCCGCGACGCGCCGCGCGCCCTGCCGCAGCTCCGCGAGGCGCGCCTCCGCCTGCTGCAGCGCGAGGCGGAAGGGCGGCGTGCCGCTCTCCATCGACTCGACGAGCAGGCGGCGCAGCCGGTGGCCGATGCCGGAGAGGTCGGCGGGCGGCTCGAAGCCGGTCAGCGCCGGGCCGCAGCCGCGGATCACGGCGCCCGCGTTCACCAGCAGGTCGGGCGCGTAGAGGATGCCGCGCGCGGCGAGGCGGTCGCCCGCCGCGTCGCTGGCGAGCTGGTTGTTGGCGGCGCCGCAGACGATGCGGCAGCGCAGCCGCTCGACCGTCTCCGCGTCGAGCACGCCGCCGGTGGCGCACGGCGCGAAGACCTCGGCGTCGACGTCCCAGAAGCGGTCGGGCTCGACGATCTGCAGCGGCAGCGTGTCGGCCGCGCGACCGGCGCGCGCCGCGTCGAAGTCGGTGGCGATCACCTTCGCGCCCGCGCGCCGCGCCAGCATCGCGAGCTGGAGCCCGATCGCGCCGAGCCCCTGGATCGCGATGCGCTGCCCGTTCCACTCGGCGATGCCGAGCAGGTCGAACGCGGTGCCGGCCGCGAGGAAGACCCCTTCCGCGGCGCGCGCCGCGAGGTCGTCGTCGACGCCGTGCTCCGGCGTCGCGACGTAGCGCGTCGTCGTCGCCAGCGCGGCGAGGTCGCGCTCGCTCGTGCCGAGGTCGCCGGCGGTCCAGAAGCGGCCGCCCATCCGCTGCACGTGGTCGCCGAGCGCGGCGAAGGCGGCGCGCCGGTCCATGCGCGGATGGTCGAGCACGACCGCCTTGCCGCCGCCGGCCGGCAGCTCGGCCAGCAGCACCTTGAGCGTCATGCCGCGCGCCAGCGCGCACGCGTCGGCCAGCGCGGCGCGCTCGTCGGCGTAGGCGGCGCAGCGGATGCCGCCGAGCGCCGGGCCGGCGCTGGTGTCGTGGACGACGACGATCGCCCGCAGGCCGCTCGCGCGGTCGCTGACGTACTGGATCTCTTCGAACTCGCCCGACAGGTGGAGCGGAGGCGGGAGCGGATCCACGGACTTCTCCGACGACGCGACGACGGCGCGGGAGAATAGCCCCCGGGGCGCTACGCTGCGCCGCCTCGCGCGCCGCGCCGCCCCGCCGGGAAGCTGCCCCCCGCCCCGGCCGTCGAAGGCGCCGTCCTGCCGCCCGTCCGCTGGAGAGCCCGATGATCCGGTCGCCGCGCCTGACGTGCGCCCTGCTGCTGCCGTTGCTCGCGGCGTGCAACAGCGGGCCCGAGCTCGAGCCGATCCCGCGGCGCGAGCTCGAGCAGATGGAGGCGCTGCGCCGCTACGACCCGAAGACGGGCCAGGTGAAGGACCGCGGCACCCTCTTCGTGTCGCTCGACCAGAACCTGCGCAAGTGGCGCGAGCTCGGCGCACGGACCGACGTCGCCGACATCGACCAGCGCATGAGCCTCGAGGTCGTGCTGACGCGGCAGGTCTACTACAACTTCGAGACCATCCTGAACGAGCTCGAGCACGGCTCCGACCCCGACCAGCGCGTGACCGCCGCCGGCGCCATCGGCTTCAGCAAGATCCCCGGGCCCGACGAACCGGGCGGCGACGCGTCGTTCCAGCCGCTCCATCCGCGCGCCGTCGCGCCGCTGCTGACGGTGATCGAGTCGGGCCAGGACGAGCTCGTGATCAACTCGCTCCTCTCGCTCGGCCGGATCGCCGCGCCCGACACGCCGCGCGACCTGCTGATCGAGCTGATGGTGAAGCACCACTCGCCCGACGTGCGGGCGAACGCCGCCTACGCGATCGCGGCGGTTGCGGGACCGGCGGACGGGCCGCTGCTGCTGCCGGCGCTCTTCTCGGCGCTCGGCGACGGCTACCCGACGGTGCGCCTCCACGTGGTGAAGGCGCTCGGCCGGATCGGCGACCCCACCGCGCAGGGGCCTCTGGTCGACCGGCTGCGGCGCGACGACACGCCGCTGGTGCAGGCGTGCGCCGCGATGGAGCTCGGCCGGCTCGGCGACCGCGGCGCGATCACCTTCCTGATCGAGGCGCTGCAGTCGGAGTCGCAGATCGTCGCCTTCCAGTGCCACCAGTCGCTGGTGAAGCTGACCAACCAGAAGGAGATCCGCGGCTACGTCGCGTGGCGCGACTGGTGGGCCGCGTCGCCCGACAACCGCGATCGCGCGCGCACCTGAGCGGCGCCGGTCGCGGCTCAGGAGCTCCGCGCGGCGCCGCGCCCGAAGAGGCGCCAGCCGAGGCGGTGGAACGCGATCGAGCGGCGCCACTCCGCGGCGACCGCCCCCCACCAGGCGCGCCGGCGCGGCGCGCCGCCCGCCTCGCGCGCCGCCGCGGCGAGGTAGCCGTGCGCGAAGGCGAGGAGCTCGCGCGCCCCCACCGCCG
>Ga0315910_10000182_pt1 | contig 70718 bp, 95 predicted proteins | sample EdamamesoilMG_FD_204470 | JGI IMG/M metagenome (GOLD analysis project Ga0315910, IMG submission 204470) | Garden soil microbial communities collected in Santa Monica, California, United States - Edamame soil | ecosystem: Environmental > Terrestrial > Soil > Garden | place: USA: California... | reverse complement strand
ACAAGCTGCTCGGCCTCGCGGTGGTGGTGGGGGGGGTGGTCGCTACGCTGGCCTACGCTCTGCACGCGCTGGCCCAGCTGAAGCAGGGGATGGGGGTCTAGGACTCCCGGCCCGAGCGCAACGGTTCACGGTTTCCTTGGGGCGCGCGCCCCTTGCCTTGTCGGCCCCCAGCGTGAAGGGGGCGGGGGTAAGGGGCGCGCGCGTTTTCGTGCTCCGGGGTGTCACGGTAGGGGGTTGAGGGGGGGCCCCGCGGTGCACGTCGACCCAGGGGGGCAGGGGCCCTGCGGTGCACGTCGACCCAGGGGGGCAGGGGCCCTGCGGTGCGCGAGCTGGCCGTCGGCGGCCAGTGGTTGACGGCCGGCGGGTGGTGGTGCGGGGAAGGCAGGGGCCCCGACGCAGCCGGACCCCGGCCTCGACCCCCCTCCCCCCGGGGTCGGCGCAGGCTCGAGCACCACCCCCAGACCCCCGGCCTGGGCCCCGCCGGCCGGACCCCCGCCTGGCAGGCCCTTGGCGAGGCCGCCGTGGCCATCTACTGTAAAAGCTATGTACGGCATACCGTTCCCAAGGGTGTCCTTGGGAACAACGACCTAGCAAGGGACGTGCCACACCTGCCCAGGATCCGGGCCGGGGACGCAAGTCGAGGCCTGGCATGGGCTTGTGCGCCTCGGCCTCGAGCGTCGCAAGTCCATGCTGGACAAGGGGTTACGACGGGAGGGAAGGTTCTTCCCGGAGGCCTGAAAATCTCCAGTGGAACAGACCCCCCGTCCGCGGTAGGCACCTCCCGGCAATTTTCATGCCAGAAAACCAGTCAAACGGATTTTCTAATTTTTACAGGACGTAAATCTGATTCATTTACCGATTCGAGGCGATCTTATAATCAGCATTTCGCGCGCGCTAAGTCCTGTAGAACAAGGCACTTCTGACGCCGATTCCCGATTCACAAACACCTAATCAAGAGCCCGCACACCCCATAAAGACGTAAGTCGTTGTCCGACAAGGACTTACATCCTCACCGTATATGCTCAACTTTTAGAAGTGGAGGGGAAGAGAGAGTAGAATAAGATGCAAGGCCCCAGAGAGGCAGGCCCGCCGCGCCGTGGGCCACCCCACCCCCTACCCCCGTCGGGTAGGGCATGTTCAAACATCAACGCGGTCCTGGCGACCGCTCCTCGACGCGGTGCGCGCGTGAGGACATACTGCCGCTGGTTCTAGCTCCAGCCCACGACGCCCTCACACGCGCGCAAGGTACACTTGCCCACCATGAGCAATCCCCCCGATCTGGTAACTGACCTGCAGGCTCGGCTCGCGGAGAACACGCGCGCGATGACCGCCCTTCAGGTCGGCCACGCCTCCCGCGTCGCCGAGGCGCGCGCCGAGGTCTCCGGCCTCACTCACCCCGCCCAGAAGGCGCTCGCCCGCCGCGCGCGAGAGGTCCGCGAGCAGCTGCAGCGCGTCCAGTCGGACTGGGAGGCAGAGAGGCTCGAGCTCGAGCTCGCCGTCGAGGCCGCCCGGGTCGCCGAGCGCGCCGCCGTCCGGGACCGGGTCAACGAGATAAACCAGGCGCACGCCGCCGAGCTCGCCGACCTCCGCTCCGCCGCCCAGGCCATCCGCCGGGAGCTGGGCGAGGCCCGCTGGGCCGCCTCCGTCCGGGCCCAGGCCGCCGCCCGCGCCGAGGCCGCCGCCGCCCGCCAGCGGGAGGCGGTAGCCCAGGCCGCCGCCGCCCAGGCCGAGGCCCTAAGGGGCGCCGCCGCCGAGTCCGTCGCCCGCGCCGCGACGATGCCCGAGCGCGCCGCCGCGCGCCGCGCGGCCATGGAGAGGTTCATCGCGACCGACGACCCCGCGGACCGGACCCGCTACACCCTCGCGGACCTCATCCCCGAGGAGGTCGACCTCGTGTTCGACGAGTCCCTGGACCTCTACGAGCTCGCGAAGCGCCTCGGCGTGTTCCACGCGGACGCCAAGCGCCTGCGCGCCTCGCCCCGGCCCAAGGCCGCCCCGGCGGACAAGCGCCGGCGCCCCGGCCGCCCCGCCGTGCTCTCGGCCGAGCAGGTGCGCGAGCTCCGGCTCTCCGCCGAGCCGATCGCCGCGATGGCCGAGCGCATGGGCGTCTCGCGCGGGTACGCGCAGCAGGTGCGCTACCGCCAGGCCCGGGCCGAGGTGCCCGACGTCGACCCGGCCGAGGCGCGCGCCCTCGCCGCCCGGATGCTATCCTCGGAGAGGGAGGAGACCGCTTGAGCCGCGCGCCGGAGCCCCGCCGATCACTCGATCTCGTGCCCGCCGTCCAGGCCCTGGTGTGCGAGGTGCTCGAGACGACCGGCGACCTCGGCAAGGCCGCGCGCGCCGCGGGGACGACCCTGTCGGCGATCCGCGCCGCCGCCGCCCGCGACCCCTCGTTCTCGGAGGCGCTCGAGCTCGCCGTCACGAACTGGAAGGACTCCGTCCTGATCCCCGAGGCCGCGCGCCGCGCGGTGGAGGGGGCCGAGAAGGGCGTCTACTACCAGGGGAAGCAGGTCCTGGACGAGGAAGGTAAGCCCGTCGTCGAGCGGGTCTACTCCGACGGGCTCATGCTGCGCCTGCTCGAGGTCCTCGACCCGCGCTTCCGCCCGCACTCGGTCACCGAGCGCCGCGACGCCCCGACCGCGGCGGCCATCGACAACCTGCTCCCCGAGCAGCGCCGCCGCTTCGACGCCTTCGTGGAGTCCCTGCACCTGGCGCCGCCGACCAGCCCGCCCGCCGCGGGCGACGCGCCCCAGCCCCCGCGCGAGATCGCGCCCGACCCCGAGGAGCCCGCCCCGTGACGGCCTCCGAGCGACTCCGCGACGCCCTGCTACTCGCCGTGCCGGGCGACACCAGATGGAACCAGGAGGGCCCGACCACCCGCGCGTTCCCGGCGAACCACCACCCCGTGTCGTTCGTGGCCGTCGAGGCGGGGATCGCCCCGGCGTGCTTCATCGGATTCGTGTGGGACCCCGCCCGGCCGCGCTGCGCGGCGGCGGGCCCCGACCCCGAGGCGGTCGTGCGCGCGACGATCGCCGACGCCGCCCCGCGCGGCGCCCTGCTCCGCGGCCCGGGGTCCCGACAGTGATCGTCTGGCTCATCCACGGCCTCCGCGGCGGACGCTCGGTTCTCGCCTGGCGCCGGACCGCCGACCCCGACGAGGCGTGCGCGGAGGCGATGGCGCTCTGCGGCCTCGAGCGCGTCCTCTCGTGCCGGCCGCTGCCGGCGCCGGCGTGAGCCCGAAGCCCAACCCGCCCGCCGACCTCGCGGCGCTCGCCCGCTGGGCCGCCGCGCACCCCGACGAGGCGCGGCTCCACCTGCGGAAGGCCGGCGCGGAGCGCAGCCTCGTCGAGTTCGTCAAGCTCATGTGGCCCGTGCTCGAGCCGGGTCGGAAGCTCGTCACCGGCTGGGCGCTCGAGGCGGTCGCGAGCCACCTCGAGGCGGTCACGGCCGGGCGGATCCGGCGGCTCCTGATCAACATTCCGCCCGGGAGCATGAAGCCCGAGTGGGTGGGGAACCTGGTCGCCACGCGGCGCGGTCGGATCCCGCTCGGCGAGGTCGCGGTCGGCGACGAGGTGCTCACGCACCGCGGGCGCTACCGACGGGTGCTCGCGGTCCACGAGCAGGGCGTGCTCCCGCTTCTGCGGGTAGAGACGTTCGCCGGTCGCGTGAGCCGCGCCGCGGCGGATCATCCGTACCTGACCCCGCGCGGCTGGCGCCGCGCCGACGAGCTTCGTCGGGGCGACACGCTGGCCGCGGTTCGCCCGGACGAGGACCTGTCGGGAGACGTCACGGTGGAGGAGGCGCGCGTCCTCGGCTACCTGGTCGGCGACGGGTCGCTCACCACGGCGACCACCGTGTTCACGAACTCCGATCCCGAGGTGATCGCTGACTTCGAGCGGTGCTGCGAGGCGGTGGGCCTGCGGACCAGCAAGTCGCTGTACGCGGGTCGAACGTCCTGGACCGTCCGAGTTCTGGGGTCGCGCGGCTGGGTCGAGAGCTTCGGGCTGACAGGGAAAAACAGCTACGACAAGTTCATCCCGAACCGAGTGCTGGCGTCGTCGCGCGAGGTGCTCTCGAACTTTCTCGGAGCGTACTGGGCCAGCGACGGAAACGTGTACGTGCGCGACACGCGGCAGCGAGGCTCCGCCTACCGAAGCTCCTGCACGACGGTCTCCAAGCGCCTCGCCGACGACGTGCAGCACGCGCTGCTGCGGCTCGGGATCCGATCGTCGGTTCGGCGCAAGGTCAGCAAGATCAGAACGCGGAAGCAGGGCGACCTCTACGTCTCCTGGACGGTGAGCGTCGTCGGCAGCCCGGACCTGTGGAGGATCGCCGCGCTGCCCGGGCTCTGCGCCCGCAAGCGGCTAGCGGCGGATACCGCCCCGGACTCGATCTTCGAGCGCGTTCTGTACGAGGACGAGGTCGAGTCGGTCGAGCTGGACGGAGAGGGCGAGTGCCGGTGCCTGACGGTCGAGGAGGACGCCTCGTTCACCGTCGGAGACGTGGCCGTGCACAACTCTCTCCTCTGCAACGTCTTCTGGCCCGCGTGGGAGTGGGGCCCGCGGAACCTGCCGCACATGCGGTACATGAGTTCGGCGTACTCCGAGGACCTGACGATCCGAGACAACGGGCGGTGCCTGCGCCTCGTGCAGTCGGAGGTCTACCAGAAGCTCTGGGGCGAGCGCGTGAAGCTCGAGAGCTTCGGCAAGGAGAAGTTCGGGAACTCCGCGACCGGGTGGCGCTTCGCGAGCTCGGTCAAGGGCACGGGCACGGGCGAGCGCGGCGACCGCGTGATCCTGGACGACCTGCTGAACGCGCGCGAGGTCGCGAGCGAGGCGGCGCTCGACATCTGCCTGCAGTACTTCACCGAGGTCATCCCGAGCCGCACGAACGACGCCTCGAGCGCGATCATCCTGATCATGCAGCGCCTGCACGACCGGGACCCCGCCGGCCACATCCTCGAGCACGGGCTCGCGTACGACCGGCTGATCCTGCCGATGCGGCACGAGCCCGACCACCCCTACCCGTCGAAGACGAGCCTCGGGTTCGTGGACCCGCGCACGGAGCCGGGCGAGCTCTTCTGGCCGGAGCGGTTCCCGCCCGCGCAGGTCGACGAGCTCGAGAAGGAGCTGTCGAGCTGGGGCGGGGACTACGCGATCTCGAGCCAGCTGCAGCAGCGCCCGGTGCCGCGCGGCGGGGGGATGTTCAAGCGCGACCAGATCCTCCGGGTCCGGGCCGAGGAGGTCCCGGTGGGACGGGTCTGCCGGGCGTGGGACCTCGCGGCGTCGAAGGACGGTCGCGCGGCCTACACGGTGGGGGCGCGCATGTCGCGCTGGAAGCGCGACGGGCGGGACCACTACACGATCACCGACATCGTCCGCGGGCGCTGGGGACCGGGCGAGGTGCGGATGCGGGTGCGGGAGGCCGCGGACGGGGACCCGCGCTCGACCGTGCACGACCTGCCGCAGGACCCCGGGCAGGCGGGCCTGTCGCAGAAGGCGGACTTCGCGGAGCTCCTGGCGGGGTACGACGTCCGGATCAGCCCGGAGACGGGGTCGAAGGAGGACCGCGCGCGCCCGCTCGCCGCCCAGGTGGAGCTCGGGAACGTCAGCGTGGTCGAGGCGCCATGGACCGACCAGCTCCTGGCCGAGCTCGGGCAGTTCCCCGCCGGGACGTACAAGGACCAGGTGGACGCCCTCTCGCGCGCCTTCGCGCGGCTCGTCCGCATGCCGACCGCCTCCTCGGGGGCCGCGGCCGAGGTTGTCCAGCAGGACGATCCGGAGTAGCATGGGGGCCATGCGCCCCTTCATCGCCGCCCTCGTCCTCGCCCTGCTCCCCGGATGCGCCGTCGACCGCCAGGCCGTCGCGTCCAGCACGCCCGAGGCCCTGCCGGAGTACGACCGCCAGCTCGCGGAGGAGGCGGCGGCCCAGGCCGCGGTCTCCGCGGCGGAGGGCCAGGTCGAGTCCGCCGCCCAGAGCCCCGACCCGTCCGACGACCTCCCCGCCGCGGAGGCGCTCGCCGCCGCGAACCGCCGCCTCGCGGGCGCGGAGGAGGCGCTCGCCGGCCTCGAGGAGCGCGCCGCGCGCCGCCAGGCGGAGCCGCTCGCCGGCCTCCTGCCCTACGGCCTCGGCGCCCTCGCGCTCGAGGCGGTCGCCGCGCTCTCGAGCCGGCGCAAGCGCTCGCTGTACGCCTCCGCGTTCCGCAGCATGTCCAAGGGCAAGCTCTACACGGCCGCCGGCGACGTGCTGCGCGCCATGGGCGCGATGCACTCGCGGCCCGAGACCGTGGCGACCTCCGGGTACGTGTCGTCCTCGTCCGCCGAGGGCGCGACGACGATCGTTATCAACACGACCTCGCCCTCGGCCTGAGACCCTAGGTGCTCGACCGCATCCTGAAGCAGCTCGGGCTCTCGCGGGACCTCTCGCGCGCGCCCGGGCCGCAGGCCCTGCCGCCCGACGCCCCGCAGGGCGTCAGCGGCACCGCCGTCGTCGGCGGGTACGTCCAGGTCGTCGAGCGCCGGCCCGAGCTCGCGGGCGACCAGCGCTACGTCACCTTCTCGAACGCGCTCGCGAACACGGCGATCGTGAGCGCGGGGGTGCGCTACTTCCTGAACCTGGTCAGCCGCCCGCAGTGGACGCTCGACCCGACGGACCACCCCGACTCGCAGCGCCTGACCGACCTCGTCTACGCGATGATGTACGGCCCGACGGCCGGAGCCACCTCGTGGCAGCGCGTCGTCCGCCGCGCCGCGATGTACCGCTTCTACGGGTTCAGCCTGCAGGAGTGGACCGCCGGCGTGCGCGCCGACGGCACGATCGGCATGGCCGACGTCGCGGTGCGCCCGCAGTCGACGATCCGCCAGTGGGACGTCGACGAGCGCGGCCGCGTGTACGGCGCGTGGCAGGAGAGCCCGATGAGCGGCGCGCGCGTGTTCCTCCCGCGCTGGAAGCTCGTCTACCTCGTCGACGACTCGGTGAGCGACTCGCCCGAGGGCATGGGCCTCTTCCGGCACGTCGCCGAGTCCGTGCGCCGCCTGAACCGCTACGAGCAGCTCGAGGGCTGGGGCTACGAGACCGACCTCCGCGGGATCCCGGTCGGCCGCGCGCCGATCGCGGAGATGCGCGAGAACAAGGCCGACGTGGACGCCGAGCTCCAGGGCATGCGCGCGTTCCTGCGCGGCCACGTCAAGACCCCGAACATGTCGGTCCTGCTCGACAGCATGACCTACGAGGACCGCGAGACCCGGCGCCCGTCGTCGGCGTACAAGTGGGGCCTCGACCTCCTGCGCAGCGACGCGAACTCCCACGCGGAGGTGCTGCGCGCGATCGAGCGCCTGAACCGCGAGATCGCGCGCGTCCTCGGCGTGGAGCAGCTCCTGCTCGGCGACGGCGCCGCGGGCAGCTTCGCGCTCGCCAAGGAGAAGAACCACAACTTCGCGGTGCAGGTCGACGGCACGCTCGAGGAGCTGCGCGAGGCCTTCCAGCGCGACTACCTCGGCCCGATCTGGGCGATGAACGGCTGGCCGCTCGAGGCGATGCCCGAGATGCTGACCGACCGCCTGCAGTACCGCAGCGCGCAGGAGGTGGCCGACACCCTCGCGAAGATGGGCCAGGCGGGCGCGATGACGCTCCCGAACGACCCCGCGGTGAACCAGGTCCGCGACCTGCTCGGCCTCCAGCACCCGGTCGAGGTGCCCTCGGCGCTCGACGCCGGGCTCCTGCCCGGCCGCCAGGCGGCCGAGGTCGCGGAGATGGCGGCGGAGACGGCCGAGGCGACCGCGGAGGCGACCCCCGAGGACGAGGAGGCGTCCGCGTGAAGACCTGCCCCGGGTGCCTCGGCTCCGGCCGCGTCCGGCGCATCGACGTCCTGGCGGGCACCAGCGAGGTCGGCCCCTGCGACGTGTGCGGCGGGGCCACGCGCGTCGCGCTGGACGTCCTCTGCCCAAGCGTCCGCGTCTCGGGTACAGTGCGCGTCCTCAACCCGGGCGACCCCGGCTACGAGGAGCGAAAGAGGGAGCTGGAGGAGCAGGGATGAAGCGAAACGAGCAGTGCCCCGAGTGCGGGGGCTCCGGGCGCGACGCCGAGCGCGTCGCGAAGCACGAGGCCCACGACGTGCCCGGCGGGCATGCCGAGTACGATGGCCCCGCCCAGTGCGACCGCTGCGCGGGCACGGGCCGCGTCGGGGAGGGGTACCGCGACATGCGGCTCCTGATCCCGCACGACCATCCGCACCGCGCGGAGATCGAGGCGCTCCTCAATGCCGAAGGTCCGCGGCCCGGGAAGGGGGACTGATACCGTGACCGGCTTCATCTCCAACGCGGCGGCCATCGCGGCGTGCGACGCCATCGTCGATCGCCTGGACCTCGGGTCCACGAACGCCACCGCGCGCGTCCGAATCTACTCGGGCACCGTGCCGACCGACGCCGACACGGCGCTCGGGGCGCAGGTGCTCCTCGCCGAGCTCAACATGAGCAACCCCGCGTTCGGCGCGGCGGCGGACATCTCGCCGGGCGCGCGGGCGACCGCGGCCGCGATCTCGGACGACACGAGCGCCGACGCCACCGGCACGGCCGCGTTCTTCCGGATGGTGGACCGCAACCCGACCGCGGTCCTGCAGGGAGCCTGCGCGACCTCGGGGAGCGAGCTCAACTTCAACACCACGGCGATCTCCTCGGGCGCCATCGTCTCGATCACCAGCTTCACGGTGACCGTCCCCGAGTCGTGAGCGGGGGCCCGGATTGGCCCTCGACTACGGCTTCTCGGTAGTCCCGTTCTCCGTCGCCACGGCGTCGGGGAACCAGACCATCTCGATCCCGAGCGGCCCGGGCAAGACGCCCAAGGCCGTCCTGTTCCTGGTCTCGCGGGCGACCGCGCTCGACACGATCACCGCGCAGGCGATGATCGGCGGCGGGGCGGCCGACGGGAGCACGCAGCGCGCGGTCGCGGTCATGGCCGAGAACGGCCAGCCGGCGCTCAACGCCGACAGCGGCTCGCGCATCGACACCGGCGCGTGCATCCAGATCACCGGGACGGTGAACCAGGGGAAGGAGGCGCGCGCCACCTTCGTCTCGTTCGGGACCGACCAGGTCACGATCAACTGGGCGAGCGGCGACGAGCCGTCGAACGCCTACCGCGGGTACGCCGTGTTCCTCTGGGGCGCGGACATGCTGGCCGGGGTGCTGAACCTCAAGAGCTCGGGCTCGCTGAACGGCACGGTCGCCACGACCGCGCCGGGCGTGACGCCCGACGGCCTGATCGCCCTCAGCGTCGGCCAGGACTTCGCGGCCGACCTCGGCACGACGGTCGCGCGCCTGTCCGTCGGGTTCGCGGGCCGCTCGAGCGGCGGCAACGCGGCCGCGACCGTCACGGCCGAGGACAACGCCGCGGGCTCGACCTCCTCGGGGTCCATGGTCCGCACCGACGCCTGCGTCTCGACCATCACGGGCGTGGCCGGCGCCGTGACGGAGACCGCGCGCGTCCAGGTCTCGTCCTGGGACAGCACCGGGTTCACGATCAAGAGCCTCACCGCGTCCGCCGTCGACGCGATGTACCTCTGGTTCCGCGTCGCGGGCCGGAACGTGTACGTCGGGTCCCCGACCCTCAACGTCGACACCTCGGGGCAGTCGACCGAGACGGCCCCCGGCCGGCGCGGGTGCTTCATCATGGCGGCCGGGACGCGCGTGACCGCGGCCGACTCGGTCTCGAACACGACCGGCTCGATCAGCGTCGGCGCCGCGAGCTCCGCGTCGGGCACCCAGGCCTGCGTCACCTGGAACGCGCGCGACGGCATCGGCACCTCGGGCACGCAGTCGCTGACCTCCAGCGCCAACATGGTCGACGCAGTGTCGACGGCCACCCTGCACGAGTACGTGCTGAACCACGTCGCCTTCACCGCGACGGGGTACACGTACAACGTGAGCTCGACCGCGGCGGCGGACTCGCCGGTCGCGATCCTGGTGGTCGAGGAGCCGCCCCCGACCGGCGCGATGACCGTCGCGCGCGCGGTGCTGGCGGGGGCCGCGACGGAGCGGTTCACCGCCTCGGGCGCCCTCGCCGTGCAGCGCGCCGCCCTGTCGGGCGCGGCCGCGGAGCGGTTCCAGGCCTCGGGGTCGCTGACCGCCGGGGCGACCGTGCTTTCCGGCGCCGCGCTCGAGCGGTTCGCCGCGTCCGGCGCCGTCCTGCGGCCGCCGACGGTCCTCGCCGGCTCCGCGCTCGAGAAGGTCGCCGCCTCGGGCGCCGCCGCGGCCGCCGCCGCGGTCCTCGCCGGCTCCGCCGCGGAGCGGTTCGCCTCGTCGGGGTCGATCCTGACCGCGGCCGCGATCCTCGCGGGCTCCGCGGCCGGCCGGCTCTCGGCCTCGGGAGCCCTCTCGGTCGGGGTCGCGGTCCTCGCGGGATCCGCCGCGGAGCGCGCGTCGGCCTCGGGGGCTGTCTCGGCCGCGCCGACGGTCCTCGCCGGCTCCGCGCTTGAGAAGGTCGCCGCCTCTGGGGCCGTCTCCCAGGCGGCCGCGATCCTGGCGGGCTCCGCCACCGCGGCCGCCGCCGTCGCGATCACCGCCTCGGGCGGGGTCCTGGTCGGCGCCGTCGTCCTGACGGCCGCGGCCGCGGAGCGGTTCCTCGCGACGGGGGTCCTCACCGTCCCCGCCGCGGTCCTCGCGGGGACCGACGCCGAGGCCATCGCGGACGTGCACGTCCTCGCGGCCGGGCGCCGGCTGCTCCTCGACCTCCTGGCCGGGCACGCCGCGGCGACCGACCTTTCCGCCGGACGCCGGGTCGTCTACGATCTGGGCGGCGGCATCTGAACATGGCGAAGCGCAACCAGGACGTCGAACTCTTCCAGCGCACGCGGGTCATCCTCCGGTTCGCGGTGGTAGACGAGGACACCGACGGCGAGCCCCTGCTCGACCTGACCGGGCTCTCGGCCAAGTGGGCCGCCTGCGCCCAGGGCTCGAGCGGGCCCCTGACCGCGTCCCCGGTGATCGACCTCGACTCGCTCGGCGCGCCGAGCGCGAACGGGAGCACGATCGAGGTCCTGGTCCCGGCGGTCGACGGCTTCAACGTCGTCGTGACCCTCGAGGAGGGGGACACCGACCTCCTGCGGGCCGGCAGGGAGTACTTCCACCAGCTCGAGCTGTACGACGGGTCGGGGAACCCCGAGGTGGCCGCCGACGGGGCCGTGACCGTGAACCCGAACATCGTGAACGCCTGAGCCATGGTCTCCGTCCTCGACGACTCCCCGAGCGGGAACACGTACAACGACCTCGACGCGCTCGCGACGCGCCTCGGGGACTCGATCCGCGCCGCCGCGACGTGGGAGTCCGCCGACCCGGACGACCAGGCGCGGTGCGCGATCAGCGCCACCCTGCTAATCGACGAGCCGGCCTACGAGGGGTCGCCCTCGGACGTCCCGCCCGCCCAGACCCGCGCGTTCCCGCGCGACGGGCTGACCGACAAGTACGGCGCCGCCCTGCCCGACGGGACGACGCCGGAGGAGGTGCTCCAGGCGCACGCGCTCCTCTCCTACGAGCTCCTGGTGAACCCGGACCTAGAGGCCCAGGTCAGCACGGCCGCCGGCGCGGTGAAGCGCGTGAAGGCCGGGTCGGCGGAGGTCGAGAACTTCGCGCCCGGGGCGTTCGACCCCGTGACGCGGTTCCCCCCGCGCGTCCAGGACCTGCTCGACCCGTTCCTGCTCGACTCGAACGGCGGCGCGTCCGGGAGCGAGTCCTCCGGGACCGGCGCCGAGTCGGAGTTCGACGACTGCGACGTGGAGAACCTGTCCCAGGGGCTGGGCTAGTGGGCGTCCCGCTCTTCGGCCAGGACATCTCGGGCGCGGTCAAGCGCGCCATGGCCGCCGGCCTGCCCCGCGCCACCCTGCGCCGGCCCGCGCTCTCCGCGGCCGACCCCGCCTTGCCCGCGGCGCCGCCGCGGGTCGCCTACCGCTCGTTCCCCTGCCGGGGGTTCGAGGACGAGGCGGCCACCGTCCGCCGCTCGGGCACGGCCGTCCGCGCCGGCGAGCGCGTGGTGGTGCTCATCGGCGACACCCTGCCGCGGAGCGTCCGCCCGCAGCCGGGCGACCTGATCGTCCTCCTCGGCGAGACGCTCGAGATCGTCGGCGACGGCGTCTCGGCCGACCCCGCCCTGGCCACGTACACCTGCGTCTGCCGTGCGTGAGCGCGAGGACCGGGAGCTCGCCGCGGCGGAGGCCTACCTCGCCGCCGCCTACCTCGCCGCCGCGCGCGCCGCGCGCCGGGAGCTGACCGAGGCCGAGGTCCGCCGCCTGCTCGCCCGGGGCGGCCCCGGGGCCGTGGCGCGCCGCTGGGCCGCCCTCGCCCTCGCGCGGCTGCGACCCGCCCTGCAGGCCCGCGCCCTCGCCGCCGGCGAGCGCGCCGCCGCCGACATTGCCCGCTCGACCGGAGCCCCCGGCGGACTCGACCTATCGCGGCGCCGCCTGCCGGACGCCCTCGCGGCGGCCCTGGCCGCGCTGTCCATCGACCTCGCCGACTCCGCGCGCCGCGCGGCCGAGGAGGCGAACTACGCCGCCTTGCTGCGCGGCGAGGACCCCGCCCGCTGGGTCCGGGCCTCCGTCGGCCTGAACGCCGCCCAGGCGCGCGCCCTCGCCGCCATGGCCGGGGTGCTGGACCGCCGCGGCCCGCCCGACGAGGGCGAGGAGGACGGGCGAACGAGTCCCGCCGCCATCCTCGAGGCGTACCGCGGGCGGCTCTCGAGCGCCGCGGCCGCCGCGGTCGGGCTCGCGCTCGCGCAGCGGGCCATCGCCGTCGGGGAGTCCGAGGCCGCCGCCCAGTCCCTCGAGGACGGGGAGATCGAGCCCCCGACCTGGGAGTGGGTCACCGCCCGCGACGAGCGCGTGCGCCCGTCGCACCGCGCCATGCACGGCCAGGTCCGGCCGGACGGGGAGCCGTTCCGGAGCGGGGACGGGAACCTGCTCCGCTACCCGCACGACCCGTCGGCCCCGCTGTCCGACCGGGCCGGCTGCCGGTGCCGGCGACGCCTGAGGGCTGGCGCTGTCGCCCGCCCGGAGGTAGCCTGAACCCCTTGTCCCAGACCGACTTCCAGATCACCGCGGAGGTGTGCAAGGTCGACGAGTCCCAGGGGCTCGTCTTCGGCTGGGCCTTCGTGTGCGACGAGGGCGGCAAGCCCTACGTCGACCTGCAGAAGGACTGGGTCACGCCCGACAACCTCGTGAAGGTGGCCTCGAGCTTCGCGCGTGGCGCGCGCGTCGCCAAGGACATGCACGAGGGCGGCCCGGCCGGCACCGTTGAATTCGTCTGGCCGATGACGGCCGACATCGCCAAGGCCTGCGGGATCCAGTCCGCGCGCACCGGGATGCTGATCGGGATGCGACCCGGCCCCGAGATGCTGGCCAAGTTCAAGAGCGGCGAGTACCGCGGCTTCTCCATCGGGGGCCGCGGCCGCCGCACGGAGGTCGAGCTCCCGTGAGGAAGGTCAACCGGCTCGAGATCGACGAGATCGACGAGATCAGCGGGGTCGACAACCCGGCGCAGCCGGTCGCGCGCGTCGCGATCTTCAAGCGCGCCGGGGCGGTCCGGAAGCGCCTCCAGGCGACCTCCGAGGAGGCCGGCCACGCGCACACGCTCGAGGACGACGGCCGCGCCGGCGGCTGCACGAGCTACGTCATCTCGGCGGACTCCGACTACGCCCACATGCACGACTGGATCCGCCGGGCCGACGGCTCGGTCGAGATCCTCGCCGCGGACGGCCACTCCCACTCGGTGGTGGCCAAGCGCGCGTTCTCGGCCGCGGAGCGCGCCGAGCTGGCGGAGCGGGGCGTCGCCCTGCCCGACGGGTCCCTGCCGATCGAGGACGTCGCCGACCTGCGGGCCGCCGTCGCGGCGCAGCCGCAGGAGGGCCGCGTCGAGAAGGCCATTGCGCACATCCGGCGCCGTGCACTAGCATTGGGCGCCTCGGAGCTGGTCCCGGACAGCTTCGGCAAGCAGACCGCCGGGAACAAAACCGAGAACATGACCAACCAACCCGACCCGGCCGCGCAGCTGGCGGAGACCGTGCGAAAGCTGGGCGAGTCCCAGGCCGAGCTCGCGGTCGCCAAGGCGCTCGGCGAGATGAGCGACGCCGAGAAGTCCCTGTACTCCGGCATGGACGCGGCCGGCCAGGAGGCCTTCCGCAAGATGACGCCCGCGCAGCGCCTCGAGAAGGTGCGCGCCGCGAGTGAGTCGAACCCGGTGATCCTGGAGATCGACGGCCAGCAGTTCCGCAAGAACGACGACCCGCGCCTCGTGGCCACCGCGAAGCGCGCCCATGAGGCCACCCTCGCCCTCGCGGCGGAGCGCTCGCTCCGCCAGTCGGACGAGCTGCGCAAGCGCGCGGGCTCGGAGCTCGGCCGCCTGCCCGGCGACGAGACCGCCAAGGTCGCGCTGCTCCGCGCGGTCGACGGCATCGGCGACGAGACCGTCCGCAAGGCCGTGTTCTCGATCCTGAAGGCCGGCAACGACGCGCTCGCCAAGTTCCAGCGCGAGCTCGGCACGGCGTCCGGCGCCGGCGACCAGCCCGACTCCGCGGACGCGGCGCACGAAAAGCTCGAGGCGCTCGCCAAGGGCCTCCGCGAGAAGAATCCCAAGCTGACCGAGGCGGACGCCTACGCGCTCGCCGCGGACCAGAACCGCGACCTGTACGAGCAGGCCGTCGGAACCACGATCGTCGGCCAGGAGGCCTGATCCCATGTCCGCCAACATCAGCGGCGTCATCGTCCCGATCACGGTGGCCGCGGCCATCGCGCAGTACAAGTTCCTGGAGATCGCCTCGGCCAACGCCGTCGCGACCGCGGCCAACGCCGCGGCCGACGACGTGGTCGGCATCTCCCTGGAGGCGCGCTCGGCCGCGCAGATCACCGCGGGTGAGACCCGCATCCCGATGCTGCTCCCGAACTGCGTGGCCAAGGTCCTCGCCGGGGCCGCGATCGACATCACGGCCGGCGCGGTGCCGGTCACGACCGACAGCGCCGGCCGCGCCGTGGCCGTCGCCGCGGCCACGGACCGCATCCTGGGCTACGCCCTGCAGAGCGCGGGCGCGGCCAACGAGGTCATCGAGATCCTGTTCCTGAAGGGAGCCGACCGTCGCGACGCCTGATCGGCGCACGCGAAACGGGGGAGAGCAAATGAGCAAGTTCCGCAAGATGGTGAGCAACCCGACGGTCAGCGACGTCCACGTCGTCCGGCCGCTCGGCAACTTCGCGCAGAAGTACCTGCAGGACCAGTCCAACTTCGTCTCGCTCCGGGGGATGCCCAACCTCCCGGTGCAGAACAAGGCGGACCAGTACTGGAAGTTCTCGCGCGCGGACTTCTACCGCGACGAGGCCGAGGAGGTCGCCGACGGTCACGAGGCCCCCAAGGGCGGCTTCTCGCTGTCGCAGGACAGCTACCTGTGCAAGGTGCACAAGTTCGCCAAGGACGTGACCGACCAGCAGCGCGCCAACGCGGACTCGCAGGTCGCTCTCGACGAGTCGTCCGCGCAGTACGTGGCGCTGAAGCTCATGATCCGCCGCGAGGCCCTGTTCCTCGCGCGCTACTTCGGCCTGGGCATCTGGACCGGCGGCACCGACCAGGTCGGCGTCGCCTCCGGCCCCACGACCAACCAGTTCCTGCGGTGGGACGTGAGCGGCAGCACGCCGATCGCGAACATCCGCCTCGGCATCGAGTCCGTGCAGGGCAAGACGGGCTTCCGCCCGAACCGCCTGCTGCTCTCGCGCCAGGTGTGGAACAAGCTGCTCGACAACGCCGACCTGCTCTCGCGCATCAACGGCGGGGCGACGGTGGGCCAGCCCGCTCAGGTCCAGCGCCAGCTGGTCGCGAGCCTGCTCGAGCTCGACGAGATCCTCGTCGCCGACGGCGTCGCCAACTCCGCCAAGGAGGGCGCCACCGAGGCCACGAGCTTCCTCGCCGGCAAGAACGCGCTGCTGTACTACGCCCCGAACTCCGTGGACGTGCAGGGCACGCCCTCGGCCGGGGTCCAGTTCAGCTGGTCCGGCCTGACCGGCTCGACGCCGAGCGGCTTCCGCATCAAGCGGTTCCGCGACGAGAAGGTTGAGGCCGACACGATCGAGGGGCAGATGGCCTTCGACTACAAGGTCACCGGCCCCGAGCTCGGCTACTTCTTCAGCGCGGCCGTGTCGTGAGCGGCGGCGGCCGCGAGTCCTACCGTCCCGGGGAGCCGGTCGTGGCCGTCCGCCACGCCCGGCTCGACGGGAACACCCTCCTGGCCCCGGGCGACCGGGTGCCGGGGTGGTGCGACGCGCGGCACATCCTGCCCCTCTTCCGGGCGGGGCTCGTGGGGATGGAGGGCTGCCCCTGGGTGGCCCACCAGCTCCGCTGGCTCGGGGTCGCGCCCGCGCCGGTCCTGTCCGAGGTCGAGGCCTCGGCGCACGAGTCGTGAGCGAGCCCGCACGCCGCCTGGCCGACGGCCTGCGGCGCGCGGTGGAGCGCGCCACGTCTCGGGTGTCGGCGGCGATCCATCGCCGGCTCGTCGACGACACGCCCCGGGACACCGGGTTCGCGGCGAACAACTGGATCCAGACGCTCGGGTCCCCCCGGCAGGGGACCGCGGGCACGTACGAGGAGGCGACCCTGGGCCGCCTCGACCCCGGCCCCCGCGAGGCGGGCGTGGCCGCCGTGCAGGCCTACAGGCTCGAGGACGGCGACGTTCACGACGCGAACTCGGTCGACTACATCCAGAAGCTGAACGCCGGGAGCTCGCCCAAGGCCCCCGCGGCGTTCGTGCAGCGCGCGATCGTGCGGGGCATCGAGGAGGCGTCCGCGTGACGCCGTTCGAGGTCCTGGACGAGGTGTACCGCCGGTTCAAGGCCGAGTGGGACGCCGACGACGCGGCCGTGCTCCTCGAGGGCGACGGGAAGCCGGAGCCCGGCCCCGGCAGCCCCTGGGTGCGGGTGTCGTTCCGCGACTACGGCGGCGGCCAGCACACCCTCGGGCCCGAGGGCGCGCGCATCTACCAGCGCACCGGCGCGGCGTTCGTGCAGGTGTTCACGCCCTCCGTGCAGGGACCGGGCCTCGGGGCTACCCTGGCGCACCGCGCCCGTGCTATCTTCGAGGGCCGCCGGCTCGGGCCGGAGCTGACCTTCCTCGACGGCCGCGTCTCGGAGGCGCCCCTCTCGAGCGGAGACCGAAGCTACCAGACCAACGTCGAGGTGCGGTGCACCTACGACGAGACCAAGTAGGAGACCGAGACCGTGTCGCAAGTCAAGACCGACAACATCAGCCTCGAGGTGGCCGTCGAGTCCACCCTGGGGGTCCTCCCCGGCTCCCCGGTCTGGTTCCTGCTCGAGCCGAACGACATCACGGACTTCGGCGCGACGATCACCACGACCCCGCGCGCGCCGATCTCCGCGAACCGCCAGCGCCGCAAGGGCTCGACGACCGACCTCGACTCGGCCGTGGCCTTCGAGCACGACCTCACGCGCGAGGTGTTCGTCCTCTTCTCGGAGGCGTTCGTCTTCGCGACGTACCAGGGCAGCCAGATCGGGCGCCCGACGGCCGTCTCCACGTCGGCCTACACCGTCCCCGCGGGCCCGGTGCTGGCCAACGGGCAGCTCGTCTTCGCGCGCGGCTTCACGAACTCGGCGAACAATGGCCTGAAGCAGGTCACGACCGGCGCCACGTCGACCTCGATCCCGATCGCCGGCGGCGGCCTCGTGGTCGAGACGCCGCCCGCCAACGCCTCGCTCGAGGTGGCCGGCTGGCGCTTCGCCACGTCGGACCTCGCGATCACGGTCTCGGGCACCTCGGTCACGATCACCTCGGCCGCGGTCAACCTGACCACGGTCGGGATCAAGGTCGGACAGCTCATCCACGTCGGCGGCCTCACGGGCGCCAACCAGTTCTCGGCCGGCCTCGGCTACTGCCGCGTCCGCACGGTCGCGACCGGCACGATCACGGCCGACAAGCCCTCGAGCACGCTCCTGACCGACCCCGGCACGGGCGACACGGTGGACCTGCTCTTCGGCCTGTTCCTCAAGAACGTGCCGACGTCGGACGCCTCGTTCCTGACGCGCAGCTTCAACTTCGAGCTCCTCTACCCGGGCCTCAACACCGAGCTCGGGCCGCCCAACGACGCGGCCGAGTACGCGGTGGGCAACCTCGCGAACGAGATGACGCTGAACCTCGAGGTCGCCGACAAGGCCCTCGTCGACTTCGGCTTCGTCGGCACGAATACCGGGATCCCGACCACGACCCGCGCGACGAACGCGGCCACGCCGATCCAGCCCGTCCAGACGTCGGCCTACAACACGTCCGCGGACGTGCTGCGCCTGCGCGTGCAGCGCGTGGACGAGACCGGCCTCACGACCTGCTTCAAGAGCGTGTCGATCACGCTTGGCAACGAGGTCACGCCCGAGAAGTGCATCGGCACGCTCGGCGCCGTGTTCATGAACAACGGCCTCTTCCTCGTGGACATGGAGGGCGAGATCCTGTTCACCTCGATCGCGGTGGCCTCGGCGGTCCGGAACAACGAGACCGTGACGATGGACCTGCTCATGAAGAACACGGACGGCGCGATCTCCGTCGACATCCCGTCGATGACGCTCGGCGACGGCTCCAAGGACTTCCCGGTGCACGAGTCGGTCCGCATGGCCCTCGCGGGCGAGGCGTTCCAGGACACGTTCTTCGGCACCTCGATCGGCATCTCCCTCTTCCCCGTCGTGCCGTAAGGCGCCGCGGGGGCAACCCCCGACCCTCCCCCATGAAGTTCAAGCACCTGGACAAGGCGCAGGTGGCCCCCGGGGCCACCGCGCGCTTCGAGTTCGACGAGATCGCCCCCTTCCAGCCCGAGGGCCAGGACGAGAGCGGCTCGCCGCTGCCGCCCGTGGTCCCCTGGCTCGAGGTCCGGCCGGCCGGCGAGAGCAACCGCGCCTTCACGGCCGCGGTCCTCGCGCGCCCTGACAAGCTGGCCATCACGCGCGACCGCCTGAGCGTGGAGGACCTCGCGCTCGAGCGCCAGCGCTCCGTCCCGCTCTGGGCCGAGCACGTCCTGACGGGCAACGGCGGCGGCTGGGTGGACGACGAGACCGGCCAGCCGGTCCCGATGCCCCTCTCGGTCGAGCACCGCCGGAACCTGCTCCGCCAGCTGCCGCCCGACCAGTTCGACCGCCTGCGGGTCTTCTGCAACCAGCTCCGCAACTTTCGCGGCTGACGCGCCCGACCCGGCCGCCGTCCGCGAGGCCTGCGAGGCCGCGCGGGCCCGGCTGGCCTGGGAGCTGACGCTGCAGGAGAAGGGGTACGAGGTGGCCTCCAAGGCCGCCCGCGACCCCAACTACCCCGTCCCGGCCTGGTACGCCGCCGAGCCGGTCCCCGACGAGGGGACCCGCATGGTGGTGGCCTCGTTCCGGGACCTCTCCACCGAGCGCCCGATCGGCCTCGTGCCGGGCTACATCCCCCTGAGCCGGATCGAGGACTACGCCGCCCGGAGGGGCGTTCCCGCGTGTATGATGGCCATCTTCACGGCCGCCGTGCGCGCGTGCGACGAGGAGTTCCTCGCCTGGGCCTCCCGCCGCCGCGAGCGCGCGTCCGGGAAGAGCGCGAAGGAGTAGCGGAGCCCCGTGGCGGATGTCTTCAGGATCGACGTCGTCGTCTCGAACCGGCAGGCCGTCAGCGGCGTCCGGCAGGTCGAGTCGTCGCTCGAGGACCTGAACCGGACCGCGGCGTCGACCAACCGGCTCCTCCGCAACGCCTTCCAGCTCGTCGGCCTCGGGGCCGGGATCGAGGCCGCCCGCCGCCTCGTGGGCGCGCTGACCGACCTCTCGGACACGTACACCCAGATCCAGAACCGGCTCGGCTCGGTTACGGAGGGGACCGAGGAGCTCGAGAGCGCCACGGCCAGCCTGCTCGGGGTCGCGAACCGCACCCGGACGAGCTTCGAGGCGACCGCGCAGCTCTACGCGCGCACGGCCCTCGCCACGCGCGACCTCGGGACCAGCCAGGCCGACCTGCTCGGGATCACCGAGACGGTCAACCAGGCCATCATCCTGTCGGGCGCGAGCGCCAAGGAGTCCAGCAACGGCCTGATCCAGCTGTCGCAGGCGATCAGCTCGAACCGGCTCGCCGGCGACGAGCTGCGCTCGGTGCTCGAGCAGCTGCCGGTGGTGGCCGACGTCATCGCGCGCCAGCTCGGGGTGACCCGCGGCCAGCTGCGCGAGCTCGGCCGGGACGGGGAGATCACGGCCCAGGTCATCCTGGACGCCTTCCAGGGCGCGCGCGAGGAGATCAGCCAGCGGTTCGCCAAGACGGTCCCCACCGCCTCGCAGGCCCTGCAGGTCCTCCAGAACAACGCCGTCCGGTTCGTTGGCGAGCTGAACAAGGCCACCGGGGCCTCGCAGCTCCTGGCCGCGGTGCTGGGCCTCCTCGGCCGCAGCCTGGACGTCCTCGCCCTCTCGCTCGTCGCCGTCGGGGCCGCCCTGGCCGCCGGGCCGTTCGTGCGCTTCGCGCAGCGCCTGGCCGACGCGGCCGCGGCGCAGCGCCTCTTCAACGCCGAGGTCGCGGCCGGCATCGCCGGCCCCGAGGCCGCGGCGCTGGCCCTCGAGAACGAGGCGCGCGCGGCCGTCCTCGCCTCCGAGGCCGACCTCGCGAAGACCCGCGCGGCCATCTCGGTCACGCAGGCCGAGCAGGCGCGCGCCGTCGCCGTCGCCGAGGCCAGCGAGGCCACCTTCGCGGGCCTGTCCGCGACCCTCCGGGCGTCGCAGGCCGACATTCGGCGCGCCGAGTCCGCCGCGGCCGTCGCCGAGGCGGAGATCGTCCGCGCCCGCGCCGAGGGCGTCGTCGCCGAGCGCGAGACCTTCCTGTTCGGGCTCGAGCAGCAGCTCGCGGCCCTGGAGACCGCGCGCGCGGGCGCCGTGGAGCGGCTCGCCGCCGCCGAGGCCCAGCTCGCCGCCGCCTCCGCGGCCGCCGCCCGCGCCCAGGAGGGGCGCGTGATCGCATCGGCGCAGATGGCGGCCCTGGACGCCCAGCTGACCGCCCAGACCGACGCCCTCGCGGCCGCGCAGGCGCGCCTGAACGGCACCCTCCGGACGACCCCCGGGCTGCTCGCCAAGATCGGCGCCTTCATCGCGGCCAACCCCTTCGGGGTGGCCGTGGCCGCCATCGGCGCCCTGCTCATCCTGCTCACGGACTTCTCGGCCGTCACGGAGGGGGTCAGCTCCGTCCTGCGCTCCGTCGGGGACGGCCTCGACCTCGTCCGCGGCGCTGCGACCTCGGCCCTCGGCGCCCTCGGGGGCGTCGGCGAGGTGCTGTCGACCCTCATCCGCCTCGCCACCGCGGCCGGCCTAGCGCTCGTCGCGATCAAGGTCGCGGCCGCCTCGGCGGGTGTCGCCATCGCCGCGAGCCTGGGCGCCGCCCTGCTCGTCCTCGGGGAGATCGCCCGCCGGCTCGACCAGGTGAACGAGGCCCTCGTCCGGCAGGGCATCGCGCTGGCGGAAAACAGCTTCGCCGAGCGCCTGCGCCGCGCCTCCGAGGAGGTCGCGCGACTGAAGGAGATCGCCGAGCGCGAGGGCGGCGACTCCTCGGCCGCGCGACGCCTCGTCTCCGCCGAGGAGAAGCTCGCGGCCCTGCAGCGCGAGCGCCTGCGCAACGCGCGCGCCCTGCGCGACGAGGACCCCCTGAAGCGGGAGATCGCCGAGCAGCAGGAGATCATCGACGCGCTGGGCAAGAGCCGGCGCGAGCGGGAGCTCGAGCTCGACCTCATCCGGCGCCGAAAGGCCCTCTCGCGCGAGGGCGTGGACGTCGACGCCGGGTCCCCGAACGAGGCGCGTCTCCGCGCCATCCTCGCCGCCCGCCAGGCGGCCGAGGAGCTCGCCGCGGTCGTCGACGACATCAAGGGGCCGGAGGACGACTTCCGCCGCAAGTTCGACCTGCTCGTCGAGGCCGAGGACCGCGCCCTCATCTCCGCCCGCGACCTCTCGGGCGCCCTGAACAAGCTCTTCGCGGAGCGCCGCGACGCGCAGCCGCTCATCGCGGCGATCGACCGGCTGCAGGACGCGGCCGACGCCGTGGTCGGGCCGACCCTCGCCCTCACCGGGGACCCCGGGCGCGACCTCGAGACCATCCAGAAGGCCAACCGCGAGTTCGAGATCCAGGTCCGGCTCCAGCAGGAGCTGAAGGCGCTGCGCGACGCCGGCGTGGCGACCGAGGACATCTCGGCGCGCCGGGGCCAGATCGAGGCCCTGCTCCGCGAGGCCGAGGCCTCGCAGCGGCTCCGCGAGCAGCAGGAGCGCCTGCTCGAGATCCAGCGCGAGCGCGCCGACGCCTCGCGCCTCTCCCTGCTCCCCGAGTTCGACCAAGCCGTGGAGCGCCAGATCCTGGCCCTCCGCGAGCTGAACGACGTCGTGAAGGACCCTGCGGCCGAGGCCGCCGCGATCCGCCGGAACGAGCTCGCGCGCGAGTTCGGCGCGCTCCTGAACAACCTGCAGTCGCCGGCCCTCGCGCAGGCGCAGGCCCAGCAGCAGATCGCCGCGGAGACGCAGCGCGCGAACGAGGCCTTCAACGCCGGGGTCCTGAGCGCGGGCCAGCTCGCGCTCGTGCTCCAGGACCTCGACTTCAAGGCGCGCGAGGCCTCGACCGCGTTCGGGGACGGCTTCACCGTCGCCCTGGACCGGATGTCGGCCAGCGTGACCGAGGCCACGATCGGCAGCCAGACCCTGACCGCGGCCCTGAACGCCGCCACGCAGGCGACGTCGCAGCTCGTCCAGGACGGGTCGGTCGACATCCGCCGCCTCGCCCTGAACTTCATCGACGCCATCGCCCAGATCATCACGCAGCTGCTCGTGCTGCGCGCGGTCAAGGCCCTCGCCGGCCTCGGCGGCGGCGCCACCGACGCGATCAGCGGCATCGCGGGCGTGCTCCCCGGGGTCGCCATCCCCGGCCTCGCCGGCGGCGGCCGCACCGAGCCCGGCCAGCCCTACGTGGTCGGCGAGAACGGCCCCGAGCTGCGCGTCTTCTCGCGCCCCGGGTCCATCGTGCCGTCCGACCAGGTCGTCGAGGCCCTCGGCCGCGCGGGCGCCGCGCCCGCCGCGCAGGCGGCCGCCCCGCAGGTCACCGTGCCGGTTACCATCGTGAACCAGACCGACCCCAACGAGTTCGGCGACTACCTCTCCTCCGACGCCGCCGGGCGCCACATCGTGAACCAGGTGACCAAGAACCCCGAGAAGATCCGCCGCGGCCTCGGCCGCTGACCCGATGTCCTGGATCACCGGCTCCTCCAGCGTCGGCTACATCGACGTCCTCGACAAGCTCATGAAGGCCGCCACCGGGCAGGGGGCGACGGCCGTCTCGATCCAGAGCGGCACCGCCACGACCGGCGCCTACGTCGTCGGCGACATCCTGACCGTCTCCGGCGGCACGTCGACCTTCGCGGCCAAGATCCGCGTCACGGGCGTCTCGACCGGTAACATCACCTCGGCCGTGGTGTCTGAGGGCGGGTCCTACACGGCCAACCCCTCGAACCCCGTCTCCGTCACCGGGGGCGGTGGCACCGGCGCCACCTTCAACCTCACGTTCGCCTCGAACGGCTGGACGCTCCGGCGCCGATCGCAGCAGGCCGCCTCGGCGACCGTCGGCTCCGGCGGCTCCGGCGGCACGAACGGCACGCAGACGGTCACGCTCTCGAGCGTGGGCGCCGTCGGCGTCACGACCGCCGCGCAGTTCTCGGTCACCGTGGCCGGCGGCACGATCACGGCCGTCCTCGGCGTCGTCACGGCCGGCCTCTACGAGGAGGTCCCCGCGAACCCCGTGGCCGTCACGGGCGCGGGCCTCTCGGGCGCCACGCTCAACGTCACCTGGGCGTTCCCCGCGACGCAGGACCAGGTCATGATCCTCGAGGGCTCCGGCGGCGGCACGCCGGTCTTCGTGGGCTTCCGGACCTACCAGGCCGCGAACGGCGCGAACACCGCGTTCAACTGGGCCCTGTTCGGGTTCACCGCGTTCAACCCGCTCCTGACCTTCGACGCGCAGGCGGGCAAGAGCCCCGGCGACCCGACCGGCGCCACGAACACGACCGGCGCGTTCGTGCCGCTGCACAACAACGGCGCGAGCTTCCCGATCGACCTGTGGTTCTCGATCACCCCGAACCGGATCGAGGGCGTGTTCAAGGTCCGGAACGCGACGGTCACGCACTACTCGAGCCTGTACGTGGGCTTCCTCAACCGGTTCGGCAGCCCGAGCGAGTGGCCCTACCCGATCTACATCTCCGGGTGCACGACCCGCGTGCGCGCGCTCTTCAACAGCACGATCCTGACCTACGTCAGCTCGATCATGGAGCTCATCGCGGCGAACCCGACCGGCGGGCCGGCGTTCTACCTCCGGTCCGACGGCAACTGGCAGCCGGTCCTGAACAGCTCCGTGGCCTCCGACGAGACGTCGCCGAACCGCTCGCTCGTGAACGAGCGCGTGCTCTACCCGGTCGGCGTGTCCAACCCCGCGCTCCAGGACACCGACGCGGACGACAACATCACGGCCGACCCGCAGGCCAACGGGGGGATCCTGCTCTCCGGCGCGAGCGGGAACGACACGGTGATCGCGGGGAGCGGCGTGCCGGGCAGCCCGAACCTCACGCTGCACCCCACGCCGAACACGGGCGGCGCGCTGCGACGCCTCTTCCCGCTGACGCTGCAGCTCGGGTCGGACGGGCCGCCGACCGAGCACGACGTCGTCGGCGAGCTCGACGGCGTGTTCTGGGTGTCGGCCTCCGACGTGACGACCCCGCTCACCTCCGAGGACTTCATCACCCAGGGCACGGACCGCTACCGGGTGTTCAAGAGCGGCAGCCGCGCGCTCGACTACACCTACTTCGCGATCAAGGAGCAGTAGATGGCCTTCTCCACCGGGACCGCCTCGACCATGTCCGCGCTGATCACGGCGCTCGACACCTTCCTGGTGGCGCAGGGCTGGACGCAGGACCAGCTCTCGACGGGCACCGGCCAGGCCGCGTGGCACCGCACCGCGACGGGGGTCGCCCTGTGGGTCAGCGTGCGCTGGGACACCTCGTCCCCCAACCACCTCGGGATCTACCAGGCCCTGGGATACACGGGCGGCAACCAGCCGGGCCAGCACCCCAACGACAGCGGCAACGGCGCGGTCGGCAGCACGAACGCGGTCCTCGACGACGAGCGGCACGTCAACGCGCTCGGCAACGGGCCGTTCACCTACTGGTTCTTCGAGCAGGACTTCTACGTCCACGTCGTGGTGGAGTCGGCGGCCGACGTGTTCAAGCACTTCGGCGTGGGGGCCCTCGTCAAGACCGGGGACTGGACCGGCGGCGAGTACTGCTACGGCCACTTCAAGACGAACAACGGGGCGGTCTCGAGCAGCGACACGATGCTGCTCGACGGGATCTTCCACACGACCACGGCCTCGGACAAGGGCCGCGGCGCCACGGTGCACCTCGAGGGCCTCCCGAACCAGGTCGCGAGCGGCAAGTGGGGCCAGACCTGGGGCACGAGCCAGGCGGCGCAGAACGACACGGCGGGCATCGCGAAGGCGAACCTGCAGGGCGGGTTCCGCGGCGGCCCGGTCGCCACGCAGTTCGGCCGCTACTCGGGCGGGTCGGGCTCCGGCGCGATCCCGATGTACCCGATCGGCGTCTACTACCGGGACACCGCGAACCAGCGGGTGTACTACCTCGGCTACATGCCCGACGTCCGCGGCATGAACATGCGGTTCTTCGCGGCGCGCGAGGTCGTCACGATCGGCAGCGACCAGTGGTACATCTTCCCCGCGCAGCAGAAGAACACCGGCAGCACGGCGACGGGGACCCAGAACCTCGGCATCGCCTACCGGCGGGACAATGGCTGAGTATCCCGGGGCGATCCCCTTCACCACCTCGGTCATGCGCGCCGAGATCCCCGGGCGCGTCGCGGCCGCGTACGCGCTCGCGTCGCGCGGGGTCAAGCTGCTCGTCGACGACCCGGCGGCGCTCGCGGCGCCCCTGGTCGGCATCGCGACGGACGACCACCAGGAGCCGGCGGAGACCTCGGTCGAGTACCTCGGCGAGGCCGGGTACTCCTCCACGCCGGGGCTCGACTTCTACGACAAGTTCCACATCGTCCCGCGGGAGATCGAGCTCGGCAACGTGCTCTCGCCGACCCAGGTCACGCTCGAGGTGTTCTCGGCGTTCCGGTCGCGGAGCCTGAGCTGGACGCTGTTCGACAACAACGCGGGCGACGGCGTGTCGCTGGTCTCCCCGCCGCCGCTGCCGCGCCTCTTCGCCCCCATGGAGGGGATCGAGGTCGACGTCCTGATCGACCTCGTCGGCCCGGCCCTGGTCGACGCCACGCTGGACTTCACGTTCAACATCACCGGCACGATCCAGGTCCCCATCACCCTGCAGCGCGTGGTCCTGTTCGCGCCGCCGCCGGAGCAGCCCTACGAGGAGACCCTCGAGTGGCTGACCGACGTGATCCAGCACGCGGACGGCACCGAGCAGCGCCGCGCCCTGCGCAAGAGCCCGCGCCAGAAGTTCTCCTGGGACATCCTCGTCGAGGACGGCGCCGAGCGCTCCCGGCTCGAGACGGCGCTCTTCGACTGGCAGCCGCGCACCTTCGGGATCCCCATGTGGCACGAGGCGACGCCGCTGACCGCGGCGGTCGTCGGCGGCTCGACCACGGTCCTGACGGTCGCCTCGACCGCGGACGCGGACTTCCGGGACGGCAGCCTCGTCGTCGTGTGGGCCAGCGACTCCCGGTTCGACGTGCTGGACCTCGTGTCGCACACCGCGACCACGATCACGGTCGCCAACCCCCCGGTCCTCTCCTACACGCCCGTCGCCGACCTCGTGCTCGTGGCCCCGCTCCGGCTCGCCGCGATCGACGGGCCGATCCGCGGGCAGCGCTACCTGCAGGGGCAGGACCGGTTCTCCGCCCACTTCCGGGTGAAGGACAACGACGCGGCGCTGGCCGACGCCTCCACCTGGTCCACCTTCAACGGCAAGATCCTGCTCGACGACCCGAACTTCGTGCGCGGCACGATGCCGGAGGAGTACCGGCACCCCGTCCGCCGCGCCGACGGGTCCGTGGGCCTCACGCGCGAGACCACGCGCCAGGACCGCCACCGGCGCGCCTCGGAGCGGGGCTTCGTCGCGTCCGGCAAGGCCGGCATGTGGCGGATCCGGAAGCTCCTCTGGGCCCTGGACGGCCGCCGGGTCAGCCTCTACATCCCCACCTTCTCGAAGGACCTCGTGCCCTCCGGGACCATGACGAGCGGCCAGACCACGCTCGCGGTCCAGCACGTCGGCTACACGGCCTTCGCGCGGTCCCGCCAGCCCAAGAACGTGATCCGGGTGCAGCCCGTCTCCGGGGCGGCCTTCATCCGAACGATCACGGGGTCCACGGCCCCCACGTCCACCCAGGAGAACATCACGGTCACCCCGTCGTGGCCGACCACCCTGACCCCCGCGCAGATTGATAGGATCAGCTTCGTGGAGAAGGTGCGCAGCGACTCCGACACCGTCCGGATCACGCACGGGCCGGGCAACGCCCGGCGCGCGGTCCTCCCCCTCGTGACGGTCCTGGAGTGACCCCGTGACCTACAGCGGGCAGGAGACCTCCCAGGAGAGCGGCCGGCCGGTCGACCTCTACACCTTCGAGCTCGGCCTCCAGGTCTACCGGCTCACCTCCGCCGAGGACGACCAGTCCGCCGGCGGCCTCGACTACCTCGCGACCGAGGGCCTGAGCCGCGGGAAGATTACCCAGGCGCGCGAGGCGCGCCAGTCCGCGCTCGAGATCAGCCTCCCCGCGGAGCACGACCTCCCGTCCCGCTACGTCACGAGCGTCCCGAGCGAGCAGGCCCGCTTCACGCTGCAGCAGCTCCACCGCGGGGACGGCAGCGTCGCCACGCTCTTCCGCGGGCTCCTCAAGTCCGTGGCCTTCTCCGAGGACGGCACCAAGGCCAAGCTCGCGATCGAGCCGCCCGTCTCCATCGCCGCGCGCCAGATCCCGCGCTTCGACTTCCGCGGCCAATGCAACAACGTCCTCGGCGACGGCGCCGACGGCGGCCCGGGGCTCTGCGACGTGGACCTCGAGGACCCCGCGTTCCGGCTCGCCGCGACCGCGACGGCCCAGTCCGGCCTCCAGCTGACGGTGCCGGGCGCCGCGGCGTTCGGGGACGGCTGGTTCGACGCCGGCACGGTCGAGACGACCGACGGCCTCGACGCGCGCATGATCCTGCGCCACGTCGGCGACGTCCTGACGCTGCACTTCGGGTTCCCCTTCCCCGTGGTGGGTGAGCAGGTGATCCTCCGCGCCGGCTGCGCGCACGACATCCAGACCTGCAGCACCAAGTTCGACAAGGTGCTGCGATACCAGGGCTTCGCGTTCATCCCCACGATCAACATCTTCGAGACCGGGCTCGACCCGGAGCGGTGCTGATCCCGTGGTCATCTGGTGGGTCTGGGCCGCGATCCAGGTCGGGCTGTTCCTCCTCGCGGAGCTGATCCGGCCCAAGCCGGACATTGAGAACGCCAAGCCCGCATCGCTCGGGGACTTCCGGTTCCCGACCGCCACCGAGGACCGGCCGATCCCCCTGCTCTGGGGCACCTGCCAGCAGAAGGGCCCCAACGTCGTCTGGTACGGCGACTTCATCCAGGAGCCCATCAAGGTCGAGATCAAGACCGGCCTGTTCTCCCACGAGACGCAGGTGACCGGTTTCCGCTACCACCTCGGGGTGCAGTTCGTCCTCTGCCGCGGCGCGGGGGACGCGCCCGACGAGGAGCAGTGCACGCTGACCCGCGTCTGGATCGGCGACGTCGAGGTCTACAGCGAGGCCGCGATCATGGCGGTGTCGCTGGCCAACGACGGCACGGGCTACAAGCGCCGCGAGGTGCTCGAGGTCGTGGGCGGCACGTTCGAGCGCCCGGCCAAGGTCCGCGTCGACCGGGTCAACGCCACCGGCGACATCACCGCGATCACTCTGATCGACAAGGGAGAGTACTCCGTGTTCCCGAGCGGCGGCGCGGCCGCCCTCAGCGGGGGCTCGGGCTCCGGCGCCACGGTCGCCATGACCAAGGGCGTGCCGGTCGAGCACGGCGAGCAGTTCCTCATCGACTGCCCCGACCTCTTCGGCGGGGACGACCTCGGGGCCGGCGGCGTGCGCGGCACCCTGACGTTCTTCGCCGGCACCGACGACCAGGACCCGTCGCCCTACCTCGGCGGGAACAACTCCGTGGTCGCCGCCGCCGTCGCGGCCGGCGGCACCGGCTACTCGGTCGGGAACATCCTGACCGCGGTCGGCGGGACGCACACCTCCGCGGCCACGGTCCAGGTGACCGCGGTCTCGAGCGGCGCGGTGACCTCGGTCGTCCTGATCGACCGCGGGTTCTACTCCGCCTTCCCGGCCAGCCCCGCGTCGACGACCGCCTCCCCGACCGGCGGGACGGGCTGCACCCTGACCCTGACCGGCAACGGCGGCTTCCAGACCGTGAACGGGGTGGCCCCGGCCTACCTGCGCACCTGCTACGTGGCGCCGTCCGAGGAGCCGATCTACCTCGGCAACTCGACGCAGATCAAGCCGTGGGCCTTCGAGGTCCGGCGCCTCCCGAACCCGCTCGGCCTCTCCGACGCCGACGCGGCCGTGAACGGGAAGGACGCCAACCCGGCGAACGTCCTCGTCGAGATCCTGACCAACAAGGAGTGGGGCCTGAAGCGCCCCATCTCCGAGGTCGACACGGCGGCCTTCTCCGGCCACGCCGTGACCCTGGCCGACGAGGGCAACGGGTTCTCCATGATCCTCGACCGACGGGTCGAGGCCGCGGAGCTCCAGCGCATCCTCGAGGAGCAGATCGACGGGGTCGTGTTCTTCGACCAGATCCTCGGCAAGTGGAGCCTCGACCTCGCGCGCGGCGGCTACGACGTCGGCACCCTGCCGCTCCTCTCGGCCTCGAACATCGTGGAGCTCGAGGGCTTCGCGCGCGGCGCCTGGGCGGACACCACGAACCAGGTGTCGGTCAAGTTCTCCGACCGGGCCGACCAGTACAAGTCGACGTCCGCGCTCGCGCAGGACCAGGCGAACATCGACGTCATGCAGGGCGAGGTCATCCCCGCCGAGCCGACGTACCCCGGCGTCAAGGACCGGACCCTCGCGAACAGCATCGCGTGGCGCGACCTCCGCGGCCTCTCCTACCCGCTCGCCAAGGGGACGATCGTGGTCGACCGCAGCGTCTTCGACGCGCGCCCCGGCAAGCTCTACGCCCTGACCTACTCGGTCGGGTCGGTCGCCTTTGAGCGCATGCCCGTGCGCGTGGCCGAGCTCGACCTCGGCGAGCTGGAGGACGGGCGTATCAAGCTCTCGGTCACCGAGGACGTCTTCGAGACCGCGGCCGGGTCCTTCTCCGACCCCGGCGACACGAACTGGGGACCGCCGTCCGACGACCTCGTGCCCTTCGCCTACCAGGTCGCGATCGAGGCGCCCCGCGGCCTCGCCGCGCGCGACCCGCTCGGGGGCGGCCCCGACCGGGACCTCCTCTTCGCCGCGGCGCGGCGCGCCGGCCCCGAGGTCGGGTTCGAGATCGCGGAGCGCCACGACCCCGCCACCCCGACGGGCGCCTTCGAGGCGGCCGGCGAGGTCTTCGGCCTCATGCTGGTCGGGCGCCTCAAGAACTCGCTCGCGCGCGGCTCCGCCGTCCCGCTGACCTCGCTCCTCCTGCTCGCCGGCCCCGACTCCCAGGCCGCGCTCGAGGCGGCCTTCTCGGACTCGAGCGACCCGGTCGACCTCGGGACGAACCTCACGAACCTCGTCCTGGTCGGGGCGGAGTTCATGCTCCCCTCCTCCGCGCAGGCCTCGGGCGCCGACGTCCAGCTGAACGGGGTCTACCGCGGCGCGCTCGACTCCGTGCAGGGCGAGCACCCGGCCGGGACCCCCGTCTACCTCGTCTTCGCGGGCGCGGGGCTCTCCGACTCCCTGCTCCCCGCCGGCGACAACGTCGAGGTGAAGCTGATCCCGTTCTCGCGCTCGTCGATCCTGCCGGACGACGACGCGGCCACGATCAGCCTGACCATGTCCGACCGCGTGCGCCGGCCCTACCCGCCCTCGCGCCTCTCCCTGGACGGCACGCCCTGGGCGGCCACGACCTCCATGGAGGCCTCCGGCTCCGGGCCGGAGGACTTCGCGATCGACCTCTCCGACGTCCGGCGCCGCGACTACCGCACCGTGGACGAGGTGCAGGCCCTCGGGGCCGACGCCGCCGCGATCTTCGCCGACTTCCCGGCCGCGAACTCGACCGAGCACCGCGTGCTCGTGCGCGACCTCGCGAACGTCCTGCTCCTCGAGACCGACCCGTTCTCGGGCACGCAGCAGGACGTGCGCCGGATCGAGATCCTGCTCGCGACCGACGGGGTCCTCCCGACCTCGCTCCGGTTCGACGTCACGGCCTCGCACGTCCACCAGTCGACGCCGCTGGACTCCCTGGTCCCGCTGCGGCACGACTTCGCCGTGACGACCGCCCTGACCGGGCAGTTCAACTTCGGCGCGCGCGCCGCGAGCGTCGCGTCCAACTCGTTCACCGTGACGGTGGCCGGCGTGGTGAACCTGACTCTCTCCTCGGCGTTCTCGACCGGCGCGGTCGAGTACGACGTCAACGGGAGCGGGACCTGGATCTCGGCCGTCGCCGCCGGCCTGACGACCGGCGCGACCGCGGCGCTCTCGGTCTCCGACACGCTCCGGTTCCGGCACACGTCCGCGGACGTCGCGGCGCTGAAGCAGCTCTCGGTCAACAGCCCCGGCGCGAGCCAGGACGGCTACATGGTGCTCTTCACATGAGGATCCTTCTCGTCGCCGCGCTCTGCGCGGCCTGCGTCGCGCTCCCCCGCGCGGAGGTCCCGAGCCTCTCCATGGCCGCGGCCGTGGCGGAGCTCCGGGAGCAGATGCCGCCCGCCCTCCCGACGGACGTGCGGGTCTGCCGCATCCCCGAGGAGCTGTGCATGTTCGGGGTCACGTACCGCCGGGTGCGCGTCCCCGGGCGCCTGCAGGTCGTCGTGGACTCGGGCCTCGACGAGGCCTTCCAGCTGCGCGTCCTCGCGCACGAGTGGGCCCACGCGGTCACCTGGAGCCTCCCGCACGAGGCGGGGGTGCACGACGCCGCCTGGGGGGTCGCCTACGCGCGCGCCTACCGGATCGTGGTGGAGGGGGCCCCGTGAACCGCGACGAGGTGCGCGAGATCGTGCAGGAGACCGTCCGGGAGACCCTGATCGCGATCGGGGTCGACCAGAAGGACCCGCTGGCCGTACAGCAGGACCTCGCGTGGCTGCGCCAGCTGCGCCTGGCGGCGGCCTCGGCGCGCGGGAAGGCGGCCGCAGCGATGATCGGCATCCTGCTCACCGCGGCCGCGGCGGCGCTCTGGACGGGCGTCCGGTCGTTCCTGGGGGGCGGCCGCTGAGGCGCGCGCCCGTGTAGACTAGGGGCCTGCCCAAGGGGGAGGGGCGGCCCTGGACGCCCCGCCGGGTTTTCGCCGGCGGGGCGTCCTTTTCATCCCCGGGGGCGGGTATGCTCCCAGGACCCCGTGGCGACCGAGCTCTACCCCTTCCAGCTCGCCGAGCACCTGGCCCACCGCGACGCGCGCGCGTGGGGCTACTGCTGGGAGATGGGCTGCGGCAAGACCGCCGGGATCGTGGCGGACGCCGCGTACCTGTTCCGCGGCGCCCGGATCGACCGCTTCCTCGCCCTAGCCCCGAACGGGGTGCACCGCGCCTGGGCGCAGGACGAGCTGCCCAAGCACCTTCCGGACGACCTCCCGCGCCGGATCCACTGCTGGAGCACCGCCTCCGCGCGCACCAGGCGCGCCGAGGCCGCGCGCGCCGCCTTCCTCGCCCCCGCGGCCGAGCGCCCGCTCCTCTGCCTGTGCGTCTCCTACGACGCCCTCATGACCGAGGACTGCGCCAAGTTCGTGCGCCGGTTCCTCGACGGGGGCCCCGCCCTCGCGGCGGCGGACGAGTCGCAGATGCTGAAGTCCCCCGACGCGCGCCGGACCAAGCGCTGCCTCGCCCTGGCCGCGCACGCCCCCTACCGGCGGATCGCCACCGGGACGATCGTCCCGGACCGTCCGTTCGACGTCTACGCGCAGCTCCGGTTCCTGGACCCCGACGCCTGGCGCGCCGTGGGCTGCGGCTCGTTCTTCGCGTTCAAGGCGGCGTTCGGCCGCTGGGAGGACCGCTACGCGAACGGCCACTCCTACCCGGCGCTCCTCGGCTACCGCAACCTCGAGGCCATGCGCTCGGTCGTGGACTCCCTGACCTCGCGCGTTCGCAAGGCCGACGTCCTGCCGGAGCTGCCCCCGAAGACCTACCGGCGCGTGTACTTCGAGCTCTCGCCCGCGCAGCGCCGGGCCTACCGCGAGCTCCGCGACGAGGCCATGACCGTGCTCGCCGGCGGGGAGACCGTGACGGCCCAGCTCGTGATCACGCGCCTCCTCCGGATGCAGCAGGTCACCTCGGGCTACGCGCCCTCCGACCTCCCCGGCGAGGACGGCGAGCGCGCCGAGCTCCGGGTCGGGGACGACAACCCCCGGCTCGACGCCCTGCTCCGCACGCTCGAGGGGATCGAGGGCCAGGCGATCGTCTGGTGCCGCTTCCGCCGGGACGTCGGCGACATCCTGGCGGCCCTGGCCGCCGCCGGCGAGACCGCCGCGCGCTACGACGGCGCGTGCTCCGAGGACGAGGCGCGCGCCGCGGTCGAGGACTTCCGCGCGGGCCGCGCCCGGTTCTTCGTGTCGAACCCGTCCAAGGGCGGCACGGGGCTGACCCTGAACGAGGCCGGCGCGGAGGTGTTCTACAACACGTCCCACAAGCTCGCCGAGCGCCTCCAGGCCGAGGACCGGGCGCACCGGATCGGGCAGCGGAAGAGCGTGCAGATCGTCGACCTCGTGGCCATGGACGGCGACGAGCCGACGCTGGATCTCGCTATCCTGCGGGCACTTGCGTCGAAGCGCGAGATCGCGGCCCAGGTCCAGGGCGACGAAATGCGGGAGTGGCTCTCGCTCGATCGCGATCCCCGGGTAGGATAGTGGCGAGCCGGTAGCTCAACGGAAGAGCGGCGGAGCACGGGAGAGGTTCGAAACCATCCCGCCGCGGTCGCAGGTTCGACTCCTGTCCCGGCTCGTCTATCACAAGGAACACCCATGCACATCGCGAACACCGAGCCCCCCGTCAAGAAAAAGGACTACGGTCCCTTCGAGAAGCTCCTCACGGAGGACCGCTTCACCTTGGTCCTGACGGGCGCGGAGCTCGTTCGGCTCCACGAGCTGTCGTACCGCGCCGAGTCCGGATCGGTGCACCCGGTCACCGAATCCGGTCGCTTCCACGGTCAGATCGAGCGCATCCTGGAGCTGACCCCCTCGGATCTCGCCGGCGCGGCCCGCCGGCTGCACCACGGGGTCTACAAGCCGTGAACGACTCTCCTTCCCCCCGCGCGCCCGCCTCCGACCGTCTCGAGCGGATCCTCGCCCTCGGCGAGGAGATGCGGACGGCGGAGGCGGACGTCGCGCGCCTGGCGCTCGAGTCCCAGGCCGCCGCCGACCGCCTCCGGGAGATCGTCGAGCGCCGCCTGCCCGAGGCCATGGACGAGGCCGGCCTCGCCGAGTTCCGCCTCCGCGACGGCCGCTCCGTCGTGGTGGAGCCCGCGATCCAGGTGAAGCAGCCGCCGGTGCACCAGCGCGGCGCCGCCTACGCCTGGCTCGAGGACCACGGCCAGGGGGGCCTCGTCAAGCGCTCGGTCGAGGTCGCCGTCGGCCCCGGCCAGCAGGAGCGCGCGCACGCGCTCGCCGACCGCCTCGGGGTCGACTTCCCCGGCGCCGTCCGCGAGGCCGCCGAGGTGCACACCGGCCAGCTGAAGGCCTACATCCGCCGCGCCGTCGAGAACGGCGAGGCCATCCCCCTCGAACTCTTCGGCGCGCGGGTGTTCCGCGTGGCGAAGGTCACGGACTGAACAACATGACCCAACCCTCTCCCGAAACCACCGCGGTCCAGCCGACCGCCGCGACCGCCGGCGCGGTCGTGCCCTTCGACTACAGCGGCGTCGCCGGCGCCACCGGCTTCGAGGGCGCCGACCCCCGCAAGGACCTGGGGACGCCGTTCCTGGCGATCCTCCAGAAGATGAGCAAGGCCGTCGACCCCGGCCACGCCAAGCACGTCAAGGGCGCGCAGCCCGGCATGTTCCTGAACACGGGGACGGGCGAGCTGATCCCGGGCACGCCCGGGTTCGCCATGGTGCCGATCTTCATCGAGCACTGCGTCGTCGAGTGGGCGGGCGACCCCGGCAGCGGGAAGTTCGTCGCGCGCCACGACATCGACTCCGACCTCTACAAGCAGGCGATGGCCCGCTTCAACGCGGACAAGAACCCGGCGAAGCGCCTCTCGAAGGACGTCAAGACCGAGGGCGGCAACGCGCTCGTCGAGACGTACTACCTGTGGTCCATGATCCTCGGCGAGGACGGGGTCACGCCGGTCGGCGGCGTCGTGCTGCCCTTCAAGAGCACGAACATCGCGATCTACCGCCAGCAGGTGTACACGCGCCTGCAGAGCTTCAAGGTGGCCGGCGGCAACCGCCTCTGGTACCACCGCCTGCGCTGCACGCTCGCCCGCGAGGACCGTCCGAGCGGCGTGTCCTTCAACTACCGCTTCGAGCCGCTGAAGGGCTCGATCCGGGACAGCCTCATCGACCCGGCGTCGGACCTGTTCCGCGCCGCGAGCGAGCTCGTCGAGATGATCTCGACCGGCCGCGCGAAGATGGCCGACCCCGCCGACGAGGCCGCCACCGCCGCGAGCGGCGACGGCGCGAGCTCCGACCCGGTGTTCGGCTAGACGACGAGCAAGGCGGGCCGAGGATCTCGTTCCCCGGCCCGCCGGCCCTCCGATCGGACCTTTGGGAAAGGGGTCCGGGCGGCGGTGAGTGGCAAGGACCCGCGCTTCTGTCGACCGGCTCCGGCGCGGTGCCTAAACGACGTCCCCCGGGGTGGGCGGCCACCGAACCCCGGACCCGATCAAACCATGACCGACGAGCGAGACCCCGCCGAGATGCTGCGCGCCGCGCGCGCCCGCTCGATCTCCGTCCGCTGGGGCCACGGCCCGAGCGGCCAGGTTCTCACGCAGGTCCTCCGCCGCGACGGCACCTGGGCCGTGTACGCCGTGGACCAGGAGGGCGTCCGGCGGCTGGTCGTGGGCGCGAGGGACGAGGTCCCCGAGTGATCGACCTCTCCGCCTCCCAACAGGCCGCGCTCGAGCGCGTACGCGCCTGGCTCGCCGACCCCCGCGCGCCGGGCGCCACCCGCGAGCCCGGCGTCTTCCGGTTCTTCGGGCCGGCCGGCAGCGGGAAGTCGACCCTCGCGGTCCACGCGGCCGCCGCGGCCGGAGGCGCCGTGCGCTACGCCGCCTTCACGGGCAAGGCCGCGCACGTCATGCGCGCCAAGGGCTGCGAGGGCGCCTCGACCGTCCACAAGCTGATCTACCGGCCGCGCCAGCAGTGCACCGCGCACCTCCGCGAGCTCGCCGAGCGCCTGCGCGCGGAGCCCGACGCCGACCGCCGGCGCGAGCTGCAGGCCGAGCACGACGAGGAGATGGCGAACCTGCGCCGCCCCTCCTGGACGCTGAACACGACCTCCGACCTCCGCGACGCGGCGCTCCTCGTCCTCGACGAGGTGTCCATGATCGGCGAGACGATGGGCCGGGACCTCCTCTCCTTCGAGGTGCCGATCCTCGCCCTCGGCGACCCCTCGCAGCTGCCCCCCGTCGGGGACCGCGGCTACTTCACCGACCCGCGCCAGACCCCCGACCTGCTCCTCGAGGAGGTGCACCGCCAGGCGGCGGGAAGCCCCGTCCTGGCGCTCGCCACCCGGGTCCGGCGCGGCGAGGCGATCGACTACGGGCGCGACGAGAACGAGAAGGGCCTCGCCGAGGTCGTGCGCCGCCGGGACGTCAAGCTCGCCGACGCGGCCTCGGCCTTCGACCAGGTCGTGTGCGGACGCAACGCAACGCGCCGCGCCCTGAACCGCCAGCTCCGCGAGGCCCTGCTCCCGGGCGCGGACCCCCTCTGCCCCGTCCCGGGCGACCGCCTCGTGTGCCTCCGCAACGACCACGACGTCGGCCTCCTGAACGGCGCGCAGTGGCGCTGCCTCGCGGCCGAGCGCCTGGACGCCGACCGGGCGATCCTCGCCGTGCGCGAGGAGGGCGGCGAGGCCACCGTCACGGTGGAGTCGCACCTGCAGTACTTCCGCGGCGACCAGCCGAAGCCCTACGAGGTCCGCTCGGCCCAGTGCTTCGACTTCGCCTACGCCCTCACCGCGCACAAGAGCCAGGGCTCCGGGTGGCCCTCGGTCTGCGTGGTGGACGAGTCGCGCGACTTCGGCCCCGACGCGCGGCGGTGGCTCTACACGGCGGTAACGCGGGCCAGCAGAAGGGTGACGGTGATCAGGTGAGCGACGCGCGCGTGGTGCACGGCGACTGCCTCGAGGTCCTACGCGACCTGCCGGACGGCTGCGTCACCGCGATCGTGACGGACCCGCCCTACGGCCTCGAGTTCATGGGCAAGGGCTGGGACAAGGTGCAGCCGCCGACCGAGGTCTGGCGCGAGGCCCTGCGCGTCCTCCGCCCCGGCGGGCACGCGCTCGTCTTCGGGGGCACGCGCGCATTCCACCGCCTGACCTGCGCGATGGAGGACGCGGGCTTCGAGATCCGCGACTGCCTCGCGTGGATGTACGGGCAGGGCTTCCCGAAGTCGAAGAACCTCGACGGCGAGTTCGCTGGCTTCGGCACCGCGCTCAAGCCCGCGTGGGAGCCGATCATCCTCGCGCGTAAGCCGCTCGTCGGCACGGTCGAGCGCAACTGCCGCGAGCACGGCACGGGCGCGCTGAACATCGACGGGTGTAGGATCGAGAGTGGCGAGCGACCGCACATTGAACGCCGTAACGACAAGGCGCTAGACGGAGACGTGTACGGCAGTGGGATCAACGGATCGCGCTCACTGGGCACCTTTACAGAAGGGCGTTGGCCCGCCAATGTTGTGCTCGACGAGGAGGCCGCCGCGATGCTCGACGAGCAGGCTCCTGACAAGGGCCAGGCGGCGCCTCTCAAGGCGACGGGCCGTCCGCGGCCAGGGCACGGCCGTCTCGGCGAGATGGGTCCGCCCGTCCCGTGCAAGCCACACGACGTGCCCGGCGGCGCCTCTCGCTTCTTCTACTGCGCCAAGGCGTCGAAGCGCGACCGCGGCGAGGGAAACAATCACCCGACCGTCAAGCCCGTCGAGCTGATGCGCTGGCTCGTTCGTCTGGTCCGCGGTCCAGGGGAGAACCTCGTCCTCGACCCGTTCGCCGGGTCCGGCACGACCGGGATCGCGTGCGCGCTCGAGGGCGTGCCCTTCCTCCTGGTCGAGCGGGAGGTAGGCTACGTGGAGATCATCCGGTCCCGCCTGCGGGCGGCCGGCGAACAGGAGCAACATGGCTAAGGGACTTCTCGAGATCAGGCTCCCCGAGGGCGACGTCCCGGGGTTCGACGTCGGCCGGCGCCTCGACAACGGGGGGCGGCTCTACGACCCGGCGACCTGGCTCGCCCAGGGCTACCGCGGGGTCCGGTTCATCGGCCGCGGGCGCGGCCGCACGCGCATCCGCCCCGCCCCCGGAGTCTGGACCAACCTCTTCGTCGCCGAGCACCAGGGCACGGTCCGCTTCGAGAGCCTGAGCATCCACGGTCGCGGGCGCTCGGCGCTCATGGCCGGGGAGCCGGACTCGGTCGCCCCGCTCTCCCGGCGCTTCCGCCTGGAGGTCGAGGACTTCGAGCTCGTGGCCGAGGACCCGGCGGCGGGCCAGGTCTCCTCGGTGTGCTGGGGGATCTTCACCTACCGGGCCGACCTCCTGCTCCGCCACGGCGTGGTCTGGTACGGGCGCTCGACCGAGCACTCGGTCTACCAGCACTGCTGGGCCGACCTCGGCAGCCTGATCGAGGCGGTCGAGTTCATGGAGTCGGGCGCGCAGCACGTCAAGGCGCGCCCCGACCGCGAGGAGGTCCCCTGGCCGGGCCCCCGCGCGCGTCAGGTCATCCGCCGGTGCGTCTTCAAGCGAACCGGCATGCCCTGGACCTCCCGCGGCAGCGGGGCCATCGTGTGCGAGGGCGGGGCCTCCCACCTCACGGTGGAGGACAACCAGTTCTGGATGCCGAGCGACACCCCGCTCCACGCGCGCGCCATCATGGTCGACGACGGCTCGCTGCGCGGCTGGCCGCAGGGCGCGCAGGACTCGCCCTACCGGAACGGCGACGTGATCATCCGGCGCAACCTGATCCGCGCCGACGGCGGCCCCGAGGGCTACTCGACCGTGATCCGCGTCGGGAACCTCTCCCCGGGCTCGCACCGCTCCTGCCGCAGCCTCACGATCGAGGGCAACGCGATCTACGGTCGCGGCCTGCAGGTCCAGACCACTAACATCCCCGACGGCGCGACGCGCATCGCCGGGAACAACACCCCCGCGATCCGCGAGGTCGCGGCCGCGCGCGGCCTCGACGTCTCGCGCGAGCCGATCCTCCCCCTCCCCGACCACGCGCTCCCCCTGAGCCAAGGACTGATCCGATGAGCAGCACATCCGGGCGACTCCTCTTCAAGATCGGCGCGACGCCGACCACCGACTTCCAGGTCTTCCTCGGGGAGAAGGACGTCACGAGCCTGATCCCGATCAAGTCGCTGGCACTGCACCTGGACGCCGAGACCTACCAGACGACGATGGACCTCACCGTCTACCCGAAGGGCGTCGAGATCCTGGCCGGCGCGGTCAACGTGCGGGTCGTGCCGCGCGCGTCCCAGCGGCTCCTCGCCCGCCTGAGGAGGCTCCTCCCGTGGCGGTGAACCAGCGCGCCTTCCTCCTCGGCCTCCGCCCCTGCGACCACGCCCCGATGGGCCCGAAGAACCTCCGTCAGCAGCTCGAGGCCGCCCTCCGCGGGGTAGGCTTGGACGTTCGCGCCGGGATGCGCCGCGCCGCCGAGCGCGGCCGCGCGAGGAAGGACCGCCGATGAGCCCCCGAGAGATGATCGCCGAGATCGGACGCCGCCTGCGTCGCCGGCGCGCGCACCTCGACCTGACCCAGGCCGAGCTCGCCGCGGCCGCGGGGGTGCACGCGCGCACCGTGGCCAACATCGAGGGCGGCCGGCGCTCGACCCGCGTCGGCACCCTCGTCGCCGTCGCCGCGGCGGCGGGCCTCGACCTCCTCGTCGCCTGGCCGGAGCGTGGGGCGTGAGCCGCCTGCAGCTCTCCGTGGCCTCGCTCTCCGCGGCTGCCGCGATGACGTTCCTCCCGACCGAGCTCGCGGTCCCGGTGGCGGTCTGGTCCCTGATCGCCGTCGCGTGGTTCTCGCTCGTCCAGGGCGGCGAGCGTCGCGAGCTCGGCGACGACCAGCGGTACGCCGCGTGGCGCTGGCAGGAGCTCTGGTTCGCCGGGGCCCACTACATGACCAAGCTGTACCTCGCGCGCTGCCCCCTCGCGCAGGCGAGCGTGCACCTGATCCGCGCCCCGGACCCGGGCCGCGACATGCACGACCACCCGCGGTCCTTCGTGTCGATCGTGCTGCGCGGCGGCTACGTCGAGGAGCGGCCGGCCCCCGCGACCGTGGAGCACGAGCTGCGGCTCGAGGGCAACCGCTACGACCTCGGCCTCTCCGTGCACGGCATGCCGACGCGGACCGCGCGGCGCGGCCTCCTCTCCGTCGCGTTCCGCCGCGCCACCGACGCGCACCGCATCGTCGAGGTCGACCCCGGCACGGTGACGCTGGTCCTCTGGGGGCCGCACCGCCGGTCGTGGGGCTTCCACACCGCGATCGACTGGGTGTTCTGGCGGACGTACCTGCAGAGCCTGGAGAACATCATCCCTCGGAGGAAGCGACCGTGAGCGACGACAGCGTGGGCGTGTGCCTGGTCTGGGTGGCCATATTCTTCGGGCTCGGCGGCTTCCTCGGCTACAACGTCGGTCGCGCCGGACTGAGGGTCGAGGCGATCGAGGCCGGCGTCGCCGAGCGGACGATCGACCAGCGCACGGGCGAGGTGGACTTCCGCTTCCTCCGCCCCGGGGAGTGTCCCTGCGACGTGTGCCGCCTGAAGCGGATTACGACGTCGGTGCCGGAGGACCGCTAAGGAGAACTTTTCCAATGACGACCTACTAAAACCTCATGCCGCTCTCTTCCCAGCCCTCCGACTTCGACGCGCGGACCATGCTCCCCGAGCAGTTCGCCCCGCCGCCGGAGTCCGTCCTCGCCGAGGCCGCGCGCGTGACGGCCGGCGACCGGCAGCGCTACTACGGCCACCCGTCCGACAACCACGGGAACACGGCCGAGCTCTGGACCGCGTACCTGCGGCGGAAGTACGGGATCACGCAGGCGCTCGGCGCCCGCGACGTCTGCATGATGATGATCCTCCTGAAGGTCTCGCGCGACGCGAACGCGCCGAAGCGCGACAACCTCGTGGACGTGTGCGGCTACGCGCGGAACGCCGAGCAGGTCGACGATCGTGGCTGACACCCTCCGTCCCCTGACCCTCGCCGAGTGGCAGGCCGAGGGCGCGGCCCGGTTCAACACCGCGGACGCGCGCCTCTGGCGATTCGCCTGCCCCGCGTGCGGCCAGGTGCAGCGCTACAAGGACCTCAAGGACATCGGCGTCCCCGAGGCCGACCGCTACTTCGCCTTCAGCTGCATCGGCCGGTTCAACCTGAACCGCCCCGAGGCGGCCGACGGCGTCGTCGCCTCCGGCCCCACGCGGGGCTGGGGCTGCATGTACTCCGGGGACGAGGGTCTCGCCCCGGTCCTCCTCGAGCTCGGCGACGGCCGGGTTCGACGCACCTTCGAGTTCGCGCCGTGAGGGTCGTCTACATCGCAGGGCCGTTCCGCGGCCCCTCCGCATGGGACATCGAGGAGAACATCCGCCGCGCCGAGCGCCTCGCGCTCGAGGCGTGGCGCGCCGGGTTCGCGGTTATCTGCCCGCACACGAACACGCGGTTCTTCCAGGGCGCCGCGCCCGACGAGGTGTGGCTCGAGGGCGACCTCGAGATCCTGCGCCGCTGCGACGCCGTCCTGCTCACCTCGGACTGGGAGCGCTCCTCCGGCGCCCGCGCCGAGGTGGCAGCGGCGCGCGCCGCCCGGATCCCCGTCTTCGCCGACATCAGGGACCTCGTTCGCTGGCGAGCCCAGCAGAAGGCCTCCCGTTGACCGCGCCCTCCCGCTACCGCAACGTGATGATCGACGTCGAGACGATGGGCCACGGGCCGAGCGCCGCGGTCCTCTCGATCGGCGTCGTGCCCTTCCAGATCCACCCCGACGACTGCTCCGTCGCCCCGGCCGCGTACTGGGTCGAGGTCCGGTGCTCGCTCGGGGCGGCGTCGCGCGCCGGGCTCGAGGTCAACGCCGACACCGTCGAGTGGTGGCTCGCCCAGTCGCAGGACGCGCGCGAGGCGCTGATCCGCGAGCCGCGGCACGACGACTACCGCGCCTTCCTGGCGGCGTTCGCCGCGTCGCTGCGGACGATAAACGGCCGCGACGCCGAGCTCACCGTGTGGGCGAAGCCGCCGCAGTACGACCTCGTGACCCTGCGCGCCCAGCTGGCGAAGTTCGGGGTCGACGAGCCCTGGCAGCACCGGAACGAGCAGGACCTCCGCACCGTGATCGCCGCGGCCAAGGCCGCGATGCAGTCCGGCCAGGACGGCTGGGCCGAGGTGCTCGAGACCTCGCCCCTGGTCAAGCACTCGGCCCTCGACGACGCCGCCGTGCAGGCGGACCAGGTCGTACGCTTCTACCGCCGCCTTTACCGCCGCGCGCCGGCCCGCTAGGCTGGGGACATGATCCTCGCCGCCCTGCTCCTGGCCCTCCTGCAGGCCGCCCCCGCGCGGCCGGACATCGTGATCATCGTCGGAGACGACATCGCCGACTCGGACATCGACGACGTGTCCGCGGCCGGATGGACCCCGAGCCTCGACGCCCTGGCGGCCGAGGGGGTGCGGTACCGCCGCGCCTACTCCCACGGCTGGTGCGCCCCGACGCGCGACAGCATGGACCGCTCGCGCTGGCTCGGCGTCTTCCGCGGGGACGCCTGCGCCCTGCCGGTCTCGGTCTCCCGGGACCCGAACGACCTCTCGATCGCCGAGGTCCTGGACGGCCAGGGCTACAACACCGCCCACATCGGCAAGTGGCACCTCGGCGTCCCCGAGGTCGGGGACTGGCAGCTCGCCCCGGAGCTCGAGGGCTACGACCGGGTCCTGAACGGCCGCCCGGTCGGGGAGTCCTGCGGCGTGGTCCGCCTCGACGACGGGGTCGCCTCGCCCTCCGCCGGCGGGGACGAGACGATCGCCTGCCGGGACGCCTTCGTCCAGTGGTGGACCGAGACCCCCTCGCCCCGCTTCGCCATCGTGAACTTCGCGGCCGGGCACGCGCCGTTCAAGCGCCCGCCGCCCTCGATCCTGCCGCCGGGCTACCCGCAGTGCCCGCACGTCCCCTGCACGAACCGCGAGGCCTACGAGGCCGAGATCGCCGGCCTCGACGTGGCCGTGGGCCAGATCGCGGCCCTGGTCGGGCCCTCGACCTGGATCGTCTTCCTCGGCGACAACGGGACCCCGGGAATCGTCCCCGGCCAGGACCCGGCCGACACCGTCGCGACCCGCCCCGAGCAGGACCCCGCGCGCGTGAAGCTGACCTGCTACGAGGACGGGATCCGCGTCCCGCTGATCGTCCGCGGCCCGGGGGTGGTGCCGAGCGAGAGCCAGGCCCTCGTGCACGTCGGCGTCGACCTCCTGCCGACCCTGGCGCGCATCGTCAACATCCAGCCGCGCCCCGACGCCGCGAGCGGCCTCTCGCACGGCCTCTCCTTCGCCGCCACGTTCCTCGGGCCGGTGCCCGGGCCGCGGCCGTTCGTGTTCGCCTGGTCGCCCCCGCCGCGCCTCGACCGCGCGGCGATCGGCCGGCGCTGGAAGCTCCTGACGCGCCCCGACGGGGTCGAGGAGCTGTACGACCTCCTGAACGACCCGCTCGAGACGACCCCCCTTCCCCCGACCGGCCCCGAGGCCGACAAGCTCCGCGTCTGGCGCGACGGCGTGCTGGCCGGCGGCAGCGGAAAGTGACCCGTTGCGCACCTCCCCCTCCCAGCACGTCCTGTTCAGGAAGTGCCCCCGCGCCTGGTACTGGAAGTACGTGATGCGGCTCCCCGAGGTCCGGCGGAACCGCCGCGGCCGCGGCGACCGGGTCCACGCGCTCCTCGCCGCGGTGCTCGGGGGCAGGGACCACGACCGGGCCGACCCGATCCTCGAGGTCGCGCGCCCCGTCCTGCGCCTCGAGCCGCCGCCCCTGGTCGAGGTCAAGGTCCAGTCGTCCGAGGGCGCCTTCGAGATCGCCGGCAAGGTCGACGCGCTGTACCTCGACCCCGGCACCCTGGTCCCCGAGGTGCACGACCACAAGACCTTCGCGGCCTCCGGCCGCGCCTACCTCGCGAGCGGCCGCCCCGGCGCCCGGCGATGGATCGGCGAGGACGCGCAGATGCTCTGCTACGCGGCCATCCTCTCGCGCGCGACCGGGTTCTCCCGGCCCGTCGTGGTGCGGCACAACCAGATCCCGGTCGAGCCGGGCCTCGGGCCGGCGCGCGAGGTGCACGCCGAGATCCCGGCCGAGCGCTGCCGCGCGGAGTGGTCGAACCTGCTCGACGAGGCCTCCATCATGAAGGAGATCGCCGGCGGCGCCGAGCCCGGCGACGTCTGGGAGGGCGACGCCTGCCGGACGTGCGACCAGCGCGGCCTCTGCGGCGGCCAGGAGTCCATCGAGGAGTACGTGCGCCGCGCCGAGGCCCCGGAGCTCGACGGCGGGGACGTGTTCGGTTGAGAACCCTCCGCCTCGTGACCCACGGCGGCATGACGCGCGCCCGCCTCGTGGACGTGGCCACCGGGCGCGAGCTCCCGGACGTGCTGCGACTCGAGCCGGCGCCGATCGAGTTCAACGAGTCCCGCTGGTTCGGGACGATCTACGTGCACCGGCGCGACGCGGCCGGGGTCTTCCTCTACGAGGCCGACGCGACCCCGATCTCCGACCGGGAGTTCGTGGAGCTCGTGGTCGGCACGGTCTGGGAGGCCTGACCCGTGGTCCAGCTGCGCCTCTTCGCCCCGGTCACCGGGTGGCGGCCGCCGGAGCTCTCCTCGCTGCCCTCCTGGCGCGGGGCGACCCGCGTCTCGATCGACACGGAGACCCGCGACGACAGCATCGGCGACGACCTCGGGATCGGGGTGCGCCGCGGGGGCTACGTGGTCGGGATCTCGTTCTCGATCGACCGGCCCGGCGAGGCGCGCCGCGGGTGGTACCTCCCGATCCGCCACGAGGGCGGCGGTAACCTCGACCCGGAGGCCGTGCTCGCGTACCTCCGCGACCAGGCCGCGGCGACCGAGAACGCGGCCGAGATCGTCGGGGCGAACCTGCCCTACGACCTCGACTACCTCGAGGAGGCCGGGGTCCGGTTCCGGCCGCGCCGGTTCCGGGACATCCAGGTGCTCGAGCCCCTGCTCGACGAGCTCCAGTTCTCCTACTCGCTGCAGGCCGTGGCCGAGCGGAACGGCCTCGCCGGGAAGGACGAGGCGCTCCTCGACCAGGCGGCGCGGCACTTCTGCGCCGGCGAGCGCCGCGGCAACCGGAAGTGGAACCCCAAGGCCCACATCTGGCGCTTGCCCTCGCGCCACGTCGGCCCCTACGCCGAGGTCGACGCGCTCCGGCCGCTCGAGATCCTCGAGGCCCAGGAGCGGCGGCTCGCGGCCACCGACTCGGCCGACGCGCGCGTGGCGTCCGGCCGGGCGGCGAGCCTGCGCTCGCTCTGGGACCTCGAGTCCCGCCTCCTGCCGGTCCTGCTCGGCATGCGCCGCCGCGGGGTGCGCGTGGACCTGCCGCACCTCGACGTCGTCGAGGCGCGCTGCCTCCGCGAGGAGGAGGACGCCTGCGCGGCCTTCTCGACCGCGGTCGGGCGCCGCCTGCAGCCCTCCGACCTCGCGAAGTCGGCCGTGGTCGGCCCGCTGATCGAGTCGGCCCTGGGCCTGAAGCTCGGGCGCACGGAGACGAACAAGCACGAGCTCAAGGCGCCGAAGCTGCGCGCGCTGCACCACCCCGCGGTGGACCTGTACCTGCGCGCGCGCCGGTTCTCCAAGCTGCGCACGACCTACGTCCAGCAGCTGCGGGACCACCAGGTCCGCGGCCGCGTGCACTGCACGTTCAACCAGGTCAAGCGCGCGAAGGACGACGCCTCGGACGACGACGAGGGCACGATCAGCGGCCGCGTGTCGGCCACCGACCCGAGCCTCCAGAACCAGCCGGTCCGCGACCCCGCAATCGGCGCGATCTGGCGCAAGGCCTACCTCGCCGACGAGGGGGCCGAGTGGGCGTGCCTCGACTACAGCGCGCAGGAGCCGCGCTGGCTCATCCACTTCGCCGCGGAGACGCGCTGCACCGGCGCGGCCGAGATGCGCGACGCCTTCCGGCGCGACCCCGCGACCAAGCTCTACGAGGTGCTGCGCGACCGCATCGGCTGGTCCGGCGACGAGGGCAAGGAGCGCACCAAGACCGTCTACCTCGGGATCGCGTACGGCATGGGCGGCCCCAAGCTCTGCCGGCAGCTCGGCAAGCCCACGCGCTGGGTCGAGACCAGGAGCGGCCGCTACATCGAGGTCGCGGGCGACGAGGGCCAGGCGGTGATGGACGACTTCCACCGCGGCGCGCCGTTCATCCGCGAGCTGAACCAGGAGACCGAGAAGGTCGCCAAGCGCCAGGGCTACGTCCGCACCGTGCTCGGGCGCGTGTGCCGCTTCCCGCGCCACCGCGACGGCCGGCCGGGCTACGACTGGACCCACAAGGCGACGAACCGCGTCGTGCAGGGCTCGAGCGCCGACCAGATCAAGCGGGCCATGGTCGACGCGGACGAGGCCGGGATCGCGCTGCAGCTCCAGGTCCACGACGAGCTCGACCTCTCGGTCGGCGACCGCCGAACCTCGATTCAGCTTGCGGAGATCATGCTGAACGCGGTACCCTGCAGCGTGCCCCACCTGGTCAAGCCCGAGCACGGCCGAAGCTGGGGCGAGGTCGAGTGATCCCCGTACTCCTGCTCCCGACACCCTGCGTCAGGTGCGGCGCGCCGCCGGCCCTCGACGTCGTGTTCTACACGACCACCGGGCCGAGGATCGTCGGCCTCTGCAAGACCCACATCCTGTCCATCTGCGACGTCGTCGACCGCATCGTGAGCGACGGCATCTTCTCGGAGACCCCCTCCCCGTGATCACCCGCACCTTCCACACGCCCGGCGGCTCGGCGAGCCTCGGGCTCGACCCGGGCTGCTTCCTCGTCGGCGTGTATGTCGCGCGCCGGGGCGGCAGCCTGCACCTCGACCTCGCCGTCGGCCCCCTGCGCGCCAGCGTGGCGTTCAAGCTGTCGTGAGCCCCGTCGAGCTCGAGGGCCGCGCGATCGAGCAGTGCGCGCGCCACGCGGAGCAGCTGCAGCGCATGCTGGACGCGGAGTTCGCCGTCGCGTCCTGCGTACCCCCCGAGTCTGAGACGGGCCTCGCGGCCGACATCCGCGCGTTCCTAGAGGCGTGCCGTGCCCGCTCGGGAGCGTAGCAGCCTCCGGCGGGTCGTCGTCGCGTGCCTCGCGGCCCTCGACGCCATCGCCGTCGAGAACCCCGCCCTGCCTGGCACCCCGGACGTGAACTACGCCGAGGGCTGGCTCGAGCTGAAGTCCCTCACGCGCTGGCCGGCCAACCGGAACACCCCCGTCCGCGTGGAGCACTGGACCCCCGAGCAGAAGGTCCGCCACCTGCGCCGAAGTCGGGTCGGTGGCGAGACTTACGTGCTGATCGAGTCCGTCCAGGAGAAGGAGGTCCTCCTCCTGGAGGGCGGCGTGGCTGCTAGAATCCTGGGCCGCGTCCCCGTCCCCGAGCTCCGCGCCGCCGCGGTGGCCCGGTGGGCCGACCGCGCCGAGATGCGTCGAGAGCTCCCCCGCCTCCTCTCCTCCCGATCCCGTGACTTCCCCGACGACCCCTGACCCCCAGGCCGCGGTCGACTTCCTGCGCCGCGTCCGCCCCGAGGGGTTCTGGGCGCTGGCGCGCATCGACCCCGACCTCCCGACCGGCGACCCCGACAAGATCCGGGTGCGCAGCTTCGCGACCCGCGAGGGGAACGAGGCGCGCGCGTGGATCGAGCGCGAGAACGCCGCGGGGCGCAACCTCTACTGGACCGTGAACCCGCTCCTGCGCCCGGTGGCGCGGAAGCCCTCGCGCGAGGACGTGGCGGCCCTCGAGTGGCTCCACGTCGACGTGGACCCCGACAAGCGGAAGCCCCTCGCCGAGGAGCGCGCGCGGATCGAGGCCCTGGTCGGGGACCGGTGGCCGGCCTTCCTCCCGCGGCCTACGGTCCTCGTCGACTCCGGCGGCGGCTACCAGATGCTCTGGCGCCTCGCCGAGCCCGTGGACGTCGGCGGCCGGCCCGAGGCCTACGAGGAGGCCGCGCGCTGGAACATCCAGCTCGAGGTGGTCCTCGGCGGCGACAACTGCCACAACGTCGACCGGCTCATGCGCCTCCCGGGCACGGTCAACTGGCCGGACGCGAAGAAGCGCGCGGCCGGGCGCGCGCCCGCGGTGGCGCGCGTCGCCGCCGCCGACTGGGACCTCTCGCACCCGCTGTCCGCGTTCACGCCCGCCGCCCCCCGGCAGGGCGAGGGCGACGCCACCTTCCCGGCCCCGGCGCCGCGGCGGGTCGAGACGGCGAACGTCCAGCGCCTGCTCTCGCTCGACGAGCTGCCCGAGACCGTGCCGGGCGGGGTGAAGGTCGTGATCAACCGCGGCCACGACCCCGACCACCCGCGGCGGTGGAAGAGCCGCTCCGAGCCTCTGTTCTGGGTCGTGTGCTCCCTGCTCCGGAGCGGGGTGTCCGACGACGTCGTGTACTCGGTGATCACCGACCCCGACTTCGGGATCAGCGAGTCCGTCCTCGACAAGGGCAGCCGCGCCGAGCGCTACGCCCTGCAGCAGATCCAGCGCGCCCACGAGCAGGAGGACGACCCGCTGCTCGCCGACCTGAACTCGCGCCACGCCGTCGTGGCCGACGTCGGCGGCAAGTGCCGCGTGATCTCCGAGTCCCTCGACCCGGTCCTCGGCCGGGACGTGTTCTCGCTGCAGACCTTCGAGGACATGATCAACCGGTACTCCAACCGCACGGTCGAGGTCCCCGGCGAGGAGGGCGACGACCCGCGGACGCGCGACCTCGGCCGCTGGTGGCTCGCCCACCCGCAGCGCCGCCAGTACGACCGCATGCTCTTCGCGCCCGGGCGCGCGGTGCCGGGCGCGTACAACCTCTGGCGCGGCTTCGCGTGCGAGGCGGTCCCCGGCGACTGCTCGCTCTACCTCGACCACGTCCGGCGCAACATCTGCGCGGGGAACGAGGAGCACTACGAGTACCTGCTCTCCTGGATGGCGCGCGCGGTGCAGCGCCCCGGGGACCAGGCGCACGTCGCGATCGTGCTGCGCGGCGCGCGCGGCGCCGGCAAGGGCGTCTTCGCGACCAACTTCGGCGAGCTGTTCGGGCGGCACTTCTTCCCGATCACGAGCCCGAGCGACGTGTTCGGCGACTTCAACGAGCACCTGCTCGACACCGTGGTCCTCTACGCCGACGAGGCGTTCTTCGCCGGAGACAAGCGGAACGAGGCCGTGTTGAAGGGCCTGATCACCGAGAGCCGCCGCGTCGCGCGCGCGAAGTTCCGCGCCGCCGAGACCGCCGCGAACTGCCTGCATATCATCATGGCGGCCAACGAGGACTGGGTGGTCCCCGCCGGCCCGCACGAGCGCCGCTACCTCGTGCTCGAGGTCGGCAACGGGAACCGCCAGGACAAGCCCCACTTCCGCGCGATCGGCGAGCAGCTCGCCGCGGGCGGGAGGGAGGCGCTCCTCCACCTCCTCATGACGCGCGACCTCTCGCGCTTCGAGCCCCGCGACGTGCCGCACACCGCGGCCGAGCAGGAGCAGAAGGAGCACAGCCTGCCGCTGGAGCAGGAGTGGTGGCTCGAGAAGCTCCGCGCCGGCCAGTTCCGCGAGGGCGAGGCGTGGCCGCAGTGGATCGCCTGGACCGAGGTCCTGCACGACTTCACGTCGCACGCCGGCAGCTGGGGCCGCGGGCACCGCATCGGGGTCGGGCGCCTCTGGCGCATGCTCGAGCGCCTCGGCGCCGAGCGCCAGCAGCTCGCCCGCCCGGCGCACGTCGTGGTCGAGGACGGGGAGACCCGGATCGTCGACCGGCCGCGCATCCTCGTCCTGCCGACGCTCGAGGAGTCCCGCCGCCGGTGGGCCGAGTACATGGGCGGCGAGTTCTCGTGGACGGAGGGCCAGCTCCTGCAGGACCGGCCCAGGGAGGAGGCGTTCTCGTGAGGCGGAAGATGCGCAGGCCCGGCGACGTCGTGCGGCTCCCCCGGCTCGGGGACGCGCACCCGGCGCCCGGGAGCGACCTCGTGGCGGTGTTCCTCGGCGCGTGCAGGCTCGACGAGGAGCCGGACGTGCCGGCGTTCCTCCGGCGCCTCGGCTGGACCCGGTCGCACGTCTTCGAGGTCAGCTACGGGATCCGCCACGGGCCGGCGGACGTCTCCCGCTGGACGGAGGTGTTCTCGGCCGCGACGCCGCGCGACGCCGCCGAGTCGGCGGTGCGACTCTGCCAGGCCCACGCGGCCGAGGAGCCGGGATCGGTGCTCGAGCACGCCGAGGTCCGGCTGCTCCGGGTCGGCCCGGTCACCGCGGCGGGAGGCTCGGGTAACGTCCCGGGAAAGGTGTTCGTTCGATGGTCCAGGGATACCGGCGCGCCCTTCGACTCGGTCCTCCGCAGCGAGCCTGCCCCACCTGCCGGCGGATGATCCGCGGGCGGGGGGCGCCCTGGTCGGCGCCCCGCGGGCTCGTGTGCGCCGGCTGCGGCCTCGAGCGCTGCCCCGCCTGCGCCGACGCGCACCCCCAGGACTGGTGCGTGGTCGACCGCGCCGAGGACCGCGGGATCGACAAGCACTACGCGCGCGCCTGGTACGGGCGCGTCCCTGCCCCCCTGCTCGCCGAGGCCCTGGGCGTCACCGAGCTCGAGCTCGAGCGCTGGGCCGTGCGCCGGGCCGGGGTCCCCGCGCCGGAGCCGACGCGGGTGGGGATCCGCTGGAGCCCGGCCGAGAACCGTCGCCTCGCGGAGGCCGCCGCGGAGACCACGATGCCGAAGCTCGCCGCCGAGCTCGGCCGGTCGGTGTTCGCGGTGTACGAGCGGTCCCGCAAGCTCGGGATTTCGTTCCGGAAGAAATCCCGAAAGTCCCCCGACGCCGCGGACCGATACCCGGTATCGTTCGGGGAGTTCCGGATGGCCCGGGCGCTGGACGCCTGGGTCGGGATCAAGCTCGGTACGAAACGAAAGGCTACGCGAAATGAAGATCATGGCGGTTCTGGCGCTGACGGCGGCCGCGAGCTCGTGCAGCTCGGCCGGGTTCCTGGCTGGGCGCGCGGGCATCGGGGCTACCCGGTTCTCGGCGGACGAGGCGGAGGAGATCGGGACGTGCCCGGAGGCGACGCTGGGGGTGACGTTCCAGAACGACATCCCGGCGGGTGAGCCCCTCCAGGGCTGGGTCGGCGACGCGGCCGTGCGCCTCACGTCGATGGACTCCGACCTCGTCGACGGCGGCGCGGCGGAGCTCGACCTCGGCGCGCGCCTCTACCCGACCTCCTTCTCGCCGGCCTACCAGCCCTACCTCGGGCTCGGCGTGGCCGGGACCTACGTGCACCTCGAGGACGGCGCGGCCGGCTCGGCCGACGAGTTCCTGACGGGCCTCTACGCCTGCGCCGGGGTCGAGCTCGTGCTCGGGAAGCTCCGGCTCGGCCTTGAGTACCGGCACACGTTCGGCGTCGAGGGCGCCCTCGGGGACAACCCCGAGGAGCAGGACCTCGACCGCGGCGCTCTCGCGATCTCGGTGGGGGTGGGCCTGTGATCGGGGGCCGCAGCTGGATCGTCGAGTCGCTGTCGCGGCTCGAGGACGAGCGCGCGCCGCGCCAGACCGGGAAGCGGGACCGCGTGGTCACGACCGCGGACTGCGTCGTCCTGCGCTGCGCGCCGACCCGGCACCCGCTCTGCGCGGTGCCGACGCCGGAGGACCCCGGCCGAGCCGAGGCCCTCGCGCGCACGATCATCGCCGAGCTCGGCGACATGGAGGCGTCGCGCCCCCGCCGGGGCGCCGCGTGGCGCCGCCGCGTGGCGGCGCTGCAGCAGCGGGTCGAGATCCTCTACGGCCGCAAGTGGGAGGGACCGCTGTGAGGATCCCGAAGCGCCTGGAACTACACCTCGCCGCCGGCGAGGACACGCCCGAGATGCACCTCGACGTCGTCCGCGTGTCGGACCGCGGCGGGGCCGTGGTGGCGACCGACGCGGTCGTGGCCGCGCGCGTCCCCGTCGGGCCGGGCCTGGTCGAGGCGGAGCCCGGCGAGGAGATCATCCCCGGGGCGGCGCTCTCGACGCGCGCCTGGGCCGAGGCCTCCCGCGGGTCCACCGGGCACGGGACCCTGCGGCTCTCGTTCGGCGAGCAGGTGGCGTGCGCCGGCGAGCGGCGCCCCTCCATGCACTTCCGGCCGCCCGAGGCCGCCGCGGGGGCCGAGCGGCCGCCCGTGGACGCGATGCTCGAGCAGGCGGAGGCCGAGTACGGGGTCTTCCAGGTCGTGGACCTGATCCTCGACCCCGAGGCCCTGCACCGCCTGTCGCGGGCGCTGGGCTGCGGGCGCGAGGGCCTGCGGCTGCGGATCCCGCTGACCGCGGGGAGCTCGCACAGGGACTGGGCGCGCCTCGCCGACACCGTCGGCGTGCTGGTCGAGCCGGCCGAGGGCGGCGGGCCCACCGGCCTGATCGTCCCGATCTCGCGGGAGGGGCACCGGTGAGACCGATCATCCTCCAGACCTGGCGCGTGAAGGTCCTGATCCGGCCGCGCGGCAACGCGCTGGCGGGGTTCCTGCGCGAGGTGTTCGTGGCCGCCGCGGACCCGGACGACGCGGTCGCCCTCGCCGAGGGCGCCTGCCAGCTCCGCTGGCCGGGCTTCGACCTCTCGCGCGTGTTCTGCTGCTCGCGGGTATGGCCGCCCGACAGGAACGTCCTGCGCCCCTGGAGCGAGCCGTGATCCGGCCGCTCCTGATCGGCGAGGCGGCCGCGGACCTGGCGGCCGCCGCCCTCGGGCCCCGCACCCGCTCCGGCGCGCGCCTCGACCGGCTGCTCCGCGGCCGGGGCTTCGACGCCCTGAACCTCCTCGCGCGGTCCATGGGGCCCGCCGACGAGTGGCCGGCCGCCGCGGCACGCGAGCGCGCCCGCGAGCTCTTCCGGACCGTGCTGGCCGGCCGCGAGGTCGTGCTCCTCGGCCGGCGCGTCGCGCGCGCCTTCGCGGGGATGCACCCCGCCCTGGACGCGCTGCACCCGGCGCCCTACTTCTCCTCCGCCTACCCCGTCGTCCCGGACGACCGCGGCGGGTGGGGCGCCTGCCGCGCGTGGATCGCCCCGCACCCGAGCGGGCGCTCGCGGTGGTGGAACGACCCGCGGAACCGCGACTGCGCGGCCGCGTTCTTCTCGCGCATCCTGGGGCAGCTCGAGGAGCTGCCGGCGCCGGCGCTCCCGGCCGTCCTGCCGCCGGAGACCTGGTGGCCGGTGGCCGAGACCGAGAGCTGGCCCGGTCGAACCCCTTGACGGGGGCGGCCTGGGGGGATATTCTCTCCCACAATGGCACCCAGAAAATCCCCGCTGTCCGACGCCTTCGTGCGGTCCCCCGCCGCCAAGCGCGTCGCGGGGCGCCCGTGCTCCACCTGCCGCTCGCAGCACCGCGCGGCCGTCGAGGCCGAGTGCGCGGCCTACAACCGCGCGCGGCGCGCCGGGAAGGCGCTCGCCTCCTGGGAGGCGTTCCACCGGATCCTCCGCAAGGGCCTCGGCTACGAGGTCCGCGACTACAAGTCCCTGGTCCGTCACATGAAGGAATGCCTTGGCTGGGAAGTCACGTAAGAGGGCGCCGCTCGCCGAGACCCTGCTCGCCGCCCCCGAGAAGGTCATCGAGAACCCGCGCGAGCTGCAGAAGCTGCAGGACCGCAAGGCGCGCGAGGAGGCGCGCCGCGCGCGCGAGGCCGCCGGGAAGCGCAAGGCCCGCCCCTCGATCGAGGACGTCCTCGCGGACGTGGTGCGCGTGGCCGAGGACGCCGCGACCAACCCCTGGCACAAGTTCCGCGCCGTCTCGCGGCGCCGCTACGAGCTCTACGGTCGCTACCCGATCGAGTTCCTGCTCGAGCACGGCCGGTTCGAGCACGTCAAGCAGATGGCCGGCCTCAGCCAGGCCCCGGGCGACCGCCGCCTGCTCGCCGCGCGCACGGAGCGCTCGATCGCGGAGCACTCCGAGCGCTACTGGCGCCGCTGGCTCCTGCCGCACGCCGACAAGCACCCCGAGCTGACGCGCGCGACGTCCGGCTCCCGCCTGGCGGTCGCCATCGGCGACACGCACTCGCTCCTCTGCGACCCCTTCTCCTGGCTCTCGCTGCTCGAGTTCGCCGAGCACGCGCAGCCAGACGCCGTGCTGTGGGTCGGCGACCACGTCGACGGCTCCGAGATCAGCCGGCACCCCAAGGTCCCCGGGTTCACGGTCTCGCTGCAGGAGGAGCTCGACTGCCAGCGGGCCATGATGGTCGAGATGCGCGAGCGGTGCCCCCGGGCGCGGTTCGTGCTCGTCCCCGACAACCACTTCTGGGCGCGCATGGTGTCCTACCTGACCCAGGTGGCCCCCGCGCTCGCGAACCTGCGGTCCATGCGGATCGACCAGCTGCTCGACCTCGCGGACCTCGACGTGGAGCTGGCGCCCTCCGGCTCGTTCCTCGCCCCCGGCGAGGACCAGCGCCCCGCGCTGCGCCTCTGGGACCGGGTCCTCGTGACCCACGGCACTCGCACCGGCGCGCACCCCGCGCACGCGGAGCTCCACTCCTGGGGCGAGAGCGGGGTCTCCGGCCACGTCCACCGCCACCAGCTCGCCATCGGGTCCACCTTCGCGCTGCGCGACCGCCAGTGGCTCTGCCTCCCCGGCGGCGTGATCGACGCCGCGGCGCGCCACTACGTCCCCGGCCCGTTCCCGGCCTGGTCGCGCGGGTGGGGGGTCCTCGAGACCTGCGGCAAGGCCCTGCAGCTCACCCCCGTCCCCGTGAGCGGCGGCGCCGCCATGGCGCACGGCTGGTACCTCGAGCAGCCCCGGGGCCTCCCCTCGGGCCTCGAGGAGACGCGCGCGTTCTGGCGCCGGCGCTGGAAGACGGTCCGCCGGTGACCCGCGCCGCCCACCTGGCGCAGGTCTGGCGCCGCACGGTGCTCGCCCTGCGTGCCGAGTGCCCCCTCGTCCTCCCGATCCGGGTCGTCCTCGACCGCCGCGCCCCGCCCCGGTTCGGGGACGGGGGCGAGCTGATCGGCTGGTCCTACGTCGGGCCCGAGGAGGACGGGTTCCGGATCGTGGTGCGCGAGCGGTACTACGAGCGCGGCGCGCGCCGGCCGCGGCGGATCTCGGCCCTGGACGCGCGCGAGACCCTGATCCACGAGTGGGCGCACTGCATGGCGTGGCACTCCGACCACTCGCAGCTGCAGGACCACGGCCCCGCCTGGGGGGTCGCGTACGCCTCCGCCTACCGGGCGGTGGTCGAGGACTGATTCCCGGTTTTTCCGCTGGCCCCCGGGGGCAGAACCCGATATCGTAATCTCGATGAAGATCACCGTTGAGCAGGCGCAGCGCGTCCTGGAGATCGTGGACCACGGGCTCGTGTGCGGCGTGGGCGCGCCCGAGCCCGGCAAGATGTGCGTCGAGGCCGCCGTGTGCTTCGCGCTCGGCCTGCCGCACGGGGACGACCCGGAGTGCGTGTCCAACCCGGACCGCTGGTTCAAGATCACGCTGAACGACTCCCAGTGGTCGTCCCCGGCCGCGCGGGCGGCGGGGCTGCGCCGCGTCGCCGTGCTGCAGCTCGGGACGCGCGGCGCGGACCGCGGTCCCTGGGTGGAGCAGCTGGTCGAGCTCACGATCCGGCGCGTGGTCCCCGCGGGGCTCGAGGCCATGGCGGCAATAGACGAGGACCACGCCGCGGCGCTGCGAGCGGCCGCGAGGCGGTGCGAGACCGAGGGCTCCGAGGCGGCCCTCGGCGCCGCCGCCTACGAGGTCGATCACGCCAGCGGGAACTGGGCCGACTTCGAGCCGGTGGATTTCTACCGAGGCCTGGCCGACGTATGTAGGACGATCAGCGCGGTCGAGGCGCAGCGCGTGAAGGCCGTCACCCTCGGGTTCGACGTCGCCGGGACCGTCGAGCAGACGCACATCGACCTGTGCGTGGACCTCGCCAGCCTCCCCGCGCTGGTCGGCGCGCTCTCCCGTGGCAGCGAGCGCGACGGGATCCTGCGCCTCGCCGCCCGGTGCGCCGAGGAGGCGTACGAGCGCACGGGCTCGCCGGGGCTGGACCTCCTGCACCAGATCGAGGGTGCCGCGTGATGGGCATGCGCTGGTTCCTGTGCTCCCACCTGCCCCCGCACCTGCAGGACGTGGTGCGACCGTTCACCGAGCTCGCGGCGATCCTGCTGGAGCGGTGCGAGGATTCCACGGAGCGCGAGGTCGCGCTCCTGCGGTTGCTCGAGGCCAAGGACGCGGCGGTCCGGGCAACCATCGTCACCGTCGAGAACGCCGCGGAGAGAAACCGAAGACAGGCCGGGTTCATCCCCGCCAAGGAGAGCTGACATGAGCGGAACGAAGGGCATGACCCCGAACAAGATCACCCACCACGAGTCGCGGACGAGCATCCGCCGCCGCTACGAGGAGGGGGAACCCCTGCTCGAGATCGCCGCGGACTACGGCGTGTGCACGGACACGATCCGCAAGGTCGCGGTCGACGAGGGCGCCAAGCCCCGGAAGGTCGGCCGCCCCAAGAGCCGGTGATCCCGTGAACCTCCTGATCCTGGACGGCCACCTCGCCCGCGACCCCGAGATCCGCTTCACCGCGGACGGGACGCCGGTGTGCAACTGCTGCATCGCGAACAACCGCCGCGCGCCGAAGTCCGGCGAGCAGCGGGCCCTGTTCCTTGAGTTCTCCGTGTGGGGCAAGCGGGGCGAGGCCTTCGCGCGCTACCACGCCAAGGGGAGCCCCGCGATGCTGATCGGCCACCTCGAGGACAACGAGTGGACCGACTCGCGCGGCGAGAAGCGCCGCCGGACCAAGCTGGTCGTGACGGACTGGGAGTTCGCCGGCCGGTCCAAGACCGCGGACGAGCAGCCCGAGCCGACGACGACCGAGCAGCCCGAGGCCCCGCCGGACACGGCCTTCTGACCATGTGCCACGGCCAGGCCATCCAGCTCGCGCCGCTGCGCGTCGAGACGTGCCGCGGGTGCGGCGAGAGCGCCATGATCTACCAGGCCGAGCTGCGGCTCGGCGGCGAGCGAACGACCGTGCGTCTCTGCGGAGCGTGCGCGCGGACCGTGCAGGACCGAATCAGCAAGCAGAGAAAGGAATGTCAGTGAGCAAGATCGAACCTATCAACGGCTGGACCCGAGCCGCGGGAGCGAGAACATGAGCATCGACGGTCTCGTGAAGAACTACCCGGACCTGGCGAGCATCCTGCCGCTGCCCGTCAGGGAGATGCCGTACCTGCAGTTCCGCCACGACGATGCGGCGTGCGGGGTCCGGGCCGGCTCGATCGTGGCCAACGTCGCTGAGGTCGTCGTCAACTGGATCGAGGAGAACGTCGCGTGAGGCTCACGAGAGGACAGGGCAAGCCCGGCCAGGGCGGATGCTGGATGGTGGCCGTGCAACAGTACACGGAGAACAAGGGCTGGCACGACCACCCGGAGTGCGTCGAGCCGATGATCCGGGAACTCTGTGTGCGTCTGAATGACCGCTGCCCGGACGGCGAGCGCGAAGCCCTGATCGGCCCGCACCTGTTCGCGCCGGTCGGGACTCGGAGCGACGATCCTAGCGTTCGGGAGCGCCGGCTCCGCCGCGCCGTGAGGTTCGCGCTGGACGAGGCGGCGAATGTATTGACCACGGCCGGACTGGATGGGGCGTTCATGCGTGCGCCCTTCGGCGACTTCGCCGCCGCCGCCTATGCCGCCGCCCGCGCCGCCGCCGCCGCCGCCCGCGCCGCCGCCTCCGCCAACGCCGCCGACGCCGCCGCCCGCGCCGCCGCCGCCTCCGCCAACGCCGCCGACGCCGCCGCCTACGCCGCCGAGGCCGCCGCCTCCGCCCACGCCGCCGCCTACGCCGCCGCCGCCTCCGCCAACGCCGCCGACGCCGCCGCCTACGCCGCCGAGGCCGCCGCCTCCGCCCACGCCGCCGCCTACGCCGCCGCCAACCGACGTCTCCTTGCCCTGATCCTCGACCTGTGCGCCATCGGCGAGCGCGTCGAGGTGTGCCCCGTGCGAACGACGACCGAAGTGCTCCAGAGCGTGTGCCTGGTGAAAGGGGATTCCTAGTGACCCGCCCGATCAAGTTCATCGTCACGGACCCGCGCACGCCGCCGGCCGACGCGCCACTGGAGATCCTCGCGAGCCTGGAGGTAGACGATGATGGAGACCTGGTTCTGCACCTCGGCCCACGCTTCTGTTTCCTAACCAGCCGCGGACGCGCTGTGCCGGGCGTCCCGGCGTGGATCAATCGCACCCTCCGAGAGCTCCCGAAATGACCCACTACGGCCTCAACCCCTCGTTCGTCTACGCCTCGCCGCTACAACTCTTCGCCGACCTCGCGCGCCGTGGGCGCCGGTTCGAGGTCCTGGACGCCCAAGGTCGGCCGACGGGGGAGGCGAGCCCGCTGGACAGTACGGGCGCGCCGTCGCTAGACGGGCGCCGCCACGGCGTGCGCTGCGCTGAGGCGTGGTACACAGGACCACTGCCCGACGGGGCACGGCGGATGCCGTCGGGCCTGGTGATCGAGGAATGGCCGGGGCGCGGATTCACGCGCCCGTGTGGGCCGCTGATTCCGCATGAGCCCTCTCTCGCCGCGCTGACGGCCCTCCGCCCCGCCGTCCTCCGCACCCTGGACTGGCAAATGACCAACAAGCGCCCCGACTGGACACGCCCCCGCGTGCGCCCGACGGACTTCCTCCAGGGCACGGACGCCGGCATGGCCGTCGAGATCCAGGCGGGCATCGCGAACCAGCTCGGGTGCTCGCTCTGGTGGTGCGCCCCGCCGCGCTACGAGCTCCCCGTGGACGAGTACGAGGTCCGCCTGGAGGAGTACCTCACGGCGATCAAGCGCACCGCCCAACGGCCCGTCATCATGGAGTACGGAAACGAGCTGTGGAACGCGGGCTTCCCGGTGCACGGGTGGCTCAAGGCGGCCGTGCCGGTCGTCGCAGGGCAGAGCAGTTCCGTTCCGACCACCTGGCACCAGGTGGCGGCCCGCGAGATCGCCACCCTCAAGCACGTCGCCGACCGCGTCTTCGGCACCCCCGGCCCCCTCGGCGCGCGCGCCTACTACCTGTTCGTCGGGGGCCAGCTCACGGTGCCCTCGCACCTGCAACGGATCCTCCAGGCGCTGGCGGACCTCGGCATCACACCTGACGCCGCCGGCCCCGCCCTGTACGTCGGGCCCATGAAGGCCCAGCGCCAGGAGTGGGAGGCCACGGGCGCGGTACCGGCGCAGGACGAGCTCCGCGCGAGCTGCATGGCGCGCCTCGAGGAGATTCAGACGGGACCGAGCAGCGCCTCGACCGACGGCGACCTGGAGGCGCATCGGTGGATCGTCCGTAACCAGTACGACGTCCCCTACTTCGCCTGCTACGAGGCCGGCCAGAGCCTGCTCGCCGGCGCTCACCCCTGGCGCCGCGCGGCGATCGAGGCCCAGCGCACGGAGTGGATGGGCGAGCTGTACCGGGGTATCCGGCGGGCCGCGGAGGTCGCGGGTGTGGACCTCCTGAACTGGTACTCGGCGGCCACTGACCAGTCACCCGTGGATCCGCGGGTGGACGTGTTCGGACTGCTCGAGAGCGACGACGTGACCAAGATGCTGCCGAAGGCCAAGGCCGCGAGGGGGGACTAGGTGCGCCGGTTCAGTTCCGACTTCGACGACTGTTTCACGGCGGGTGGGGAGATTCTGGTCCTGCCAATCGTGCTGATTCTGGGCGCGCCATTCCTTCTAGTGGCAGGTCTGGGTTGGTGCTGCCTGAAACTGCGCGAGCAGCACCAGAAGCGCAAGGCCGCTCGGGGAGACTGACATGGAACCGATCTACGAGATCGACTTGGTCCAGCGCTCCGAGGACGAGCGGGCGGAGAAGCTGAAGCGCCTCCGGGACGCCTTCCCGGGGCGGACGTTCCGCGTGCACGGGGGCGTCTTTTTCCAGGAGCTCGTCGGCCGCACCTGGTGGGGCGGCAAGGTCTGGCGTAACCTCGACATGCCCGAGACGAACAGGGCGATCCAGGCCGAGCGCGAGAAGGCGGCGGGGCCTCGCTTCTGTCACGCCGAGGGCTGCGTCGAGGACCCGATCGTGACGACGCGGCTCTTTCACAAGCCGATGTGGTGGGCGTTCTGCGCCAAGCACTACGCGGAGGGCTTCCCGGTGGTCGCGTCGTTCCTGGACGAGGCTGCAAAGCGCAAGGCCGCGAGGGGGGACTAGTGCCGTCCTCCGCAGTCATCGACGGCCCGTTCCGCTACCACCTTGCGCGCGATACCGACGTGCGCGGCGGGTCGGAGGACGGCACACGCCTCGTGTTCATCATGCTGAATCCCAGCGTGGCCGACGAAGCGACCGACGACCACACGATCCGGAAATGCCGCGGCTTCGCGGGCCGCTGGGGGTATTCTGGCTTCGAGGTGGTGAACCTTTACGCCTACCGCGCCACCGACCCACGCGACCTGGCTCGCGCCGGCTTCCCGGTGGGCTGCGACAACGACGCCTGGATCGAGGTCACCTGCCGCGGCGCCGACGTGGTGTGCGCCTGGGGTAGCCACGCCGACCCGGCTCGCGCTGCGCGGGTTCTCGCATTGGCGCATTCCCACGGTCAAGCGGTCTATCGAATCGGAACACTGACCCAATCCGGGCAGCCCCGGCACCCGCTCATGCTGTCCTACGAGACGGAACGCCAAGCACAGTAAGTGACTGACATGGAACCGATCTACAAGCCGACGCTCCAGAGCAAGCTGGACCTCCGCCAGATGCAACTCGACCTGATTCGACGCGCCTTCCCGGACCGGAAGTTCCGACTGCGCGAGGTATTCGGCGCCGGGTTCGGGCACTTCCCGACGACCGACGACTACCGCATCGAGGAGCGCTTCGGCCTGTGCGACTGGCGCGAGCTCGACATCGAGGCGACCCTCCGGGTCATTACAAGCGGAGACTACTAGCACCATGCGATTCCTCTTCTCCCGTCACGACGGCGGCCCGGACTCTGGCGTCACCGGATTCTGGCTGCTCGAGTGGAAGGCCGGCGTCTCGGTCGTCCTCCTGCGCTTCGAGCCCGGCAGCAGGCGCGAGGTGTTCCACTCGCACGCCTTCGCGGCGCTGACCTGGTGGCTCCGCGGCGAGGTCGACGAGCTGCACGCCGACGGCCGTCGCCTGCGCTGGGCGCCCTCCCTCCGGCCGAAGTGGACGCCCCGGTCCTGCTGCCACCGGATCCTCCCGCGGCGCCGCTCCGGGGCCCTGTCCGTCCGCGGGCCGTGGAAGCGGACATGGCTCGAGTACCACGCCGGCCGGGACGAGACCCGTCGGCTGACCAACGGCCGCCGCGTGGTGGAGGCCTCCTGACATGCTGAACTCCCGGTACAAAAGCGACTCCGGCCGCGCCGTCGCGACCGCCGCGCTCCTGGCCCTCTCCCTGGCCGTCGCCGTGGCCGCGGTCGCGGCGCTGATCGTGGTGGTGAGCCTGTGAACGAGATCATGTTCACCTGCGCGGATTGCCCGGGCTACAACGGCTGGGTAAGTTCCGCCGAGATGCCCGTCGCCGACGCCGCCTGCACGCGGTGCCTCGAGATCGCGCGCGCGGAGCTGGGGCTGTAGCCGTCGAGACCCGGCTGGAATAATCCGGATTCTCTCGCCTCCCCCGCCTGGTCCTCCCGATATAGTTCGGCATGATCGTCGTCGGCTACGTGCGCGTCTCGACCGAGGAGCAGGCCCGGGAGGGCGTCTCGCTCGAGGTTCAGGAGTCGAAGATCCGGGCGTGGCACGAGCTGAACGGGGGCGGGCGCGAGCTCGTCCTGTTCCGCGACGAGGCCCGCTCGGGGTGCCGAATGGACCGCAAGGGACTGGTGGCGGCCCTGGCCGCGGCCGAGGCCGGCGGGAAGGGCTCCGCCCTGGTGGCCTACTCCATGTCGCGCGTGGCCCGGTCGACGACCGGCATGCTGGAGACGGCCGAGCGCCTCGAGAAGGCCGGCTGCGACCTCGTGTCCCTGACCGAGCGGATCGACACCTCCTCGGCCACCGGCAAGATGGTCTTCCGCCTCCTCGCCGTCCTGGCCGAGTTCGAGCGCGACCTCATCTCCGACCGCACCACGGCCGCCATGGCCCTGAAGCGGTCCCGCGGCGAGCGCGTGTCGCGCTACGACCGCGTCCCCGAGGCGGCCTGCCGCCGCGCGCGCGAGCTGCGCGCCGAGGGCTGGTCGCTCCGGTCGATCGGCGACCGCCTGCGGCACGAGGGGTTCGCCCCCGTCGGCGGCGGCGCCTCATGGGTCCCGAAGGTGGTGCGCGACATGGTGCGGAGGGCGGCGTGACTCGCATCCTCTGGGACGACGTGCCCGACGAGGTGAAGGCCGAGCTCGAGCAGCGCGGCCCCTGCCGGGACGGGCAGGTCGCCATCTGCGAGGCCGTGCGCGGCCAGCGCTGGTACTTCACCCGGACGCGGTGGGGCTGGAACTGCCAGGGGGTCGACCGCCAGGCCGACGACTCGGTCGCGTCCGACCTGCCCGAGTCCGTCAAGGCCGCCGCGGCGGCGGACCTCGCGGCGCGGCGCGCGAAGGTGGACGCGATCATGGCGGGGAGGCGGGCGCCGCCTGAGCTCAACGAGGAGCCGCTGAAGGAAAAGCTGGAACGCCTCAATCGGCGGGAGGCGGCGATGTGCCTCGCCGTCCTGCTCGACGACCAGGCCATCGTCGGACGACCGGCCTTCGTCCTGGGGACCAACGTCGGGAGGATCCGCGCCGTGGGTGCCGACAGCGTGGAGATCGAGCTCTCGATCACCTTCAAGTTCTTCCAGGATCTCTGCAACCTACGAGACCAATCGCTGCGCCCATGCCCCGCCCACGTCGGCGGCGAGCACGGATGGTACATCTTCGGCAGCAACGCCCGCTGCACCTGCGGAGTGGCCATTCCACTCGCCGCGTGCGTCGACCCGATTAGAAAGGTCGGTCAGCGCCCGTGCCGGGGCAGCACGGATGGCACCCACCACTGGAAGCGTAAAAGTATGGCCGGCACCTACCCCGAGCTCTTGGACTGCCCCTGCGGCACGCGCCGATGGGTCCAGCGAGACGGCACCGTGACGGCGCAGATCCCCGCGTGAGCGCCTCGACCCGAGTGCTCTGGGACAAGGTGCCCGCCCCGGTGAAGGCGGCGCTCGGCGCGCGCGCCGACGTCAAGCTCGGTGGCACGGCGATCGTGGACTCCGAGGGGTCGCGCTGGTACTTCGCGCGCACCCCCTGGGGGTGGAACAACCTCGCGGTCGACCACGCCGCGGCCGCGGAGGCGACGGCGAGCGACCTCACGGACGCGCAGAAGGCCGAGGCCCTGCGCCAGGTGGCCACAGCCCCCGAGACGGCGATCCGAGACCAGGTGGCAAAGACGCTGCGTGAGGTCGAGGAGAGGTCGGTCTACGACCAGCTGCGCAACACCCTGCGCGACCTCGGGGCGACGCCCGACATCGCCAAGGGCAAGACTCCGGCGGCGATCGTGTTCTGGCCGAGCCCCGGGCGCCGGCGCGCGTGCGCGCAGGACTTCCACGGGCCGAACCTTCTCATCGCCGGCGAGGACCTCAAGATCGGCGACGACCTATGGATCGACGAGAAGACCGGGAAGCTGTACGCGAGCCCCGGGCCTGATGTCGACCGATCGATCCGGCCCGGCCTGGTCAAGGTCCGGGCGGGCGAACCATGAACCACTACATCGCCGGCAAGATCGCGCGCGGGGAGCCCTGACCCGTGATCCGCTACGTCGGTATCCCGAGGTCGGGGTGCCGAATGAGTGACAGGGGAAGACGGAGGGATACTCGATATGCTGATAATCGTTTCCATGCTTACCGGTGTGTTCGTCGCCATCTGCCTCGACTGGCTCCTGGACGACGACGCGCCCGCGGTGCGGTGCGACTCCTGCTGCAGGGGTCGAAGGGTGCCGAATGAGGAACGGGGTGCCGAATGAGCCAGGGCGCCGAATGAGTTTGCCTAGCTGAGTGCCGAATGAGTTTTCCCGCGAGGCGTCCCAGCGGCGCGGCCCCCATTCGTTTCGGGGAGGGGCCTCGAGCTCGGCGCCGGTCGATGCCGACTCTGCCGGGCGCGGGGACGACCGGACCGGGCCTGGACGGCCGCGACCGGTCGTCCATGAATCCCGATTTTCTCGACCGCGCTCGAGCGGGGCCGGTATGCTCCCCTCCGGTGACGGGGCCGCATTCCTGGGGTCCCGTCGTCCCCCGGCCGGGGACGTCTCGGCCGGGGTTCACTATTTCACGGGGGGTAGTTCCATGCTCGATCTTGCAGTGGCCGGCGCCGTCGTCGCGCTGGCCGTTCTCATGACCTCGGCCGACGTGCCCTGGCGCATCCGGCGCCGCGGGGGCCGGCCGTGAGGCGCGCCCTCGAGGTGGCGGGGGCCGGGGCCCTGCTCGTCCTGCTCCTGATCGTGCTGCGCGCCGGCCGGCGGGACCGCGGAGGCTGAGAACGAGGCGGCCGGCGAAAATCGGGATTCTCTCCCGACATCCGGGGGAGAATCCCGATATGCTGGTCCAGCGCGGGGATGGTCCTGCGCGACAACGGAGAACACACCATGTCGAACAAGCAACTCGAGCAGCTCCGCGACGCGAACCTGGCGGCCCGCGTCAAGCGCGCGATGGGCGGGATCCCGGGCCTGCAGCTCGTCCTCGCCGGCGAGCGCGGCATGGACGGCCGCGGCCGCATCGTCCTCGCCGGCCCGGACGGGCTGACGGACCGCGAGCGTCGCATCCTGGCCGACTGCCGCGCGATCAAGGGGGAGGTCTAGTGGCCATCTCCAAGGAAAGGCGCAGGCGCAACGCGGTTGCGCGCGCATGGCGGATGCTAAACCCGGACGACCGGGGCCGGCGGCAAGCATCGTGGTGGTGCGGGGACATCGGCCGCGCCGCCTACCGACGTTACCTGTCCGGCCTGCACGCCAAGAACCGCGTTCGTTTCGGCTTGCCCGCCTCCATGCCGGAGGCCGTGCGCCAGTAGCCCACCCCAACGCAATACCAACAACGGAGACACCACCATGCTGCATATCCAATCTGACCGCAAGTCCCTCCTGGCCGCTCTCGATTCCGTCGCGCTCGTCGCGCGCAAGAACAGCAAGAACCCGATCCTCCGGCTGGCGCTCGTCGAGGCCGACGCCGAAGGCGTGACCGTCTCGGGCACGGACCTGGACTCCAGCGTCCGCGCGCGGGTGCACGGCGCGACGGTCGCGGCCCCGGGCAAGGTGCTGCTCCCGATACACGACGCGCGCGCCTTCCTCAAGGCGTCCGAAGGGGACACGGTGGACCTCGCGGTCACGCGCGATTTCAAGGCCGGGAGGCCCGACGTGGTCCAGGAGGCGACGCCGACGAGGCCGTACCGCGTCGTGGTGGAGCAGGGCACCCCCGACGAGCGGGGCGAGGTGGTCCTGACCGTGGCGCAGGCCGGAATCATCCGGCTCGCGGTGGAGGCCGACCCGAGCGACTTCCCGGCCCTGTGCCGGGCCCTGCCCACCGATACCGTGGCCACGGTCGACGCGGCCGCGCTGCGCGCGGCGCTCGAGCGGGTGCTCCCCGCGGTGGCCAAGGACGCCGGCCGCTACGCTATGCACGGGATGCTGCTCGAGCTCGAGGGCTCGCGCCTGCAGCTCGCCGGGACGGACGGCCGGCGGATGGGGCTCGAGGCCGTCGTGGCCGATCGGCCGGAGGACGTCCTGCCGGCGAAGGTGATCCTCCCGCGCGACGCGGCAGCGGCGCTCGTGAAGCTGCTCGGCCGGAAGGCCCGGCGCGTCGCGCTCCGGTTCGACCCGGCCGGCGGTCACGTCGTGGCCGAGGTCGAGAGCGATCACGGCGGGACGGTCGTCCTCGCGGCGCGGCCGCTTGACGGGGAGTTTCCCCGCTACCGCGCGGTCAAGCGGGAGGAGCACTCGACCTCGGTGCGCGCGCCGGCGCCGGAGCTCCTGCGGTGCCTCAAGGCGGCCGCGGCCGGCTGCGCGGACAAGGATTCCCGCGTCGTGCGGCTCGAGGTCGAAGGCGACGCGCTGTCGCTCGTCGGGGGCGGGTGCTCGGTCGCGGTCCCCGGCGCGACGGTCGAACGCCTCGAGCCCAAGGGCGCGCCGGCCCCGCTGGCGCTCTCGGCCGACTACCTGGCCGACGCCCTGAAGGCCTGCGGCGCCGAGGCGGCGCGGATCCGCTGGCGCGCGAAGGGGGAGGCCTGCGAGGTCGACGCGGGCGGGTTCCACTACTGGGTAATGCCGGTCACGGTCGAGTAAACAACGCAACACACAACGGAGACACCCACACATGGAAACGAACTACAAGGCGTACCTTCTGCGAACCGTCGCGGCCGATGGCATCTCGCACGGCGGGTTCCGCTGGCCCCTCGAGGTCGGGGCCGAGGTCGCGGCGCCCGATTGGAACGACCGCGCCGAGTGCGGCGGCGGCCTGCACGGGTTCCTGCACGGTGAAGGGGATGGCGAGCTCGCCTCTTGGGATCCGACCGCGCGCTGGATGGTGCTCGGCGTCCCGGACGGCGCCGGAGTGATCGAGCTCGGGGGCAAGGTGAAGGTGGAGCGCGTGACCGTGCTTCACGTCGGGGACCGGCTGTCCGCGACGGCGCGGATGGCCGAGCTCTGCCCTGGCCGGGCGATCGTCGGTGGCACCGCGACCGCCGGGGACTACGGCACCGCGACCGCCGGGGGCGGGGGCACCGCGACCGCCGGGGGCGGGGGCACCGCGACCGCCGGGTTCCAGGGCACCGCGACCGCCGGGGACGGGGGCACCGCGACCGCCGGGAACCGGGGCACCGCGACCGCCGGGAACCGGGGCACCGCGACCGCCGGGAACCGGGGCACCGCGACCGCCGGGGACGGGGGCACCGCGACCGCCGGGGACGGGGGCACCGCGACCGCCGGGTTCCAGGGCACCGCGACCGCCGGGTTCCAGGGCACAGCGACCGCCGGGGACGGGGGCACCGCGACCGCCGGGAACCGGGGCACCGCGACCGCCGGGAACCGGGGCACCGCGACCGCCGGGTTCCAGGGCACCGCGACCGCCGGGAACCGGGGCACCGCGACCGCCGGGGACGGGGGCACCGCGACCGCCGGGTTCCAGGGCACCGCGACCGCCGGGGACGGGGGCACCGCGACCGCCGGGGACGGGGGCACCGCGACCGCCGGGGTCCAGGGCACCGCGACCGCCGGGGTCCAGGGCACCGCGACCGCCGGGGACTACGGCACCGCGACCGCCGGGTACGGGGGCACCGCGACCGCCGGGTACGGGGGCGAGCTCCGGATCCGCTGGTGGGACGGCGCGCGCTACCGCCTGGCGGTTGGCTACGTCGGGGAGGCCGGCATCGAGCCGAACGTGGCCTACAAGGTCGAGGGCGGGAAGCTCGTGAAGGCGTAGTAACGCAAAGGGCCCGGGCGCCGCGCGTGGTGGCGCTCCGGCGGCAGGCGCGAGCCTGCCGTTGGCGCTCGGGCCCATCTCTTCCGGAACCACCGCGACGGAGCAAACACCATGCGATATCAGAGCAAGTTTCAGAACGTTTCCGCGGGCCCGCGCCAGGTCAAGGCCGTTGAGGCCGCGCTGTCCGAGCTCACGCGCGTCGCAAAGGAAACCGTGGAGGTCACGGGGATCCGCGGGGTCGACGAGCACCGAACCGTGCTGTGGCAGTGCTTCGGGGAGCACAATCCCGCGGTGCTGGCGCTCGTCGACGGGGTCGGCGAGCGGTTCTCCTGGACCGTGACCGCGGAGAATCACAAGGCCGTGGCCGCGGCGCTGCTCGAGCAGCTCCCCGCCGCGCAGGCGCTCCGCCCGGTGGTGGACCGGACCCGCGCGCCCGAGGACGAGGCGGCGCGGCTGCAGGTGGTGCGCGAGGCGACCGAGCAGCGCGAGCGGGAGCGGGCGGAGGCCGACGCAGCGGCGGAGGCGATCCTCGCGCGCCGTCCCGCCGACGCGGCCGCGCTCATTATCGCGGAGCTGGACGAGGACACCTCCGAAGTCGAGACCGACTACCACAATCATCGGGTGACGCGGCGCGTGGCCATCGGCTGGCGCACGGGCGCGCGCGAGTCCTTCCACCAGCTCCGCCGCGCGGCCGCGGGGTTCCCCGAGACGGCGCACCTCGGCCCGGACGCGCCGGACGAGGTCGAGCACCGCGAGAACTACAGCATGGGCGGGGGGAACTACCTGAAGGCCGGCGGGGGGCACTCGAGCGGGTGGCGCGTCTCGAGCCTGCCCATCGGGGCAGAGGGGAAGCTGCCGTCCTGGGGCCGCGGGCTCGAGGATGGTCTTCCCGCCGCGCGGCCCGACCCGGCCGTGACCTGCTCGAGCACGGGGTTCCTGGCCAGGCCGGGGCCCGTCGCGCCGACCGCCTCGAGCACGGTGCTGCAGGCCGAGAACAAGCGCGGACCGTTCTGGCTCGTGACCCTGGCCGATCGGCTCGAGCGGCCGGAGTTCGAACGGCTGCGCGCCTCGGCGCAGGCGACCGGCGGGTGGTACTCCCGCGCCTGGCGCGGCCAGCCGGGCGGGTTCGGGTTCTCGAGCGCGGCCGCGGCGGAGGCGTGGCGGCAGGCGGAGCTCGGCGGGGGGCCGGCGCTCGAGAACCGATGCCGCGCGACCTGGACGGCCGGCGGGACGGGCGCGTGCCCGAACACCGCCGAGCTCGAGCGCGACGGAACCCCGTGCTGCGCCGAGTGCTACCATGACGCGGAGCCCGGTCCGGTGGAGCCGTCGATAGCGGCCGAGCACCGCGCCGCGGTGCAGTGCAAGGCCGACGACCTGGCCGCGTTCCAGCCCGCGGCCGAGCTCAAGTTCGACACGTTCCTGGACCTCGCGCGCCAGGTGGCGCCGCACGGAACGGAGATGGAACGGATTACCGTCCGACGGTTCGCCGGGTCGGCCGCCGCTCTCCTCCGGATCCCCGGATGCAGGACGTGCGAAGTGTTCGACAACGGCGGGGAGATGGGGATCGCGCTCGTCGACGACGGGGCCTTGCCCGAGATGGTGCCGCTCCGGGTGTGCGCGGGCCTCATCGACCCTTGGGACGTCTGGCTCGCGGTGCGGGACTCGGTCGAGCGGCTCTCTCGAGGCGAGGACGGCCGCGGCGGGGACGCGCCGTTTCCGCGGTTCCGCCCGGAGGTGGCGCCGACGCCGGCGCCGGTTCCCGACTCCCCCGCCCAGCGCGGCCGGGTCGCCCAGGCGGAGCGCCTCGAGGCGCTGGCCGATCGGGCGGCCGGCGAGGTCAAGTCGAAGCGCGCGCCGCTCACGCAGAACTGGACGCCTAGGCGCGCGCGGATCAAGGATGGCCAGAAGCGCGCCGCCGACCGGCTCGAGCAGGTCGAGCGTGGCCTCCGGGCCCTGGCGCGGGCCCTGCGCGAGAACCGCCTTCCCGGGCTCCTGGCCGGGGTGACGACGCGCGTCGCGGTGGAGCGCGCCGTCGACGCGGGGGATTCCGCCGTCGGCCGGGCCCTGGCGGAGCTCGTCGCGGCCGGCCTGGGGGATGAGACCCGGGCCGCGGACCTCGAGCGGAGGCGGGCCGAGGAGGTGCGCGCGCTCGAGGACCAGCACCGCGGCCGCGGGGGGCCGGGGTTCTTCCCGACCCCGCCGGCGGTGGCGGCGCGGATGCTCGAGCTGCTCGAGCTCGGGCCGGGCGTGACCGTGCTCGAGCCGTCGGCCGGTCTCGGGCACCTGGCGGAGGCGTGCCGCGACGCCGGCGCGTCGGTGACGTGCGTGGAGATCGCTTTCGACCTATGCGAGGTGCTCGAGCGCAAGGGCTTCGCGGTGCTGCGCGGGGACTTCCTCGAGACCGGGCTCGTCGGGGCCGGCTCGTTCGACCGGGTGGCCATGAATCCGCCCTTCGAGCGCGGCGCGGACCTGGAGCACGTCCGCGCCGCGGCCGGTTGCTTGAGCGCGGGAGGGCGGCTCGTCGCGGTGATGACGCCCGGCGGTGCCGCCGCGGCGGTGGCCGAGCTCGGTGGGCGGCGCGAGGCTCTTCCTGATGGATCCTTCCAGGGGCCCGGGGCCTTCCGCGCGACGGGGGTGCGCACGGCGCTGTACGTCCTGGACCGCTAGGGGGCCCCGATAATCGGATCGGCGCGCCGCGGGAGAATCGGGATTCTCCTGCAGCGCTCCGGCCGTTCGGTCGATAGTGGAGGCATCATGCGCAACAAGCTGCTCGGCCTCGCGGTGGTGGTGGTGGGGGTGGTCGCTACGCTGGCCTACGCTCTGCACGCGCTGGCCCAGCTGAAGCAGGGGATGGGGGTCTAGGACTCCCGGCCCGAGCGCAACGGTTCACGGTTTCCTTGGGGCGCGCGCCCCTTGCC
>Ga0315910_10000181_pt1 | contig 71546 bp, 47 predicted proteins | sample EdamamesoilMG_FD_204470 | JGI IMG/M metagenome (GOLD analysis project Ga0315910, IMG submission 204470) | Garden soil microbial communities collected in Santa Monica, California, United States - Edamame soil | ecosystem: Environmental > Terrestrial > Soil > Garden | place: USA: California... | reverse complement strand
CGCACGGGAGGATCGCTGCGGACTTCGTCATCATGGTGCGCGCGCTCATGGGGGGGCTCCGTCGATGGGGGGGGCACCCTCCGTCGCGGGAACGGGGCCGGACGCGGCTCATCGCCCCGGGCGGCCTGCGGGGCGCGGGCTACCATCCCGCGCCATGCCGGAGCTCGACCGCCGCCGACTCGAGCGCCTCGAAGCGCTCTTCGCCGCCGCGCGCGAGCTGCCGGCGGCGGAGCGGCCGGCGTTCGTCGCGGCGCAGTGCGGCGGCGACGAGGCGTTGCGCCGCGAGCTGACGGAGCTGCTCGACCTCTCCGGCGGCGCGGGCGCGTTTCTCGAGCGGGCGCCCGACCCGTGGATCGGGCAGCGGATCGACCGCTGGCGCGTCCGCGAACGCCTCGGCGCGGGCGGCATGGGCGTCGTCTACCTCGCCGTCCGCGACGACGGCGCGTTCCAGCAGCAGGCGGCGCTCAAGCTCCTGAAGCAGAGCTTCGACCGCGCCGAGGCGCTCGACCGCTTCCGCCGCGAGCGGCAGCTGCTCGCGTCGCTGGCCCACCCGAACATCGCGCGCCTGCTCGACGGCGGCACGACGCCCGAGGGCGTCCCGTATCTCGTGATGGAGCACGTCGCCGGCACGCGCCTCGACGACTGGTGCGACGCGCGCCGCCTGCCGCTGGCGCGCCGCCTCGCGCTCTTCCTCGACGTCTGCGCGGCGGTCCACCACGCCCACCAGCACCTCGTGATCCACCGCGACCTGAAGCCCAGCAACGTGCTGGTCGACGACGCCGGCGTCGCGAAGCTGCTCGACTTCGGCATCGCGAAGGAGCTCGAGCCGGCCGACGGCGAGCGGACCGCGACGCGCACGCTCGACCGCCGCCTCACGCCCGAGTACTCGAGCCCCGAGGTGGTGCGCGGCGGCGCGATCACGATGGCGAGCGACGTCTTCTCGCTGGGCGTGATCCTCTACGAGCTGCTGACCGGACGGCGGCCGTGGCGCGACGCCGAGACTTCGCCGACCGACCTCGAGCGGGCGATCTGCGACACGACGCCGGCGCGCCCGAGCGCGACGCTCCTCCCCGACGCGGCCGCCGCGGCGCGCGGCCTCGATCCGGCGCGGCTGCGCGCGCAGCTGCGCGGCGACCTCGACGCGATCGTGATGACCGCGCTCGCGCCCGAGCCCGAGCGGCGCTACGCCTCGGTCGAGAGCCTCGCCGCCGACGTCGCGCGCCACCTGCGCCACGAGCCGATCGTCGCGCGGCCGCCCGGCACGGCCTACCTGCTGTCGAAGTTCGTGCGCCGCCGCCGCGGCGTGGTCGCGGCGCTGGCGTTCGCCTTCCTCGCGCTGGTGGCCGGCGTCGTCGGCCTCGTCGTCGGCAAGCAGCGCGCGCAACGGCAGGCCGAGACGACCGCGCGCGTGAACCAGCTCCTGCGCGAGATGCTGGTCCAGCTCGAGCCGGCCACCGCGCGGGGATTCGGCGAGTCGGTCCTGCGCCAGCTCCACTTCGCCGACGAGGAGCTCGGCCGCGGGTTGCTCGAGGGCGAGCCGGCGATCGAGGCCGACCTCCGTTTCGCGCTCGGCCGCGTCTACGGCGCGTTCGGCTACGCCGGCTGGGCGGGCGAGCAGTTCGCGAAGGCGCTGGCGATCGAGGAGGCGCGCGCACCGGCGCCCGACGCGCGGCGCGTCGAGCTGCTGCGCCGCCTCGGCTGGGCGGAGCGCAACGCCGCCCGCTTCGACGAGGCGATCGGCCACCTCGAGCGCGCGGTCGACCTCTCCGCGACGCTCCCTGGCCTCGACGACGAGCGGACCGCGGCGCGCAACGAGCTCGGCCTCGCGCTCACCGCGGTCGGGCGGAATGACGCGGCGGAGCGAGTGCTGCGCGAGGCGCTCGACCAGCAACGCGCGCGCGGCCAGGAGCGGTCTCCCGCGTCGGGCAGCCTCCAGATCGCGCTGGCGCTGAACGCGCTGGCGCTGGGCCAGCTCGACGCGGCCGAGCCGCCGGCGCGCGCCGCGCTGGCGCTCTACGACGAGCTGCTGCCCGGCAAGGAGCCGCGCCGCGCGATCGCGCTCGACACGCTGGCGCGCGTGCTGCGCGCGAAGGGGGAGCTCGCCGCCGCCGAGCCGCTGCTCGAGCGGAGCCTCGAGATCCGGCGTGCCCTCTTCGACTCGACCAGCCCGGTGATCGCGTGGTCGCTCGGCCTGCTGGCCGACGTCCGCTGCGCCGCCGGCCGCGCGCCCGAGGCCGTGGCGCTGCTGGAGGAGGCGCTCGCGATCCGGCGCGTCGCCTACGATCCCGGCTCGCAGCCGCAGATGCAGACGCTGCTGCAGCTCGGGCTCGCGCTGGTCGACGCCGGCCGCGACGCCGACGCGCGGCCGCACCTCGCCGAGGCGATCGCGGTCGCCGACGAGAAGGGCTACGACCAGGAGCCGCTGCTGCCGCGCGGGCGGGAGGAGCTGGCGCGGCTCGGCGGGAGGTGACTTACGGCGGGCCGCTGCGCTTGGGGCGTGGGGCGGAACTTCGAAGGGGGGGAGCGGTCGCAGCGGCGAAGTGACCGCGAGGAGGGCCGACGATGGGAAGCCGGAACCGGGTGATCGGGCTGGTGGGCGCGCTCGCGATCGCGGCGGCGCCGGCGGCGCGGGCCGACATCGTCGTTGAAGGGACGAAGTGGGTCGAAGCCCGCTTGGAGATCTCCGCCGGCCGCTACGCCGACTGGTGCGAGCGGTCGCACGTCGTCGCGGAAGGCGAGACGATCGAGTCGATCGCGCGCGCCGCGTTCGGCGACGAGGCGCGCGTCGCCGAAGTGCGGCGTGGCAACGCCCTTCCCGCCGACGGGCAGCCGAAGCCAGGCACGCGCCTCGTGCTGCCGGCGAAGTCGGCGGAGCCGGCCGACGCGGCCGAGCCGCACGCGTGGGAGTTCTGGCTCGTGCTGTACTGCGATGGGTTGGGCGCCGCGTGGCAGATGCGCTCGGGCGAGGGCATGAAAGCGCCGCACACATACTTCACGCTCCTCGCGCTGCCCGTCGCGAGGAGCGCCGACTTCGCGAAGCTGCGCCGCGAGCGGCCGGAGGCGCCGATCGACGACAAGCTGGAGGCGGAGCTGCCGTGGCTGGTGGTGAGCCGCGGACACTTGTCCGGCAAAGTGGTCGACAGCGAGTCCAAGGCCGTGAGGAACGTCACGACCTGCACGTTCGACGAGGTGAGGCCGGCGCCCCTCGTCGACAAGCGCTGGACCTTCGTGCGGACGCTCGACTACTTCGACGCGGGCGGCAAGAAGGTCCCCGGCGGGTTGAGCGGCGGTTTCATCGATGTCGGCCGCGCGTGGCCGCTGATCGCGCTCTCGTTCCTCGGCGCGCTCCTGCTCGGCGTGCTGCGGCGACGGCGCGCGGAACCGCGGCGGTGGCGCTGGCTCGCGCCCGCGGTCGCGGCGCTGCTGCTCGCGCCGGCGGCGCGCGCCGACGTGCTGTTCGAGGGGCAGAAGAGCGTCTCGAGCAGCGCGCGCCTCGTGCTCGACGCGACGGCGACGGCGAGCGGGGCGCCCGCGTGGGAGCTGTGGCGCGTCGGCGACGGCGGCCTCGGGAACGCGAAGCGGATCGCGGCGGGCGAGGCGCTGGCGCGCGACAGCAGTTGGGGCTTCCGCGTCCTCGCGCTCCCGGCCGACCGCGCCGCCGACTTCGAGGCGCTGCGCAAGGAGCGGGCGCGCGAGCGGCTCGACGGGACGTGGGACGCGTCGGTGCCGTGGCTCGTCGTCAGCGCCTCGATCGACCTGCCGAAGAGCGTCGATGAGGCGTCGCCCGTGGCGAAGATCGTGACGACCTACGCGCTGGCCGCGGCCGATCCGGCGACGAACGGCGGCAAGGAGTGGCGGATCGCCGAGGCCTCCGTCGAGCCGTTCGACGCGAGCGGCGTGGCGCTGACCGAGGCGCACGCGCGCGGCGGGTCGCGGAGCGGCATGGTCGTCCCGCTCGTGATGGTGTCGGTGATCGGCGTGATCGCGGCGGCGCGGCGGCGCCGCGTCAAGCCGCACGCGGCGTGATCGCGCTGGTCGCGCTCGCGGTCGGGACGGCGCTGGCGGTGGCGGCGGCGCCGCTGGTCGTCTACGCGGCGACGCTCGCGCTCTTCGGCTGGGCGCACGTCGTCGTCGAGATGCGCTACGTGCGCGACCGCTTCGCCGGCCGGCTCGATCGGCGGCTGGTCGTCGCCTGGCTCGCGCTGCTGGCGGCGCTCGCGGCGTCGCGCGTCGTCGCGCTGGCGGGCGGCGTGCTGCCGTGGCCGCGACCGCTCGGCGAGCTGGTCGCGCTGCTCGCGCTGCTGCTGGTCACGGCGCGCGCGGCGCCGCCGGCCGCGCGCGGCGCTTCGCTCCTGGTCGTCGGCGGCGCGTCGGCGCTGCTGCTGGGGCTGCCGCCGGCGGTCGCCATGGCGCTCCTCGCGATCGCCCACAACGTGACGCCGGTGGCGTTCCTCGCCGAGCGGTTGCGCGGCGAGGAGCGGCGGCGCGCGCTCCTCCTCGCGGCGATCGCCTTCGGCGTCGTGCCGCTCCTCCTCTTCCTCGGCGCGTTCGACGTCGTGCTGGCGCGGCTCGGCGTGCCGCTCTTCGCCGGCGACTTCCTCGCGATCGGCGACGTCTCCGACCACCACTCCGCGTTCCTCGCGCCGGCGTGGCGCGAGCAGCCGTGGTCGGCGCGCCTCTTCGCGGCCGCCGTCCATCTCCAGTGCGCCCACTACTTCGTCGTGCTCCACGTGCTGCCGCGCCTCGCGGGGGCGGGCGCTGCGGAGGCGCCGCGGTCGAGCGCGCGCCGGCTCGCGCTCCCCGCCGTCGCGGTCGCGGCCGGCGGTGCGTTGCTGCTCGCGTTCGTCCGCGACTTCGGCCTCGCGCGCAGCCTCTACGGCGTCGCGGCCGCGGTCCATGCGTGGATCGAGTGGCCGCTCTTCCTCGCCGTCGCGTTCGGGGCCGCGCCGCTGCCGATGCGGAGCGTCGCGTGATGCGCTATGCCGCCGCGCTGGCGGCGACGCTGGCGGTCGAGGCGCTGGTGGTCGCCTTCCTCACGCGCGGCCGCTCGCGCAATCGCGTCGTCGCGACCAGCCTCGCGCTCAACCTCGTCACCCATCCGCTCGCGTGGCTGCTGGTGAAGGAGGTGCGGCTGCCCTTCCTGCTGGTCGAAGCGGCCGTCGTCGCCGCCGAAGCGGGGCTCTACCGCGTGATCGAGCGGCCGCCGCTGTGGCGCGCGTGGCTCTGGTCGCTCGCCGCCAACGGCGTCACGATCGCCCTCTCCTACGCCTGGTGACGAGGTCCCCGCGACGCGATCCCGCAGATTCAAACCCGATTCGAATCGGCGGCACGGGGCGTGCGTTCGGTCACTTGATGTAGCCGAACTTGCGGAGCAGCTCTTCGGTGCGCGGGTCGAGCGGTGTCGCGGCGCCGGTCTCCTCCTGCGCGGGCATCGGATGGTGGAAGAGCCAGTCGGCCATGCGGCGCTGCAGCGCGAGCAGCACGTCGGGGCGCGCGGCCGCGAGGTTCTCGAGCTCCTTCGGATCGGCGTCGACGTCGTAGAGCTCCCACTCCTCGCCGGTCAGGCGCGCGCGCTCGACCGGATCGCGGACGTGGATCAGCTTCCAGCGACCGACGCGGATCGCCCGCATCGAGTCCTCGGCGTAGCCGGCGCCCGTGACGACGTGGTCGGGCGGCTCGGCGACGCCGCGGATGACCGGCAGCAGGTCGACCCCTTCGAGCTTCGGATCGAGCTCGAGCCCCGCGAACGAGAGCATCGTCGGCACCAGGTCGATCAATCCGACCGGCTGCTCGACCGTGACCGGCAGCTCGAGCCCCGGCACCTTCATCAGCAGCGGCACCTTCGCGCAGTCCTCGTACGGATGGGGACCGTGCTCGCAGTACCAGTCGTGCTCGCCGATCGACTCGCCGTGGTCCGACGTGACGATCACCAGCGCGTCCTTCAGCAGGCCGCGCTTCTCCAGCCCGTCGAGCAGGATGTCGATCTGCTCGTCGGTGGCGAAGATCTCGGCGTCGTACTGCGCGAGGTACCACGCGAGCTCGGTGCGTCCGCCCAGCGCGGCGTGGACCGGGATGCCGCCGTACGAGAGCGTCCCCTCGCTCTCCGGCAGCAGCGTGGCGTGGCGCGTCGTGTCGTACCACGCGTCGTCGACGAACTTCGACGCGTAGACCTTGGGCGGCTCGTAGGGCGCGTGCGGGTCGCTGTAGTGGACCCACGCGAAGAGTCCCTCCTTCGCGCCGACGCGATCGAGCGCCGAGAAGAACTGGAGGTTGACGAACTTCGCGTAGCTGTCGGGCGAGTCGCCGGGGATCTCCGCCGTGATCCGCTTCCGCTGCTCGTCCTTCCACCCTTCGGTGTAGTCGTCGAAGCCCTGCGCGAACCCGAATCCGACGTCGAGGTTGGGATTCGAGACGACTCCCACCGTCTTCCAGCCGGCCGCCTGGAAGCGCTCGGCGACCAGCACGAGCTTGTCGGGGACCTCGACGCCGCAGATGCGCTTGATGGTCGTCGTGCGCGGATGGAGGCCGGTCAGCATCGAGGCGAAGCTCGGGGTCGTCTTCGGCCACTGGCAGAGCGGGTGGCGGAAGAAGACGTTCTCCCGCCCGAAGCGGTTGAGGTGGGGCGAGGTGCGGCGCGGGTAGCCGTAGATCCCGAGATGGTCGGCGCGCAGCGTGTCGATCGTGATCAGGAAGACGTTCGGGCGCTTCGCCGCGACGGGCGTCGCCGGCGCGACTGGCGCCACCGGCTCGGTCTGGCTCTGCGCGCGAGGCGCGGCCAGCGCGAGGGCGGCGAACGAGAGCCATGCGACTCGAAAGGCGGGGGGATTCACGGTGGAAGGCCCGAGGCAGAGAGGCGGCGCGACGCCGGGCAGTGGATCGGTTCGAGGATCGGGGCCAGCAATCGAGCGACCGAGCGCCTCGCCGTCGAGGCAAGAAATCCGCCGGGAACAATTGGCCCGTCCGATCCCGGATCGTGACGGGCCGCTACCGTCCGCGTGCGTTTCCACCCGAGGGCGGGAGCTTTCGCGCCCGGCGGCGTCCGGAAGCCGCCAGGCCGCTGGAACGAGACGGAGTCGGCGATGGGGTTCGCAGCAGGGGGGTGGCTGGCGATCGCGACGCTCTTCGCGTCTGCGCAGTCGGTCGAGCGACGCCACGACGTGACGGCGCTGGTCGCGCCGCGCGGCGAGGAGGCGATCGGGGTCGACCTCTGGCCGCAGCCGTTGCCCCGCGCGGAGAACGCCGCGCCGCCGGAGGAGAACGTCGCGTCGGTCGCGCTCAGCGACGAAGGCACGCTGGCCGAGCTCGTCGAGGCGCTCTGGGGCGACGCGGTCGACGTGACGGCGGAGGCGGGCGCGCTGCGGATCGCGGCGACCGCCGACGTGCACGACGACGTGGCCGAGCTGCTCGCCGCGCTGTCGGCCGCGATGGTGGGCGACGCGCAGCTCGACGTGCGCGTGCTGGCGGGCGTCGCCGACGCGGGCGGCGCGACGTTCAGGCCGCTCGCCGAATCGGAGCGGCTCGAACGCGAGCTCGTCGCGTCGGGCCGCGCGAAGCTGGAGCGGGCCGGCACGGCGCCGCTGGCCGACGGGCTCGGCACGCGCCTGCTGCAGCGCTCGACGAGCACGATCGTCGCGGGCTTCTCGCTCGAGGTCTCGAGCGGCGCCGCCGTCCACGCGCCGCTCGTCGAGGCGCGCCACGCCGGGCTGCGCGTCGCGGCGCGACCCGCGCGGACAGCGGGCGCGACGCTGCTCGACGTCGCGATCGTCGCCGTCGCGCCGGCGGCGGAGACGCGGCGCCGGAAGCTCGCGCCGAAGGTCTGGTGCGCGAGCCCGCTGCCCGCCGAGCTCGCCGACCTCGTCGACGAGGCGCGGACCGCCGCGATCGCGAAGCTCGGCAAGACGCTGCCGTTCGTCCTGCACGAGCCGGTGGCGCTCGAGCTCGACGCGCCGCTCGACTGCGTCGGCAGCGTCGCGACGACGCTTCTCCTGCCCGACGGCTACGCGGCGTGGATCCCGACGCGCCTCGACTCGGTCGCCGGTCCGGTCGCCGCGACGGTGGTCGTCCGCGTGACCGGCACGCCGCGGTCGCCCGTCGTCGCGCTGCCCGGCGCGCACGGCGGCCGCGAACGGCTGCTGCTCCATCGCGGCGCGGCGGAGAGCGCCGGCTTCGAGCGCGACGAGCGCGACGGGGAGTCGCTCGCCTTCGTCGACGATCCGGTGGCGCCCTGCCGGCGCGACCGCTTCCTGCAGTGGCCGCGCGACCGGCTCGAACCGCGCCTGCGAGCGGAGCTCGAGGAGCAGCCGCACGCTGCCGCCCCGCTGCTGATCGAGCTGAGCAACGAGGCGCTCTTCGTCGAGGCCGACGCCGTCGCCGACGAGTCGCGCGGCTCGCTCGCCACGCTGGCGCAGCGCCACGTCGAGCAGGAGCGGTCGGTCGAGCTGCGCGGCCGCCTGCGCGCGGGCGACGCGGTCGTCGGCGAGTTCCGCGTGCCGGCGACCGCGGGCCGCCGCGCGACGCTCTGGAGCGGGATCGCGGGGTCGCGCGTCGCCGACTGGGAGGTCGCCGTCGCCGACTTCGCGGCCGCCGCCGCGCCGCGGATGGAGCCGTGGCTCGACGGCGTGCTGCTCGACTTCGTCGTCGTCCCGCTCGCGCCCGATCGGTGCGAGCTCGCGATCGACGGTGTGCTGCAGCGGCTCGACCATCCGCCCGCCGTGGTCGCGACCGGCTCGCCCTACGCGCCGGAGATCGACTCGCTCGACGCGCGGCGCGTCGCGCTCCACGAGCGCGCCGTCGTCGCGCTCGAGCGGGGGCGCGGCGTCGTCCGCTTCGGCGACGGCGCGCTGTCGCTCGAGGTCGAGGTGACCCTCGCGCCCGAGCCGGCGGCGGCGCGCGCCTTCGCGGTCGACGGCGTCTCGACGCTCCACTACGCGCTCCCGCTGGTGGCCGGCTCGCGCAGCCCCGCGGTGGCGCCGCTCGATCTCGCGCCCGTCCGCTGGCGCATGGACGGCGACGACGCGCCCGCGGGCGAGTCGACCGGACTCGCTCCCGAGGAGATCGTGACGCAGTTCAGCGAGGAGCTCGCGGAGGAGCTGCCCGACGAATCGGTCGAGCTCGAGCTCCAGGAGGACGGCGAGCTGCTGAGCGTGACGGGCCGCACCGCGATCCACGCGTGGGTCGAGGAACGGCTGCGGACGCTGGTCGAGGAGGCCTTCCGCGGCGCGCGCCTCGAGGTGCGCGCCTTCGCCGGCGCGCCACCCATCGCCGCGGCGGAGTTCGTCGCGATCGCCGAGGCCGACCGGCGGATCGCCGCGGCCGTCGCCGCCGGCGTCGCGCCGCCGCGGATCGCGACCGCCGCGCTCGAGGAGCGCCGTCCCGTCGCCTGCGCGGTCGAGTCGCTGCGCGACGTCGTCGCCGACTTCGACTGCGCTTACGCGCGCGGCGCGTCGATCTACGAGCCGATCGTCGCGACGGTGCGCAGCGGCCTCGAAGCGCGGTGCGTCGCCGAGCCGACCGCGCGCGGCCATCGCCTCGACTTCGCGTTGCGCCAGCTCGAGGAGTCGGCGCGCCGCGAGATCGTCGCGAAGCCGAAGCTCCTGCTCGCGAGCCCCTTCCCGGGCGGCGCCTACGTCTCGAACGAGGAGCAGCCGCTGCGGATCGCGGAGCCGACCTCCGCCTTGTGGAGCGGCGCCGGTTCGGTCGAGCTGCCCGCCGGCCACGCGCTCTGGCTGCCGTGCCGCGCGAAGACGGCGTTCGGCGAGCAGTCGCTGCTGCTCGACGTGCGCGTCGTCGGCGGCGATCCGATCGCGACGCCGCGCCACGGCTTGCGCCGGCTGCAGTGGAACGCGCTCTCGGGCTTCCAGTTGCCGGAGTTCCCCGAGGAGGCGCTCCAGAGCGTCGCGGGGCGCGGCGGATCCGACGAGTCGTGCTTCCCGTCGCTCCCGTTCGCCGAGGAGCCCGACGACGAAGCGGGCGGCGAGGGTGGCGACGCGACGCGCGCCGCCTACTCCGTCGTGGTGCGCGCGCGCCGCGGCCTCGACCTCGTCGCCGAGTGTTCCACGATCACCGCGCCCGACCGCGCCGCGCTCCTCTGGGCCGGCGCGCTCTCGAACGGCTTGCGGACGTGGGAGGCCGAGACCGCCAGCGAGTCGAAGATCGCCGAGCCCGAGATGGTCTCCTTCCTCGACGGCCTCACCGTCGCGCTCGCGATCGGCGACCACGGCGGCGCCCGCGATGGCGTGCTGACCGTCACGCTGCGCGCCGCCTTGAACCTCCTCTCGCGTCCGCCGACGCGCGTCGAACTCGCCAACCCCGACTCGCCGCTGATCGAGCGCCTCGACGCCGACCGCCTGATCGTCGATCGCGTCGTCGACGTGCGATTGGTCGGCGGCGTCGCGACGATCGCGATTCCGGGCGCGCCGCTGTCGCTGGAGGTGGAGGTGAGGAAGCTCGAGGGGCGGTGAGTTAGAACGCCCCGCTTGCGACAGGCGCAGAGGGGCGACTCGATTGCCGGGAAGCAGGGTGAGCTGGGCGGCGGCGGGATGGCCCGGCGACTTCGTGGCGGCGATCTGGCGGCGCGTCGACGAGTCGGTGGACGGGAAGCGCTTCGTGCTGCCGCTGCCGGCGCCGGCGGAGGGGAAGGCGCTGGTCAAGATCGTCCGCGCTCGCGAGAGCCATTCGTGGTGGCGGCGGCTCGGGACGAGCCGGACGGCGCACGAGTGGCGGGGCTACCGCGAGTTCGCGGCGCGCGGCGTGCGCGTGCTGGAGCTGGTGGCGTTCGGGGAGGAGCGGCGGCTGCGGCTCCATCGGCAGAGCTTCCTGGCGACCCGTTACGTCGACGCGCAGAACCTGAGTCGCGCGCACGCGGCGGCGCCCGATCGCGGCCGCGTGGTGCGCGCGGCGGAGGAGTTGGCCGTGATCCACGCGGCCGGCCTCTGCCACGGCGATCCGCGGATGCGCAACTTCCTCGACACGGCGCCGCGGCCGACGGCCTTCGACCTCGCGTCGTGGTGCGAGCTCTCGCCGGCGGCGCAGCAGCGCGACCTCGTCCGCTTCCTCGGCTCGGCGTGGCTGCTGATGCGCGACGACACGCTGCAGGACGAGATCATGGCGGCGTGGGAGGAGAGGCTCGCGTCGCTGCCGGTGGCGCGGGCGCGGTTGCGTGACGAGGCGCGGCGCTGGAGCGACAAGGAGGTGCGACCGTGAGCGAGCTCCGGATCATCGGCGGACGGCAGTCGCACGACGTGCTGCGGCGCGTGCTGGCGGAGCGGCCGCCGGGCCGCATCCTCGACTGCCCGGCCGGCACCGGCGTGCTCTCGGAGTTCCTGCGCGAGCGCGGCTTCGACGTCCACTGCGGCGACATCGATCCGGGCAACTTCAAGCTGCAGGGCTTCCCCTTCACGCAGGTGAACCTCAATCGCGCGATCCCGCTCCCCGACGCGAGCTTCGACGCGATCGTCTGCGCCAACGGCCTCCACCGCCTCTTCTGTCCCGGCGCGGCGATCGCCGAGTTCCACCGCCTCCTGAAACCGGGCGGCCATCTCCACGTGACGATCAACAACTACGCCTCGATCACGAAGCGGCTGCGTTTCCTCTTCTACGGCTCGATCACGAACACCATCAACGAGGGGTCGTTCCGCCAGACGATCGACGATCCCGAGGCGAGCGTGCGCGCCGTCTTCCTCTATCCGCAGCTCGCCAACCTGCTCGAGGCGGCCGGCTTCGAGATCGTCGCGCGCCGCGCGGCGAGCGTGAAGCTGCTCCACCGCGCGCTGACGCCGCTCGCGTGGCTGATCGCGCTGGGCGCGCTGCTGATCTCGCCCAAGTCGCGGCGCCGCAACCGCCTCGCCGCGATGTCGTCGCCGGCGATCCTGCCGGGCGGGAAGTACCTCTACGTCGAGGCGGTGAAGCGGGCGCGCACACCTTCGCCGTAAGCTCGCGTCGATGGACGCCCCGAACGAACCTTCCGCGCCGCTCGCGCGCGGCGTCGGTTCCGGCCTGCTCTCCGTGCTGGTCGGCCTCGTCGCCGTCGTCGTGGTCGCTTGGTGGATGACGCGGCCGCCGCCGCCTCCGCCGCTGGAGCAGGCGAAGCCGCCGTTCATCGTCCCCGTGACGCTGGTCGCGCTCGAGCGCGGCGACGTGGCGGAGGAGGTCGAGCTGGTGGGCGACGTCGCGGCGCCGGAGCGGGCGCGCCTCGCGTTCGAGCGGGCCGGCCGGCTGAAGGAGCTGCCGATCCGGCTCGGCGACGTCGTGAAGCGCGGCGATCCGCTCGCGTGGCTCGACGACACGGTGATGGAGCAGGAGGTGCGCTCCGCCGAGGCGAGCCTCGCGCAGGCGCGCACGATGGCCGACCTCGCGCAGCGCGACGCGAAGCGGCTCCACGAGCTCGAGGGCGTCGACGTCAGCAAGGCGGCGCTCGACCGCGCCGACTCGCAGGCGGCGAACGAGCGGGCGAAGGTGGCGCAGATGGAGGCCGACCTCGCGCTGCGCCGCGCGCAGCTCGCGCAAGGGCGGCTCGCGGCGCCGTTCGACGCCGTGGTCACGGCGCGACCCGTGGCGCTCGGCGACTACATGGACGCGGGCGACGTCTGCTGCGAGCTCCTCTCGCTGGAGGAGCGCGAGGCGTGGCTCGAGATCCCGTCGACGCTCGTCGGGCTGCTGGCGCCCGGCGCGCCGGTCACGCTGACGAGCGACGCGCTGCCCGGCTTCTCGCTGGCGGCGACGCTGGCCGCGGTGCTGCCCGGCGGGAACGAGCGCGCGCGCACCTTCCGCGGCGTCGTGCGCGTCGCGGCGGCCGCCGATCCGCAGCGGCGCCTCCAGCCCGGCCTCTTCGTGCGGGCGCGAGCGACGGTGCGCGAGGCGAAGCAGGCGCTCGTCGCGCCGGCCGACGCGGTGATCGAGTCGCCGGAGGGGGCGCGCGTCGCGATCGCGGTCGCGCCGGCGCAGGAGGGGAAGCCGCCGACCGCCGCGTTCGTGCCGGTCGCCGTCCTCGCGCGCACCGAGCGGAAGGTCGCGATCGCGCCGACGGGCGACGCGACGCTGGCCGCCGACGCATCGGTGATCCTCACCGGCAAGGAGAACGTCTACCCGGGCGCGCTGATCCTCCCGGCCGCGCCGCCGGCGGCGAAGTCGGAGCCGGCGGCAGGCGCGGCGGGCGGCCCGTGAATCCCGTCCGCTTCTCCGTCGAGCGGCCGCACACGATCGCGGTGGGAGTCATCCTCGCGCTGCTCTTCTCGTGGCTGGCGTTCCGGAACATCCCGGTCCAGCTCAAGCCGACGGTCGACACGCCGATCATCACGATCGAGACGATCTACCTCGGCGCCAGCGCGGGCGAGGTCGAGGAGCAGGTGACCCGCCCGATCGAGGACGTGGTCCAGAACTGCGAGGGCGTCGAGAAGCTGATCAGCACCTCGACCGAGGGCTACAGCGCCGTCAGCCTCGAATACAACTGGGGCGTCGACAAGAGCGCGTCGCTGGTCGACGTGATGAACAAGCTGGCGGAGATGCAGCAGCCGCTGCCCGAGGAGGCGGAGCAGCCGATCGTCTCGCTGGTGCCGCCGATGCAGCGCGAGGCGGCGATGTGGCTGGTCTCGCGCAGCCCGTACGACCCGAGCCGCGTGCGGCAGATCGTGAAGGACCAGGTCGAGCCGCAGCTGAAGCGCGTCGAGGGCGTCGGCGGGCTGATGATCTTCGGGGGCGAGGAGCGCGAGATCCAGGTGCGCCTCGACCCGGAGCGGCTGGTCGGCTACGGCGTCACGTACGACGAGGTCGCCGCGGCGCTCTCTCGCGGTCACCTGAACCTGCGCGGCGGCACGATCGAGACGGCGACGCGCCAGATGGTGGTGCGCACCGAGGGGCGCGTCCCCGAGCCGCGCGCGATCGGCGAGCTGGTCGTGCGGCGCGACGCCAAGGGGACGGTGCTCCTCTCCGACGTCGCGGTCGTCGTCGACGCCTACCGCGAGCGCTCGTCGTTCGTGAAGGGCGACGGGCAGGAGAACGTCGCGCTGGGCGTCAACCGGCAGGCGGGCGCCAACGTCGTCGAGCTGATCGAGAAGTGCGACGTCGAGCTCGACCGGATCAACCGCCGCCTGGCCGACCAGGGGCTCGACCTGCGCTTCGAGTCGGTCTACCGCGACACGACCTACCTGAACGACGCGCTCGACTTCGTGACCGGCAACCTGGTCGTCGGCTCGCTGCTGTCGGTCGCGGTCCTGCTCCTCTTCCTGCGCTCGTTCCGCAGCGTGCTGGTGATCTGCATCGCGATCCCGGTCTCGCTGGTGATGGTCTTCCTCGTGATGCAGTGGCTGGGCCGGACGCTGAACGTCATCAGCCTCGCCGGGCTGGCGTTCGCGTCGGGCATGGTGGTCGACAACTCGATCGTCGTGCTCGAGAACTTCTTCCGGCACAAGGCGATGGGGAAGACCCCGCTGCAGGCGGCGATCGACGGCGGCCGCGAGATGTGGGGCGGCGTGCTGGCCAGCACGCTCACGACGATGGCCGTCTTCCTCCCGATCCTCGGGATCAAGGAGGAGGCGGGGCAGCTCTTCGCCGACCTCGCGATCACGATCGCGTCGGCGGTCGGCCTCTCGCTGATCGTGTCGCTCCTGGTCGTGCCGCCGCTGTGCGACCTCCTGTGGCGCAGCCGCAAGGCGACCGCGGCGGAGGAGGGGCGCGAGGGGCCGTTCACCCGCTTCTACGGCTGGCTGCTCTCCCCGCTGACGCGGCCGGGCGCCGGCGGCGTGCTGCATCGCGTCGGGCTGGTGCTGGTGATCGGCGCGGCGTCGGCGGTCACGCTCGAGTTCCTGCCGTCGCCGAGCTACCTGCCGGCCGGCAACTCGAACTTCATCTTCTTCTTCTCGCAGCCGATCCCCGGCCAGCGGATCGAGCGGATCGCCGAGAACATGGAGGCGATCGAGCGGTGGGTCCGCGAGCAGCCCGAGTCGGACGTCTGCTTCTCCGTCGCCTCGAGCTTCTTCAACGGCGGCGGGATCAGCCTGAAGAAGCAGTTCGCCGACGGGCCGACGCTCGACGCCTACGTCACGAAGATGTTCCCGGTCTGCTTCACGACGCCGGGCTTCAACTTCATGGTCCCGCAGCGCTTCTCCCTCTTCAACGACCCCGGCTCGCAGTTCGAGATCCACGTCAGCGGCGCCGACCTGTCGCGGCTCTCGAAGGCGGGGAGCGCGATGGTCGGCCAGCTCGCCGCGCTGGACGGCGTGATGCACGCGCGCAGCGGCTACGTCGAGGGGCGTCCCGAGCTCGAGGTGAAGGTCGATCCGCACAAGGCGGCGGAGCAGGGGATGACGGTCGCCCAGGTCGGCGCCGTCGTCGAGATCGCGCTGGCCGGCCGGCGCACCAGCCTCTTCTCCGACGGCGGCCGCGACTACGACGTGAACCTGCTGATCGCGCAGGAGCGGATCGCGTCGGAGGAGGCGCTGCGCGCGCTGCCGCTCCTCACGCCCGTCGGAGCGACGACGACGCTCGGCGACCTGACGACGATCCGCAAGCGCACCGGGCCGGTGACGATCGATCGCCTCGAGCGGCAGAGAACCGTCACGCTGACCGTGAACCTGAAGCCCGGATTCGCGCTGGGCGACGTGATCGATCGCGCGCAGCGGCAGGTGATCGGGCCGGCGCAGGCGGCGCTGCCGCCCGGCTACACGGTCGAGCTCGGCGGCGCCGCCGACAAGCTCGCGGTCACGCTCGAAGCGCTGACCCGCAGCTTCTGGCTGGCGATCCTGATCACCTACCTGCTGCTGGTGGCGCTCTTCCGCAGCTGGCTCTCGCCGATCGTGATCCTCGTGACCGTCCCGCTCGCGATGAGCGGCGGCGTCGCCGCGATCTCGATCGCGAAGCGCTACGCGCCGAACGCCTCGTTCGACGTGATCACGATGCTGGGCTTCATCATCCTGGCGGGCATCGTGGTCAACAACGCGATCCTCATCGTCCACCAGGCGAACAACTTCATCGACGAGGGGATGGAGCGGCGCAAGGCGCTGGCCGAGTCGGCGCGAACGCGGCTGCGGCCGATCGCGATGACGGTGATCACGACCGTCTGCGGCCTGCTGCCGCTCGCGCTCGGCAGCGGCGCCGGCAGCGAGCTCTACCAGGGGCTCGGGATCGTGATGCTCGGCGGCCTCGTCGCGAGCACGCTCTTCACGCTCGTGCTGGTGCCGGCGCTCGTGACGCTCGGCTGGGACGTGGCCGACCGGTGGCGCGGGCACGCGCACCTCCCTGCAGGGCCTTCCGCATGACGACGCTGCTGCCGCGACTCGCTCCGCTCCTCCTCGCGTTCCGGTTCGCGGCCGCGCAGGCGGCGCCGCCCGACGATCCGTTCCCGCGGGCCGCGCCGGAGAGCGTGGGGATCTCCGGAGCGGCGCTCCAGGAGCTCGCGAGCGTCGTGCAGGGCATGGTGGACGACGACCAGGTCGTCGGCGGCCAGCTCCTCGTCATCAAGGACCGGCGCACGGTGCTCGACCAGGCGTTCGGCTGGCGCGATCGCGACGAGAAGGTCGCGATGACGTGCGACACGATCTTCAACATCCGCTCGATGACGAAGCCGCTGGTCGGCGCCTCGATCCAGCTGCTGATCGACGAGGGGGCGATCGCGCTCGACGACCCGGCGGCGAAGTACCTGCCGGGATTCGACTGCGAGAAGTCGCGGCAGATCACGATCGCGCAGCTCCTCGCCCATCGCGGCGGGCTGCCGCTCACGATCCTCGACAAGCGCCTCGACGAGTACGGCTCGCTCGAGGGGCAGGCCAACGCCATCGGCGCGAAGGGGCCGCAGCACGAGCCCGGCAGCAAGTTCTGGTACAGCGACGCGGGGACCGACGCGCTCGCGGCCATCGTCGAGGTCGCGTCGGGGATGGACCTGCCGGCGTTCGTGCAGGAGCGGCTGCTCGATCCGCTGGGGATGAGCGACACCTTCTTCCTGTCGCAGAAGACGCCGCACGCGCAGGAGCGCGTCGCCAGCGCCTACTTCGGCAGCGCGGGCAAGTGGACGCGCTTCTGGAAGGGATCGGAGCCGTCCTTCTATCCCTTCCCGTGGGGCTCGCAGACGCTCTTCAGCACGCCGCGCGACTACGCGCGCTGGCTGGCGATGTGGCTCGACCACGGCCGCGCGCGCGGCGCGGAGGTGCTGTCGAAGGAAGCGGTGCAGCGCACGCTCACGCCGACGTCGGTGATGTCGATGCTCGGCTCCGACCAGCCCTTCCCCACGGGCTTCAGCGGACTGACGCCGTGGTACGGGCAGATGAGCGTGCTGCACGTGCCGACGCGCCATCCCGACGCGGCGCCCGTCGTCGTGGGCCACAGCGGCTCGGACGGCACCATCGCGTGGGCGTGGCCGGCGCGCGACCTGATGATCCTCTTCTTCACGCAGAGCCGCGGCGGTCTCGCGGTGATCCGCCTCGAGCGCGACGTCGAGCGGCTGCTGCTCGCGCCGTCGGGTCCGGAGCAGGGCGCGCCGCTGCCCGAGCCCCTCGCCCGTTTCGTCGGGCCCTACCACCTCGGCTTCAAGCGGTACGAGGTCTACGCGCAGGACGGGCAGCTGGCGTTCGATCACGACGACTCGATCGTCTTTCCGCTCGTCGCTCCGACCACCGGCGATCGTTGGAGCCTGAAGGGAGCCGAGCAGCTGCTCGGTGCGCCGGCGACCGTGCAGTTCGTCGAGGACGCGTCGAAGTCGGTGATCGGAATCAAGCTGGTGCAGGCGGGCCGCACGACGGAGCTGCAGCGCGGGCCGGCGCCGACGGAGCCGGCGCTCGATCCCGCGCGCCTGCAGCGTTTCGTCGGCAGCTATCGCGACGACGACTCGGCGCAGAGCCACGGGATCTCGGTGCAGGACGGCAGGCTCGCCGTGAAGCTGGCCGACCTTCCGAGCCCGCTCCTCCTCTTCGCGCCCGACGCGGCGGGATGGTGGATGGTGCGCGCGGAGCCGGCCATGTCGCTCCGCTTCCAGGAAGAGCAAGACGGTCGCGTCGCCGCGTGCATCGCGCGCCGCCGCGGTCGCGAGGCGACCTGGCCGAGGGTGGAGGCGAAGTGATCGCGGCGCCGAACCGCTCGCGCGCGAGGAGCGTGGAGCGGACCGCAGCGAGGCGGACGAGCGGTGGTCGCTCCGCGGGGCGCTGCCCGATGGCGCGCGCAATGGCAGGGGCGTAACCTCCCGCCTCTCGCGCGGCGACGGATTCGCGCCGCGCCTCCGCACTCCGACTGCGAGCCTGCAGGCACGCGAGAACGAAGAGGGAGAAGCGCGATGCGACCCACGAAGCTCCTGGCCGCGTTGGTCTTTGCGTTCCTGGCGCAGGCCGCGAGCGCGCAGGAAGGGGGCGGCGCGCCGCCGCCGCAAGGCGGGCAGGAAGGCGGGCAGCAGGGCGGGCGCGAGGGCGGTCGCGGGCGCGGCGACGGTCGCTTCCGCGGACGGCGGCCGGAGCGCGATCCGGCGTCGGTGCAGCTCGCCCAGTTGACGTATGAGCGCGTCGAGCTCGAGACGAAGAGCATGAGCTCGGGCAAGGCGACGGCGGGCGTCTACCTGCCGGCCGACTACGCCGACCCGGCGAACGCCGCGACCAAGTACCCGCTGATCCTCTGGCTCCACGGGATGAACGAGGACGACCGCGACTTCCACTTCGGCGGCGCCAAGGTCGTCGACGAGACGATCGCGGCCGGGAAGCTCGCGAAGTGCATCGTCGTCGCGGTCGCGGCGCCGTCGCGCACGCTCTACATGAACGGCGAGCAGGAGGGGAACCTCGTCGACCTGATCACGAAGGACGTGCCGGCGTGGGCCGCGGCGAAGTACCGCGTTTCGCCGGAGCGGGCCGACCACGCGCTGATGGGGGTGAGCCTCGGCGGCATGGCGGTGCTGCGCTACGGCCTCACGTCGCCCGAGAACTGGGGCAGCGTCGCCGCCCATTCGGCCGCGACCTTCCCCGAGGATCCGGCGAACCTGCCGGCGCAGCACATGGGCACCGTGCAGCGCTTCGGCGAGCGGCTCGGCTGGAACGAGCTGCTCGGCAACCCGATCGATCCCGCGAAGTTCGCGAAGGTGAACCCGACGTCGCTCGCGCGCGCGACGACCGACCTGAAGGGGCTGCGGCTGTATTTCGACGCCGGCACCAAGGACCGCTACGGCTTCGGCCCGGCGAACGAAGAGCTCTCCGCCGCGCTGAAGGAGCGGAAGGTCGACCACACCTTTCGCCTCATCGACGGCGGCGAGCACAGCTGGGGCGGCGGCACGATCCAGGTCGCGCTGGTCGAGTCGCTGACGTTCGTGAACGGCGGCTTCAGCAAGGCGTGCGCGGCGAACCTCGCGAAGCCGGCCGCCGCGCCGCCGACGATCGGCTCGGGCGGAGCGAAGTCGGGTCAGTGATGGGCGAGCGGTCGCGGCGGCTGCGCGCGCTCTGGCTCGCCGCGGAGCTGCTCGCCGTCGTCGCGGCGGCGTGGTGGTGGACGTCGCGCGAGAAGGAGACGCCGCGCGTCGGACCGCCGCCGCGGCGCGAGGCGGCGGAGCGAGAGGGCGCGGCGCCGCCGATCGGGCCGGAAGCGACGAGGAGCGCTGACGTCGCGGCGCCGCCGCCGGCCGCCGCGGCTCCGCCGGAACTCGTGGCGGCGCGCTCGCCGCTGCTGCTTCCCGATCGCGTCCTCGTCGTGAGCGGCGTCGTGGTCGCAGCGGAGGGTGGCGCGCCGATCGAGGGAGCGGAAGTCACCGTCCGCGACGACCTCCTCGGTGCACCGGTCGGCGACGCCGAATCGGACGAGCAGGGGCGCTACGAAGCGCGCCTCGAGGGAGGCGTGGCGCCGCGGCTGCGCGTCGAAGCGAAGGCGGACGGCGCGTCGTTCGACGTCGTCGTCGCCGCCGTCGAGCCCGACGCGACGACGCTTCGCGCCGACTTCCGGCTGCGTCGCTCCTTCGACGTCGCGGTCGAGGTGGTGAGTGCCGCGAGCGGAGCGCCGATTCCGTTCGCGCACGTGGTCCTGAGCGACGAGAGGCCGGGCCGCAGGGAGATGCGGCGCGACGGCGAGGCCGACGCCGCGGGACGCTTCAGCGAGGGCGACATCGACGACCTGCCGCGCCGCGGGCTGGCCGTGGTGGTGGAGGCGGAGGGCTTCGCGCCGCGCCGTTTCGCGTCGCTCGAAGTGCCCGACCACGACGATCGGCTCGCGCTGCGTTGCGACCTTTCGCCGACGCGACCGCTGAGCGGGATCGTCATCACGAGCCGCGGAGAGAGGATCGCCGGCGCGCTCGTCGAACTCGCGTCGCTCCACGGCGACTTCGAGGACGACGGCGACGAGACGGCCACCGGCGACGACGGGCGCTTCGAGCTCGAGGCGGGCGGGATCCCGGAGGAGCTCGCGACGCTGCTGGTGAGAGCCGACGAGCTGCAGACGGTTCGGATCGACCGGCCGTGGTCGGGCGGCGCCTCGGTCACGGTCGTGATGGCCGCGCCCGACCCGCCATGGCGCGGTCGCGTCGTCGATCGCGCGACCGGCCTCGGCGTCGCGGAGTGCCGTCTCGAGACGCGCTTGTGCTCGACGGCGCCGCCGTCGCAGTTCGGGCGCAGCGTGGAGGAGGGCGTCATCGACGCCTCGCTGCAGGGGCTGCCGCACGGCTTCCCGCTCCAGGTGTTCGCCACGGCGGACGGCTACGCGACGACCACGATCGACGTCGTGGCCGCGAACGACGGGGTCCTCTCCTGCCCGGCGGTGATCGAGCTCGAACGCCTGCTCGTGATCCGCGGTCGCGTGCTCGATGCGTCCGGTGGGGCGCCGCCGCAGAAGGCGATGGTCCTGGCGCGGCTCGACTCGGCGACGATCGACGAGGAGTTCGCGAGCCTTCACGGCCGGGCGAACGGTCCCGAGGCGCGCTACGAGATCGAGTTGCCGCTGTCCGTCGCGCGCGCGGCGGGCCGCTGCAGCTTCGTCGTCGTGCACGATCGCCGCCGCCACGCGCTGGGCCGGCTCGACCTGCGCGCCGCGCTCGCCCGGATGCCCGCCGGCGAGCCGCCCGTGATCACGCTCGACCTCCCGATCGACGCGAGCCCGCGGCGGCTGCCGGGCCGCTGACTTCGTCGCTCGCGCGCCGCGTCGCTCAGACGTCGAGCGTCAGCGTGAAGCCGCCGTCGAAGCCGTCGTTCTCGATCACGAGCTGGTAGACCTCGCCCTGGCCGAGGAGGAGCGCGATCCCCTTCTCGGAGACCTTGCGCCCTTCGCTCGTGAACTTCTTCGGCTGCGTCGAGGTCGACGCGTCGGGCGTGCCGCCGACGGCGCGCAGCAGCGTGAAGTCGGGCAGCGCGCCGTTCTTGTCGGCCTTGACCGTGACGCTCAGCGTCGAGCCGGGCGGGGCGGTGAAGAAGAAGCTCTGCGCCGGGTCGCCGCCGACGAAGGCGCCGGGGATCGTGATCTTGCCCTTCGAGAAAGAGGCGAGGTCGATCGTGACGTCGCCGACCGACTGGTCGTCGCCGACGATGCCGCGCGCCGTCGCGAAGCCGACGATCGCCGCGGTCTGCTTGGCGTCGGGCGACACGTCGAGCAGGCCGGCGAGGCAGGCGAGCAGGAAGTCGCCCGACGCGTCGACCATGTTGGTCGCGTCGACCAGCGGGTAGCCGATCTCGACCATCGAGTTCGGCATGAAGGGGAGCGCGGCGTAGACCAGCCGCTCGGCCTTCTTCGTGCCGAGTTCCTCGCGCAGGTCGGTGCAGAAGCTGCCGAGGATCTCGCCGGCGCGATGCTCCTCGGGCAGCGGCGTGCCGCTGACGGCGACGGCGTCGGCGAGCGTGTCGATGAAGAAGTCGTCGTCCTGCAGGTCGCGCGAGATGCCGATGCCGGTGGCGGCGTCGATGTAGCGGCCGATCACGTCGTCCTTCTGCCACGCCAGCGCGAAGAAGTCGGCGAGCCCCTCGCCCGCCGCGCGCGTCGGGTAGTCGAGGTCGTCCTCGAACGACTCGCCCTCGTAGTGGATCCAGGCGTGGGTGTACTCGTGCGCGACGACGGTCGGGTCGCGCGAGAAGTCGGCGAACTCGTCGAGCACCGGCTCGAGGTCGAAGAAGAGGATGAAGCCGTCGACGTGGTTGTCGAGCGGGAAGGGGTCGGAGGAGAAGAAGGCGTTCGGGGTCGTGCTCTTCGCGTTGACGACGAACGGCAGCGAGAAGTCGCTGGCGACGGCGTGGCCGAGCTGCTTCTTCAGGTGCGCGAAGAAGGTGTCGCACTGGTAGTAGGTGTTGACCTGGTCGAACGCGTCGGGATCGGCGAAGAGGTCGGTCTTGAAGTTCCCCGACGAGCTGAAGACGTTCTGGTTGTTGTCGTCGTAGATGTCGATGAACGCGCCGGTCAGGAAGCCCTGCGACTGGTTGACGGGCGCCCCGATGCCGCGCGCCCAGTTCTTGAGGCTCTTCGACGAAGCCGACAGGTCGAGCGCCTTGTCGATCGACTTGAACGCCGTCCCGCTGGCGCTCTTCGTGTCGAACACGATGAAGTTGCCGAAGAAGGGATAGAGCCCCTCGCCGCGGTCGATGTGGGTCACGACGCGCCGCTGCGCGCCGTCGCGCGCGTCGACGACGACCTCCCACGACTCGCCCGGCGTGACGCTCGCCAGCGCGACGCGCAGCACCGGCACGAGGCCGTCGCCGGTCGCCTGCCACGCGCGCTGCAGCCGCGGCTCCTGCCACGCGGGCGCCGCGACGCCGACCGGGCGGCCGCGGCCGTGGGCCAGCGCGTCGGTCGCCGTGCGCGTCGCGACCTCGTCGCCGACGACGAAGCGGCCGAGCGGACGCGCCGGACCGGGCGCGACGACGTTCGCGCCCGTGATGCGACCTTGCGCGTCGAAGAGGACGGTCGCCTCGAGCCCGACGATCGGGAGCTCGGCGAGCGTGAAGCTCACGTAGACACGCTCGCCGCGGAGCTTCGTCGTCGCCTTCAGCGCGGGAGGCAGCCCGAAGAGCGCGCCATGCCGCTCGAGGAAGCCGAGCGCCGCCGCGCCGCGATCGGCCGTCGTCGTCGCGAGCCGTCCGCCCGCCAGCGATCGCACCGCGCCGTGGAGCGGCGACGCGCGCGCGACGAAGGGCCGCTCCGCCTCCTGCTGCAGCGTCGCGAGGCGCGCCGCGGCCGCGTCGGCCAGCTTCGTCGCCAGCTTCGCGCGGCCGCTCACGTCGACGCGCGGACGCGCGCCGCCCTCCTGCGCCGCGAGTTCGGCGGAGAGCGAAGCGGTCGCCCACAAGGCGACCGCGGCGACGAACGAGCTGCGAAGCGGGACCATCGGGAACACTCCTCTTGCGGCTCAGGGCCGATCGGGCGCGAGACACTAGGGGCCGGCAGCAAGAGCTGCCATCCGCCTCGGGGGTTGGCGTTCGCCCCGGCCCTACGCGGGAACGGCCGTCCGGAAGGCTCTTCCCAGCCTTGCCTCCCACGACAGCCCCGAGAACTTGTGCTATAGGACCGCACCCTATGAACCCCCCAGCCGTTGGTTCGTCGCTCCTCGCCCTGCTCCTCGTCGCGCCCGCCGCATCGGCGCAGCTCGCGCCTCCCGTCGCGCCGCCCGAGAACCCGGTCACGTCGCAGAAGGCGGTGCTCGGGAAGATCCTCTTCTGGGACGAGCAGCTCTCGAGCGACAACACGGTCGCGTGCGGCACTTGCCATCGCCCCGAGTTCGGCGGCGGCGACGCGCGCTTCGTCATCCTCGTCGGTCCCGACGGGATCACGCCGTCGCCCGACGACGTCTTCGGTTCGCCCGGCGTGCGGCGCGCGGGCGCCTACAACGACTACGAGCCCGATGCGGTCCACGGCTTCCAGCCGCAGGCGACCGCTCGCAGCGCGCCCGGCAACGCGATGGCCGGCTACCACGACGAGCTCTTCTGGGACGGCCGCGCGTCGTCGACCTTCGTCGATCCGCAGACCGGCCTCGTCGAGATCGCGACGGGCGGCGCGCTCGAGAGCCTCTCGGTCGTGCCGATCCAGTCGTCGATCGAAATGGCGCACGAGGCGCGCGACTGGGACGAGATCACGACGAAGCTCGCGGTGTCGAAGCCGATGGCGATCGCGACGAAGCTGCAGGCCGACGTCGCCGCCGCGATCGCGATCGACCCGACCTACCCCGACCTCTTCGAGAACGCGTTCGGCGATCCCGCCATCACCGCGAAGCGCATCGCCTTCGCGCTGGCGAGCTACCAGCGCACGGTCCTCCCCGACCAGACGGCGTGGGACGACTACAACGCCGGCGACAACAGCGCGCTGACGTCGGCGCAGAAGTCGGGCCTCGCCCTCTTCAACGGAAAGGCGAACTGCTCGCAGTGCCACCCGGCGCCGCTCTTCACGGACGACACGTTCCGCAACATCGGGCTGCGCGATCCGGCGACCGATCCGGGCCGCCAGGCGATCACCGGCCTCTACGCCGACCGCGGGAAGTTCAAGGTCGCGAGCCTCCGCAACGTCGGGCTGCGCCCCCGCTACATGCACACCGGCGAGCAGCTCGAGATCGAGGACGTGATCGACTTCTACGACCGCGGCGGCAACTTCGCCGACAACCGCGACGCGCTGATCGTCCCGCTGAACCTGACGCAGCAGGAGAAGGACGACCTCGCCGACTTCGTGGTCAACGGCCTCTTCGACAACCGCGCCCCGACGAAGAAGTTCCCGTTCGACCGGCCGACGCTCTGGACCGACCGCACCGGCTTCCACCCGATCGTCTACGGCATCGGCTCGGCGGGCAGCGGTGGCTTCGTGCCGCAGGTGCTGGCGCCGACGCCGTCGAACCTCGGCAACTGGGACTTCAAGATGGGCGTCACGAACGCGCTGGGCAACTCGCCGGCGTGGGCGTTCGTCTCCAACAACTCGGTGCCGCCCGGCACGAACCTGAAGGGGCTCAACCTCAACGTCGACCTCGGCGTGCTGCTGCTGGTCGCCGCGACGACGACGCAAGGCGCCGGTCCTGGCGCCGGCTACGCGACGCTCGCGGGCGAGCTGCCCAACGACCCGACGCTCTCCGGCATCCACTTCTACGCGCAGTGGATCATCGTCGACGCGGCCGGCCCGATCGGTCTCTCGTCGAGCGCCGGCGTCGACTTCATGCTCTTCTGAGCGCGCTTCGGATCACCGCTTCCCGCTGCGCCGCTTCTTCGACGGCGGCGCGCGCGACGGCACCGCGAGCTTCTTGAGCCCGAGCCGCTGCGCCAGCGCGTGCAGGTTGGCGCGGTGCAGCCCGAGTTCGCGCGCCGCGGCGGCCCAGTTGCCCGCGCCGCGCTCGACCGCCTCCTCGATCTGCGCGCGCCGGAAGGCGTCGACGCGGTCGGCGAGCGGGCCCTGCGGCGCGCCGCGCGCGATCGCGACCGGCGCGCCCGCGCGCGCGACGGCGACCTCGGCCGGCCGCAGGTCGAGATGGCGCGGCTCGATCGGCAGACGGGCGCGCTCGCGCCCTTCGGCGGCGGCGCGCAGCGCGGCGCGCGAGAGGACGTTCTCCAGCTCGCGTACGTTGCCGGGCCAGTCGTAGGCGGTCAGCGCGGCCAGCGCCGCGTCGGTCGGCTCGAGCGCGCCGCAGCCGAGGTGGCGGCGCCGCCGCTCGAGATGGGCGGCCGCCAGCGTGGGGAGGTCGGCGAGGCGCTCGCGGAGCGGCGGCACGTGGAGCGGGAAGCCGGCGAGGCGGTGGTAGAGGTCGGCGCGGAAGCGGCCGCGCTCGACCTCGCGCAGCAGGTCGCGGTTGGTGGCGGCGATCACGCGCACGTTCACCCGCAGCGACCGGTCGGAGCCGACGCGCTGGATCTCGCCCTGCTGCAGCGCTCGCAGCAGCTTCGGCTGCAGGAGGAGCGGCAGCTCGCCGACCTCGTCGAGCAGGAGCGTGCCGCCGTCGGCCAGCTCGAAGCGGCCCGCGCGCGCGCCGACGGCGCCGGTGAAGGCGCCCGCGACGTGGCCGAAGAGCTCGCTCTCGGCCACCGACTCGGGCAGCGCGGCGCAGTTGACGTGGACCAGCGCCTCCTCGCTGCGCGGCGAGCCGGCGTGGACGAGGTGGGCGACCAGCTCCTTGCCGACGCCCGTCTCGCCGGTGATCAGCACCGGCAGGTCGGTCGGCGCGACGAGCCGGATCTCGTCGAGCAGCCGCCGCGCCGGCGCGCTGTGGCCGAGGAATCCCGACTGCACCACCTCGCGCGAGCGGGCGCGGACGACGGCGCCGCGGCGGTCGGCCTTCGTCTCGAGCGCCTCGATCAGCCGCGCCGTGCGCACCGCCGCGCCGGCCAGCGCGCCGAGCGTCGCGACGAACGAGTCGTCGACGCCGTCGAACGCGTCGGGCGCGAGCGCGTCGACGGTGAGCGCGCCGACCACCTCCTTGCCGTCGGTCAGCCGGCAGCCGAGGCAGGCGTGGATGCCGTGGAGCGCGTGCGGGTCGGCGGCCAGCAGCCCCTCGAACGGATCGGCGAGGTGGCTGTCGGGCGCGAAGCGGACCGGATCGCCGCTCTTCAGGATCACGTCGAGCCGCGGATGGTCGCCGCGCGCGTAGCGGCGATCGAGCGCGGCCGGCACGAGCCCGCGCGCCGCGACCGGCACGAGCGCGCCCTCCTCGAGCGCGAGCAGGCACGCCGCGTCGCAGGGCAGCGCGCGCGAGACCGCCTCGAGCAGCCGCTCGTAGCGGTCGTGCGTGGCCAGCGAGGTGGTCAGGTCGCGAGCGACGGTCAGCAGCGGCTCGAGCGAGCGGTCGGAAGGCATGTTGTCGATCCAGTGACGTGTTGCTCGGATCGTAACCAGGATTCCGTACCAAGTTGATAACGGTGATCTCAAAGGCTTGTCATCACTGGGGTTGAGGAACGGTCCTCGGCGTGCTTCAGGAGGCTCGTTCCCTCCCAGGAGCCGCCCATGCACACCATCGCCGAGCCGCTCGCCGACCTCGCCGTGGCGATCCCCGCCGCCTCCCGCCTCTTCCAGCGACTGCGCCTCGACTACTGCTGCCACGGACGCCGCTCGCTGGCCGAGGCGTGCGCCGAACGCGGTCTCGATCCCGAGATCGTGCTGGCGCGCGTCGTCGCCGAGCCGCCCGCGGCGCCCGACCAGGTCGCGCTCGCGCGCAAGCCGGTCGGCGAGCTGATCGACCACGTGATCGCCCGCTTCCACGTCGACCATCGCCGCGAAGTGCCCGAGTTGGTCGCGCTGGCGGAGAAGGTCGAGCGCGTCCACGCGGACAAGCCGAGCTGCCCGCGCGGCCTGCACGACCACCTCGTCCGCTTCCGCGACGCGATGGTCGCCCACCTCGACAAGGAGGAGCAGCTCCTCTTTCCCGCGATCCGCGCCGGATGGGGCGGCAGCTGCCACGTCCCGATCGTGCGCATGGAGTCGGAGCACGAGGAGCACGGCGCCGCGCTGGCGCGCACGCGCGAGCTGGCGCACGACCTCGTGCCGCCGCCCGAAGCGTGCACGACGTGGCGCGCCCTCTACCTGCGCCTCGCGCGCCTCGAGTCCGACCTGATGGAGCACATCCATCTCGAGAACAACGTCCTCTTCCCGCGCGTCCTCGCGGCGTGACGGTCCCCCTCAAGGAGAGACTCCCGTGGATCGCACCAGGAAGCTCTGGTGGTTGCTCGGCGCCTGCGTGGTCGGCGCGTTCCTCCTGCTCGGCTTCGTCGGCAAGGAGATCTGGCGCCAGGCGCCGCCGATCCCCGCGCGCGTCGTCGCGGACGACGGCGCGTCGCTCTTCACGCGCGACGACATCCAGGACGGCCAGCAGGTGTGGCAGTCGATCGGCGGCCAGCAGGTCGGCTCGATCTGGGGCCACGGCGCCTACCAGGCGCCCGACTGGTCGGCCGACTGGCTCCACCGCGAATGCCTCGCGCTGCAGGAGGAGTGGGCCACGCGCGACTTCGCGAAGCCGTTCGCCGAGTTGACCGTCGAGCAGCAGGCCGCGCTGACCGCGCGCCTGCCGGCCGCGATGCGGACGAACCGCTACGACCCGGCGACGGGCACGCTGACCGTCACGGTCGAGCGCGCGGCGGGGATCGCCGCGGTGGCGCGCCACTACGACGCGCTCTTCGGCGGCGCGCCGGAGCTGGCCGAGCTGCGCGACCACTACGCGCTCTCGGCGCAGCCGCTGCCCGACGCGCAGCGCCGCGCGAAGCTCGCAGCCTTCTTCTTCTGGACGAGCTGGGCGTGCGCGACCGAGCGGCCCGGCGCCGCCGTGACCTACACCAACAACTGGCCGCACGAGCCGCTGATCGGCAACCGGCCGAGCGGCGCGAACGTCGCGTGGTCGATCGTCAGCGTCGTGCTGCTGCTCGCCGTGATCGGCGCGATCGTCTGGCGTCGCGCCTTCGCGCCCGAGGAGGACGACGCCGCGCGCGCGCCGGGCGCCGATCCGCTGGGCCGCGTCGTGATGACGCCGTCGATGCGCGCCTGCGCGAAGTACCTCGCCGTCGTCGTGCTCCTCTTCGGGATCCAGGTCACGCTCGGCGCCGTGACGGCCCACTACACGGTCGAGGGGCAGGCGTTCTTCGGGATCCCGCTGGCGAAGTGGCTGCCCTACGCCGTCACGCGCACCTGGCACCTCCAGACCGGCGTCTTCTGGATCGCGACCGCGTTCCTCGCGGCCGGCCTCTTCCTCGCGCCGCTCGTCGGCGGCCGCGAGCCGCGCTTCCAACGGCTCGGCGTGAACGTCCTCTTCGGCGCGCTGCTGGTCGTCGTCTTCGGCTCGCTGGCGGGCGAGTGGCTCTCGATCGACCAGCGCCTCGGCCTCGACGCCGGCTTCTGGATCGGCCACCAGGGCTACGAGTACGTCGAGCTCGGCCGCGCGTGGCAGATCGGCCTCTTCGTCGGGCTGGTGCTCTGGCTGACGCTGATGCTGCGCGGGCTCTGGCCGGCGCTGCGCAAGGGCGGCCGGCCGCGCACCGTCGTCGGCCTCTTCGCCCTCTCCTCGGCCGCGATCGGCCTGATGTACGCGGCGGGCTTCCTCTTCTCGGCGCGCACCCACCTCTCCGTGATGGAGTACTGGCGCTGGTGGGTCGTCCACCTCTGGGTCGAGGGCTTCTTCGAGGTCTTCGCGACCGCGGCGCTCGCCTTCCTCTTCACGCGCATGGGGCTGGTGAAGGAGGAGTCGGCGGGCCGCGCGGTGCTGGCGTCGACGGCGCTCTACCTCGTCGCCGGGATCCCGGGCACCTTCCACCACCTCTACTTCAGCGGCACGCCGACGCCGGTGATGGCGGTCGGCGCGACCTTCAGCGCGCTCGAGGTCGTCCCGCTCGTGCTGATCGGCCTCGAGGCGTTCCGCACCTGGCGGCTCCAGCATGCGGCGCCGTGGATGGCGCGCTGGCGCTGGATCGTCGTCTTCTTCCTCGGCGTCGCCTTCTGGAACCTCGTCGGCGCCGGCCTCTTCGGCTTCCTGATCAACCCGCCGATCGCGCTCTACTACATGCAGGGGCTCAACACGACGCCGGTCCACGGCCACACCGCGCTCTTCGGCGTCTACGGCCTGCTGGCGCTCGGGCTCGTGCTGGTCGTCGCGCGGGTGATGACGGGCGAGCGGAAGTGGGACGCGCGCTCGTTGCGCCTGGCGTTCTGGTGCATGAACGGCGGACTCGCGCTGATGGTGGCGCTCAGCCTGCTGCCGATCGGCCTCGCGCAGACGGTGGCGAGCGTCGACCACGGCCTCTGGTACGCGCGCTCGGCCGAGTTCCTGCAGCAGCCGTGGGTGGCGCGGCTGCGCTGGCTGCGCCTCGCGGGCGACGTCGTCTTCCTGGTCGGCGTCGCGAGCTTCGCCTGGTTCGTCGTCGGCCTGCGCGCCGGCTGGAGCTACGCGAAGGAGCGCGTGCGCGAGCCGGCGGCGCTGCCGCAGGCGGCGTGATCGATCCGGTTCCCGCGGTTCCGGCGCGCGGCGCGGCGCAGTACTCTGCCGCGCCGCGCGCTTGGAGCCGACATGAACCGTTTCGGTGCTGCCTGCTCGACCGATGGAGACGTCGACGCCGCCATCGACCAGGCGTGCGCGGAGGCGATGCGACCGCTCGAAGGCGCGCGCCCGAGCCTCGCGCTGCTGTTCGTCTCGCACGAGCACGCCGACGCGTTCGAGCGCATCGCGCGCGACGTGCGCGCGCGGACCGGCGCCGACCGCCTCGTCGGTTGCGGCGGCGACACGATCGTCGGCAACGGCCGCGAGGTGGAAGAGGGGCCGTGCGTCTCGGTCTGGCTCGCGAGCTTCCCGGAAGGGGAGGTCGAGGCGTTCGCGCTCGACGTCGAGCAGGAGGAGGACGGCCTCCACGTGCGCGGCTTCCCCGGCGCCGGCACCGCGCCCGAGCGCGACGGCCCGAGGTCGCTGCTGCTGCTCGCCGAGCCCTACACCTTTCCCGCCGACCAGTTCCTTCAGGAGCTGAACGAGAGCGTTCCCGGCCTGCGCGTGATGGGCGGCATGGCCAGCGGCGGGCGCGGGCCCGGCAGCAACGTCCTCTTCCTCGACGACGAGGCGCGGCGCGAGGGCGCCGTCGGCGTCGTGCTGCGCGGCATCAAGGTGCGCCACGTCGTGTCGCAGGGCTGCAAGCCGGTCGGCCGGCCGATGGTGATCACGCGCGCGCAACGCAACGTCGTCGAGGAGCTCGCCGGCAAGCCGCCGCTCGAGCAGCTGAAGAAGCTCTTCGAGGAGTCGGAGGGCGGCGAGAAGGAGCTGCTCGACAAGGCGCTGCGCGGCGGCGGCCTCCACATCGGGCAGGTCGTCGACGAGCGGATCAGCCAGCCCGAGCGCGGCGACTTCCTCGTCCGCAGCGTCATGGGCATCGACCCGAAGAGCGGCGTCATGCAGATCGGCGACCAGGCGCGGCGCGGCCGCACCGTCCGCTTCCACGTGCGCGACGCCGCCTCGGCCGACGAGGATCTGCGGCAGCTGCTCGACCGCGCGAAGGCGGCCGGCCCGTCGGGCGGCGCGCTCCTCTTCACCTGCAACGGGCGCGGCAGCCGGCTCTTCCGGACTCCCGACCACGACGCGGGCTGCCTGCAGCAGCACGCCGGCCCGCTGCCGGCCGCCGGCTTCTTCTGCGCCGGCGAGATCGGCCCGATCGGCGGGCGCAACTTCCTCCACGGCTTCACCGCGTCGATCGTGCTGTTCGAGCGCGAGTGAAGCGGCGCGTCGCGTCCGCTTGAATGGCCGCTCGCCGCGACCGGGCGGGAACGGCGGTGCACCATGGCGGAACCACAGCGGGAAGCGAGCGCGGCGATCTCGTTCGAGGAGTTCCAGCGCGTCGATCTGCGCGTCGGGACGATCCTCTCGGCGGAAGCGAACGCGAACGCGAGGAAGCCGGCCTTCGTGCTGAAGCTCGACTTCGGCGTGCTCGGCCGGATGACGACGTCGGCGCAGATCACCGACGGCTACGCGCCGGCCGAGCTCGTCGGCCGCCAGGTGATCGCGGTGGTCAACCTGCCGCCGCGGCTCGTGGCGGGCGTCGCGTCGGAGGTGCTGCTGCTCGGCGCGACGCCGCCGGACGCAGGCGTCGTGCTGCTGCGTCCCGACTACCCGGTCGCGAACGGCACGCGCGTCGGCTAGCGGCCGCGCTCACGGCCCTTCGGCCCGCTCCTCCTCGTGCGCCGCGCGGTCGCGGACGAGGATCGCGTTCGACGGCTCGTACTCCGTCGCGACGGTCGTGATCACCGGCGTGACGACCCAGGTGACCGGCGGGAAGCCGTACCAGTAGTTCTCGCTCGACGACTCGATCATCCGGATGCGATCGCCCTTCTCGTCCGAGATCTCCTTCGTGATGTACTCGATCTGCTCGGGCAGGCTCGTGTGGCCGAGGAAGGGGATCACGATGCCGAGGTTCAGCCCGATGTTCGTGTGCGACTTCACGTAGACGGGCTGGCCGTTCGGGCCGACGCGTTCGTGCCACTCGTTCGCCGTGGACGAGAGCGCGCAGCCGCCGGCGGCGACCAGCAGCGGGAGAGCGGCGAGAAGACGGGTCGGGACCATGACGGGTTCTCCGATCGAGGGGTCGGGCTCGGTGTCGCTGGCGGCGGCTCGCTTCTACGTTCCGCCGGCCGTGCGACGCGAGCGACTTCCCTCACCGTCCGTCCGGACCCCGCACCGCTTCGCGCAGCTCGCGCGGCAGCCCGCGCAGCGTCGTCAGCGCCAGCTCGGTCGCCGCGGCGCCCTCGCCGTCGAGCACGAAGAGCGACGCCGTCCAGAGCTTCGCGCCCGCCTCGCGCCACGCGCGCTCGTCGGGGCCCATCTTCGCGAGCGGCGTCCCCTCGAGCGGCGCCAGCATGAGCTGCACGATCAAGCGGTCCAACGCGTGGCCCGTGAGCGTGCGCGTGCCGGCGCCCGCGCCGCGTTCGGGCCCGGCGAGCTCCAGCCACGGGCGATCGCCGGTGTGGCGCCGCGCGTCGCGCCAGCGCGGCGCCCTGGGGTCGAGCGGGCCGAGGCAGTCGAGCCACACGCCCGCAGGATGCATGAGGTAGGGGCTCGTGGCGTCGAGCTTCGGCGCCAGCGCGGCGGCGCGCGCGGCGACCGCGGCGGGATCGACATCGGCGGTGTGGCCGACGAGGCCCAGCGTCGGCAGCGCCGCGATGAAGTCGCCGCGCCAGAGCGTCGCGCGCGGGAAGACGTCGAGGAAGGTCGCGACGATCGCGTCGAGCTGCTCTTCGCGGAGCTGGTAGGCGGGCAGCCACTGGCAGAAGAGCCCGCCCGGCGCCAGCGCGGCGCGCGCCTGCTCGAAGTGCTCGCGCGTGTAGAGCGCCGACTCGCCCGCGCGCCACGGCACGACGAGGTCGCCGACGATCACGTCGAGCGCGCCGCGCGCCTCGTCGCGCAGGAAGGTGCGCGCGTCGTCGATCCGCAGGTGCGTGCGCGGATCGTCGAGGAGGCCGAGGTTCTGCGCGGCGAAGTGGCGGCGCGCCAGAGCGACGACCTCGGGCAGCAGCTCGACCGCATCGATCGACTCGACGGGATGGAGCGTCGCGGCGCCGGCGGTGATGGCGGTGCCGAGCCCGAGGAACGCGACGCGCTTCGGCGCCGGATGGAGCAAGAGCGGCAGGTGGCCGAGCTGGCGCAGGTCGCCCGTCGTGCCGGTGCCGCCGAGCGTGTAGTGGTTGTCGACCTTCAGGTGGTACGAGTGGCCGCCGGCCGGCCCGGCCGGATGGGCGACGACGGCGGCGATCGCGAGCGGTCCCTCGACCAGCTCGACCAGCTCCTCGCCGTTCTTCGGGTCGACGCGGACGCGCGACGGCGCGCGCCACGCGAATCCGGCGACGGCGGCCAGCGCCAGCAGCGACGCGAGGCCCGCCGAGCGGCGCGAGCGCGGCGCGACGCGCGCGACGAGGAGCGCGCCGGCGGTCGCGATCAGCAGCGCCGCCGCCAGCGCGAAGGTCGCGTGGAGCCCGACTGTCGGGAAGAGGACGAACGTGGCGAGCGACGGCCCGAGCAGCGAGCCGAGCGTGTTCCAGCCGAGCAGCCGTCCGAGCGCGGCGCCGTCGGGCGCGCGCCGGCGCGGGCCGAGCAGCAGCGGCAGCGCGGCGCTCGCCAGCGCGACGGGCGGCACGAGGAGCCACGCCGCCAGCGCGATGAGCTGGCCGAGCCGCTCCGCGTCGCTCCCCTTCAGCGGCGCGAGGCCGTCGGTGGCGCCGTGGAGCAGTTGCGGGACCGCCGCGAGCAGGCCGCCCGCCGCGAGCCACGCGATCGCCAGCGCGACGCCGCGGTCGAGCTCGCGCGCGACCAGCCAGCGCGCCAGCAGCGCGCCGAGCGCCAGCGCCACCAGGAACGCCGCGACGACCGACGCGAACGCGTGGAGCGAGCTCCAGTGGAGCTGCGCGAAGAGGCGCACGTAGGCGCTCTCGAGCCCCAGCAGCAGCGCGCCCGAAGCGAAGGCGAGCGCGCGCTCCGGCAGCGGCCGGCCTTCTTCCGCCTCTTCCGCGGCGGCGGCGGCGGTCGCGGCGACCGGCGGCTCCGCGCGCCGCCACGGCCGCGCCCGATCGAGCGCCAGCGCGACGACGCCCGCCGCGGCGCCCGTCGCGGCCGCGACGACGACGCTCCCGCCGACTCCGAACCAGCCGAGCAGCGCGAACGGCACCGCCAGCGCGCCGGCGACCGCACCGACGAGGTTCCACGCGTAGAGCGACCGTCCGCCGCCCGCGCCGAAGAGCGGCGCGACGAGCGGCAGCGTCGCGCCCATGGAGGTGGCCGGCACCGCGACGATCGCCGCGGCGAGGAGCATCTCGCACGCGCGCGCGGCGAGCGGCGCTCCCGCCAGCGCCGCGCGGACTCCCGGCAGCAACGTCGCGGCGCCGTCCGCGAGCGGCAGCACCAGCAGCCCGCCGCCCGCCGCGAGCAGCTCGAGCAGTCCGTACGCCCGCAGCGGCCGCTCGCAGCGCGCGGCGAAGCGGGCCGCGAGGAAGCCGCCGAGCGCGAAGCCGAGGAAGACGCCGGTCAGCGTCGCGGCGGCCGCCGACGCGGTCGCGCCCAGCAGCTCGGCGAAGCGGCGCATCCAGAGGACTTCCTGCGCGAGCGTCGCCGCGCCCGAAGCGACGAAGAGGGCCCGGACCACCCTGGCGGGGTGATCCGGGCCCTGCGAACTCTCACGAAGCGTGGGGCCGCTCAAGCGACCGCACTCCTCTCGCTCAGAAGCGGCGCGACCAACCGAGGAGGAGCACCCAGTCCGCGAATGCCGCGTCTCCATGGCCACCGAAGCGCTGGTCGGCGTCGCTGCGCTTGCGGTTACGGTACAGCGCGATCGGCACCGACAGCGAGAAGACGTCGCGGCCGTGCGCCACGATCACGCTCGGCTCCGCGGAGATCGCGAAGCCCGGGCGGCGGAAGCCGTGGTCCTTGCCGATCGGGTCGTGGACGGCGACGCCTTCGATGCGCCCGCCGAGGCCGAACGACACGCCCTCGAGCGAGGGGCAGGCGTACATCACGCCCGCGCGGCCCGCGTAGGTGTCGGCGATGGACATCACGTCCTCGCTCTCCTTGCCGCGGCCGGTCTGCACGCCGCTCTCGCCTTCGGGCGTGAACATCCACCCGGCATAGGCGTAGGGCGTGAAGTCGCCGTAGCGCTGGAACCACTCGGCGTCGACGAGGAAGCCGAACCCGCCGTCGCCCGGCTGGATCGACTGGTCGACCGTCTGGCCGCGGATGCGGACGTCGTCGGCGTTGCCGTCGCCGTCGAAGTCCTCGAGCACCTTCGTCGAGTCCTGGACGTTCGGCTCGCCGGTCGGGAGCTTGATCCCGAAGCCGAGGCCGAGGTTGCCGTCGAGGTTCTCCTTGGTGTCGAGCAGCCAGCGCTTGCCCGACAGCAGGACGTCGCCGATCCCGTGCGCCGCGGTGTAGCGCCGCTCACCCGGGAAGGCGTTGTTCGTCTGCGACCGCTGGTTGATGAAGTAGGGCAGCGTCAGGGTCAGCTGCGTCTGCTCGTCCCATCCGTAGCTCATCCCGAGGGTGAGCATCTGGATGGTGTTCTTCACCTGCGTGTTGTTGTGGTCGCGATCCTCGTCCTCTTCCGAGCCGGTGAAGTGGCGGTCGGAGTACTGGTAGCGGTACCCGAAGTTGAACTGCCACTGATCGGGAGCCAGGTAAGGGGAGCCTTGCGCGCCAGTCACGGGCGCGCTTCCACGAACGACGCATCAGCCTTGGGCCATGCCCTCCTGGGCGAAGGCGAAGAAGGCCAGGGTCAGCAGCGCGGCGGACGCTGCGACCCTTCGGAACGAAACAGGTGGGGACATGGCGGCGGTCTCCAAGACAGTTCGACTCGGGTCAGGTTCGACACGGCGCGCCCACGGGTCTGGGGTAGAACGCCCCATTCGCGAGCGGCTCTCCTTCCGGCGCCGGGTGATAGGCAAGGAGAGAGCCGATGCCACCCTTCCTAGGGAGAACCATGAGGTGAATTCCCGTCGCGGCGTCGCCCGATGTGCACCTTGACCGTCCTTCCCCGGCGCAGCGGGGGCTACGGTCTGGTCATGACGCGCGACGAGCGCCGGACGCGGAAGCCCGGGAGCCCGCCCGAAGTCGGAGCAGCCCGCGGCCAGGCGATCGTGGCGCCTCGCGACGGCGAGGCGGGGGGGAGCTGGATCGTGGCGGACGGGGGCGGGACGACGCTCTGCATGCTCAACGGCGACGTCGCCGCGGAGGAGTGGCGCGAGCCAGAGGGAGTGCGCAGCCGCGGCGAGCTGCTCCTCGGGCTGGCGGGCGTCGGCGATCGTGCCGCGATCGACGGCGAGCTGCGCCGCCGGCTCGCGCGCGGCGAGCTGCGCGTGCGGCCCTTCCTGCTCGTCGCGGTCGAGCCGGGCGGCGCGATCGGCCGGTGGCAGTTCGACGGCGCCGCGCTGACGACCGAGCAAGCCGCGCCACCCTGGATCGTCACCTCGAACGGCCTCGATCCGGCGCACGTGGCGCGCGAGCGGCGGCAACAGTTCGACGCGTGGCTCGCCGCCGACGGGGAGCGGTCGCTCGAGCAGCAGCTCGAGCTCCACCGGACGCACGTCGGCGCGCCGAACGACGGCATGCTGGCGTCGTTCTGTCTCCACCGGCCGCTCGTCTCGAGCGTGAGCGTGACCGCCGTCCTGGCGGGCGGGCGCGGCGTGACGATGCGCTATGAGGGCGGGCCGCCGTGCACGCGCGCGGCGGCGAGCGAGGTCCACCTGCCATGCAGCTGATCGTGGTCGATCCGCAATCGGGACGGCGCAAGGCGGTGCCGTTGAGCAGCGCCGTGCTGCGCGTCGGGAGCGCGGTCGATTGCGACCTCGTGCTGCCGGGCAACGACGTCGCGGCCCACGCGCTGACGGTCACTTGGGAAGGCGACCACCTCGTCGTCGAGGCGGTCGACGACGCGACCTTCCTCCACAACGAGCAGAAGTCGCGCGGCGCGATCCTCCACATCGGCGACGTGATGCGGCTCGGCGGCTACCAGCTCGTCGTCGCGCCCCTCGCCGGCGCGGCGCCCGCCGCGGCCGCGCCGCCGCCCGCGCCTCCGCCTTCGCCGGAACCGATCCGTCCCGCGCCGCGACCCGCGGCCGAGGCGCGGCCCGCCGTGCGTCCGGCCGCGCCCGTCACGGCGCGCGCGGCGGCGGCGTTCAGCGACGAGACGGCCGAGGAGGGGCGCGGCGCCGCGGCGCGCCGGCGGCCGACGAAGCAGCACGACGGCCACTTCGGCCTGATCTTCCTGGTCCTGCTCGCGGGCGGCGCGGCCGGCGCCTGGTACCTCGGCTGGTTCGATCGCGTGCTGCCCGCGAAGTACGTCTCGCCGCGGAAGCCCGACCCGAAGGAGGAGGTGGCGGTCGATCCGGCGAAGGAGAAGTCGAAGGAGAAGGCGGGGAGCGCCGGCAGCGCGGGCGCGAAGAAGGAGGACGGCGGTTCCGGCGGCTCGTCCACGTCCGGGCGCGAGTCGGGGGCGGGCGAGGAGGCGGGCGCCGAGAACGGCGAGGCGGCCGGCGGCGACGACGGCAGCTGGCGCGAGGAGAGCAGCCGCGCCGACATCGACGCGACCTTCAAGGAGGTCGCGAAGCTGCTCGAGGCGGAGGAGTACTCGAGCTGCCGCTGGCTCCTCTGGCAGCTCCATCCGAAGGAGACGGCCGACGTCGCGCGCGTCGAGCAGCGACGCAAGGAGGTCGACGCCGCCGCCGCGAAGGGCGGCGCCGCCCACCTGAAGCTCGTCGACGACCTCATCAAGAAGGGACGGCTGCAGACCGCGCTCAACTACTGCGTCGAGGAGTCGATCGACCGCTTCCGCGGCACGGAGACGTGGTACGCGCTGCTCGACAAGGCCGACGCGATCGAGGCGATCATCGACGAGACGGTGCCGGAGGACCGGCGACTCTCGACGAAGCGCAAGCACGGCCGCACGCGGCCGCCCGACCTCGCGACGCGGCCGCCGCCGCCGGTGAAGGTGGCGGAGCTCGACGTGGAGCTCGTCCCGATCGAGAAGACGGCGGGCCGCAAGCCGCCGGAGCGCGGCCGCGAGCCGGAGCGCGGCGCCGAGAAGGGGCGCGAGCCGACGGCGCCGAACGAGCCGGAGAAGCCGGCCGAGCCGCCGAGCGCCGAGCAGCTCGCGCTGCGCGAGAAGGTGGTCGCGGCCATCACGGCGCTGGCCGCCGCGAAGCCCGCCGCCGTCGAGGCGAAGCTGAAGTCGCTGGCGACGGTGGCGGAGGCGGCCGGGCCCGCCGCGGTCGCGCCGCTGACCGAGCGCGCCGCCGCGCTCGGCGACCTGCTCGACGCCGCGCCCGAGAAGGCGGCGCTCGCCGAGCTGCGCGCGAAGTGCCTGGCGCTGAAGGCGGCGCGCGAGGCGGCGTTCGCGTTCCTCGACGACGGCGCGCGCTACTTCATGCTCGATCCGAAGGCGCCCGGCGACGTGAACCGCGGCGAGGAGCTGGCCGCGGCGCAGAAGGAGGCGGACAAGCTCGTCGACGCCGTGCGCGACCAGTGGGGCAGCGAGCTCGGCGGCGCGCCCGCGCCGCAGGTCAACCTGTCGGAGGGCTACGCGCGCCTGGTGCAGGAGGCGCAGGCGATCGACGCGCTGCTGGCCGCGCAGAAGACGGAGCTGCCGGCGAAGACCGAGCTGCTGATGACGCGGCTCCTGCCGAACTGGAGCCGCAAGGTCCACGTGCGCAACTACGCGCTCGACGTCGTGGAGCGCGAGCGGCTCGACCGTGATCGGCTCGTGCGCACCGCCAACCAGCGCGTGCGCGACGTCGACGGCGACGCGCTCGAGATGCTGTCGACGGTGAACGCCTACCGCGAGATGTTCGGCCGGCCGCAACTGCAGTGGGACGGCAAGCTCGCGACGTCGGCGCAGCTGCTGGCGTCGCTGCGGACGAAGGAGGCGAAGGCCTACAAGGACTCCGACCCGCAGCCGATGCCCGAGCCGCGCCAGGCCGCCGAGGGCGGCGTCAACCTGCTGCGCGGCCGCTTCTCCGCGCGCCAGGGGCTGCAGGCGTGGACGAAGATGGCCGGCGCCCACCGCAACCTGATCGACGCCGAGCACCGCTCCGTCGGCATCGGCGTCGACGCCAAGTACTGGGTCGTCAAGTTCGGCAAGTTCGTCCCCGGCAGCCGCTGACTCCGCCGTCCAATCGCGGGCGTACCGACGCGGGAACGAATCGCCCGCTTCTCCCGCACCCGCGCGCGTCGCTGCTGCCGCCGCCACCGGTGACACCACGCTGACGAATCAGGCCGACCGCGTCGGCACGCCCGTCACTCGTGGCGGAGGGCTTCGATGGGATCCATGAAGGCGGCGCGGCGGGCGGGGTAGAGGCCGAAGACGATCCCGGTCAGCATCGAGACGCCGAGCGAGAGGACGATCGCCCACGGCGTGAGCGCGGTCTGCCAGCCGGTGAACTTGCTGACGAGCGGCGCGCCGCCGACGCCGAGCGCGACGCCGAGCATCCCGCCGATCGTCGCGATCACGATCGTCTCGACGAGGAACTGCAGCACGATGTCGCCGCGGCTCGCGCCGAGCGCGCGCCGGATGCCGATCTCGCGCGTCCGCTCGGTGATGCTCGCCAGCATGATGTTCAGGATCCCGATGCCGCCGACCACCAGCGAGATCGCGGCGGTGATCAGGATCATCGTGTTGAACGTCTCCTGCGTCGTCTGCAACGACGCGAGCTGCTCGAGCGGGACGCTCACCTCGTAGTCGCGCTTGTCGTGGAACTTGCCCAGCACCGAGTGGATGCAGCGGGCCGCCTCCAGCACTTTCTCCTCGCTCTCGACGCGGCAGACCATCTGCGACAGCTCGACGCGCTCGTTCTCCTGCGAGCCGGCGCGGTAGGAGTAGTTGTTGAGCCCGAAGCGGTCGCACACCGTCTCGAACGGCACGTAGACCTCGAGCGCGCGGTCGTCGATGCCCAGCACCGCCTTGTTCGGGCTCTGGAACTCGAAGTCGGGCAGCACGCCGACCACCGCGAACCACTCGCGCCCGACCTTGAGGTCGAGCTCGAGCGGGTCGCCGACGTACTTCGCCTCGCGCAGCAGCCGCGAGCGGATCACCGCGACGCGCTTGCGCTCGAGCCCGTCGCGCGCCGCGAGCGCCCGCCCCATGATCGGCTTGAGCCGCAGCGCGTCGAAGTACTCGGGCGTCACGCCGCGCACCTTCGCCTCGATCATCCGGCTCTTGAACCAGATCGACCGCTTCACGTCGTGGACCGGCAGCACCGACTCGACCATCGGCACGGTCGTCTCGATCTGCTGCTGGTCCTTGAACGTCAGCCCGTAGCGCAGGACCCACGCCTGCTGCTGCTTCATCGCGTCCTGGTCCTCGGGCGGCTTCTTCGCGTTGACGATGATGTTCCGGATCCCGAGCTCGGCGATCTGCTCGAGGATCGCGCGCCGGCCGCCTTCGCCGACCGACACCATCAGCACGACCGACGCGATGCCGAAGATGATCCCGAGCGCCGTGAGGAAGCTCCTCAGCTTGTGGCGTGCCAGGTTGCGGACCGCGTCGGAGACCAGCTCGGAGATCACGCGGCGGCTCCGGCCGGTTTGCCCGAGTCCGACTCGACGAGCCCGTCGCGCAGCGCGACGCGGCGCGGCGCATTGCGCGCGATGTCCTGGTCGTGCGTGATCATCACGATCGTGCGGCCGGCGCCGTGGAGGTCGCGCAGCACCTGCAGGATCGCCTTGCTGTTCACCGAGTCGAGGTTGCCGGTCGGCTCGTCGGCCAGCAGCATCGCCGGCTCGGTCGTGAGCGCGCGCGCGATCGCGGTGCGCTGGCACTCGCCGCCCGACAGCTCGCTCGGCAGGTGGTCGAGGCGGTGGGAGAGGCCGACCTTGTCGAGCACCTCGAGCGCCTTCGCGCGCCGCGCCGCCCTCGGGACGCGCGCGTAGAAGAGCGGCATCTCGACGTTCTCCGCCACCGTGAGGTGGGGGATGAGGTGGAAGCTCTGGAAGACGAAGCCGATCCGCGAGTTGCGCACGCCGCTCAGGCTCTTGTCGTCCATGCGCGCGACGTCGTCGCCCGCGAGGAAGTAGCTGCCCGACGTCGGCCGGTCGAGGCAGCCGAGGATGTTCAGCAGCGTCGACTTGCCCGAGCCCGACGGCCCGACGATGGCGACGTACTCGCCGGCGTCGACGCGCAGGTCGATGCCGCGCAGCACCGGCACCGGGTTCTGCGCGGTGCCGTAGCGCTTCTCGATCGCGCGCAGGTCGAGGATCGCGGAGGGCTCGCTCACGCGGCGGTCCGGCTCACGGCCCGGCCGGCGGGCCGGCGGGCGGCCCCGCGGGCGGCGCGGCGGCCGGCGCCGCCTCGTCCTTCGCGTCCTTCGACTCCTCCGCCGGCGCGCCGGTCGGCACGTTCGGGTTGTAGAGCAGCACCTGCTTGCCCGCCTCGAGCCCCTCGAGGATCTCGAGGTAGCTGTCGTTGCTGAGCCCCGGCTTCACCGCGACGCGCTGCGGCTGGCGCGCCGCGTCGACCGTGTAGCACCAGTGCTTGCCGCTCTCGAGGAAGACGCACTGCAGCGGGACGTAGGTCGCGTCCTTGCGCGTGTCGATCATCACCTCGGCCTTCGCGCTGATGCCCGGCTTGAGCTCGACCTCGGCGACCGCCTCGAGCGTCACCTCGACGTCGAACTTCTTCACCTCCTGGTTGCCCTCGGTCGCGATCGCCGCGATCTTCGTCACCTTCCCGTTGATCAGCACGCCGGGATAGGTGTCCATCGTGACGCGCGTCGCCATGTCGACCTTGATCTTGTTGATGTCGGCCTCGTGCACCTGCAGCTTCACCTGCATGACGCGCAGGTCGGGGATCGTGAAGAGCGTGTTGCCGCCCCAGATCTCGCCGCCGACCTTGAGGTTCTGCGAGAAGTCGTCCCACGTGTAGCGCGGGTCGCCGTAGATCACGATCCCGGGGCAGGGCGCCTTCAGGATCATCTTCGCCAGCTCGTCCTGCCGCTCCTTCAGCTGCTGGTTGAGCTTGTCGAGCCGCTTCTGCGCCTGCTCGACCGAGACCTGCTTCTGCCGCAGCGTCGACTCGGAGCGCATCTGCGCGGTCGAGAGCGCGAGCTCGGCGTCCTCGAGCGCGGTCTGCTTGTCGCGCATCGCCATCGGCAGCGTGTACTTCTCGAAGATCGTCTTGTCGACCTCGGCGCGCTCCTTGGAGATCTCCGCGCGCTCGAAGTTCTGCTCGTCCTGCTCGAGCCCCGACTTGGTGATGAAGTCCTTCTCGAAGAGCTTGCGGCTGTCCTCGGCCTGCTTCTTCGCCTTCTCCCAGGCGGTCGTCGCCTCCTTGATCGCGATCTCGAGCTTCCGCTTCTCCTGCGGGACGTCGCCCTCCTCGTACTTCTCCTTCTCCTTCTGCGCCTTCTCCAGCGCGATGCGCGCCTTCTTGATGTCCGACTCGCTCTGCTTCTCCTGGATCTCGAGCTCGGTCTTCGCCGTCTGGACGTCGGCCTCGGCCTTCGTGATGTCGAGCTGCGCCTGGTCGACCTGCTGCTGCAGCTCGGTCGTGTCGAACTTGCAGAGCTCGTCGCCCTCGGAGACGACCTTGCCCTCCTCGACGATCGAGACGATCTTCCCGCGGCTGCGGAAGGTCGGGACGACCTTCTGCGAGTCCTTCGCGACGAGCGTCCCGTTCTCCTTCAGCGTGATCGGCAGGTCGCCCTTCACGACGGTGAAGAGGCCGTCGCCCGAGACCGACGAGCCCTTCGCGTCGTCGGTCCCGCCCTTCCACCACCAGACGCCGCCGCCGGCCGCCAGCAGCGCACCGATCGCCAGGAACGCCTTCATTGCCCGTCTCCCTTGGCCGCCGGCGAGCCGACGCTCCAGTAACCCTTGCTGTCGATGAAGAGGATGCCGAGGTTGCGGTAGAGCTCCAGCCGCTGGATGAAGTGGTTCACGTTGAGGTCGACGATGCTGTTCTGCGCGGAGATCTTCTTGCGGCGCGCGTCGATCAGGTCGCGGCTGCCGATGTTCCCGCGGTCGAGCTCGATCGAGAGCTGGAACTCGGCGTTCTCCTCGTCCGCGAGGCTCTCCTTCGCGAGCTCGAGCTGCTTCTCCGTGTTCTTGAGCTGCCGGAGCTGGTCCTCGACGCTGCTCACCACGCTGTCGACGAACTCCTGCCAGCCGCGCCGCGTCTGCTCGATCGCGATCTCCGCCTGCCGCCACGCGTTGCGCCGGTCGATCGTCTGGAGCGGGATCTCGAGGCTGACGCTGGCGGAGCGGTTCCAGGTGTTGGGCAGCGCGTCGGCGGGCCCGCCGTGGCCGACGCCGCTCGAGCCGTAGTTCGCGCTCACGTTGAGGTCGGGCAGCAGGTTGTTCCGCGCCAGCCGGAAGTTGCGCTCGGCGTCCTCGATCGCGGCGCGCCGGGAGTGGACGTCGAGGCGGTTCACCATCGCGGCGTCGATCGCCGACTGGCGCTCGAAGGAGACCGACTCGAAGGGCGGCTCCTCGTCGGCGATCTCGACCTTCGTCTTCGGGTCGAGGCCGAGCCGGATGAGGAAGATCTCCACGAGGCGCTGGTAGGCGACGCGCGCGTCGGTCGCCGTGCTCTCCGCTTCCAGCCGGCGGCGCCGCGCCTGGATCACGCCCTCGTTCCGCTCGCGGCCGACCTTGTAGAGCGCGTCGGCGCGGTTCAGGTCGAAAGTGGCCGTCTCGAGGTCGAGCTCGAGGTTGACCAGCTTGCGCCGCTCGCTCACCAGCCGGAAGTACTCCGTCGCGGTCGAGATGACGTAGTTCTGCCGGTAGAGCTCGAAGTTGCGGATCGCGTCGACCATGTTCCGCTCGGCCTGCGTCAGCGACTCGCGGTAGAGGTCGTAGCCGGCGCCGCGCAGCAGCGGCTGGGTGAAGGAGATCCCGGTCGTCGTCGACCAGTCGTCGACCCGGCCGCGGTCGTCGCGGTTCATGAAGCGGGCGAGCCCCGCCTCGAAGCTGACCGTGCCGTTGGTGGGGAGGAGCTGGCTCAGGCCGACCGAGCCGCCGAAGCCGCTGGTGTCGGTGGTGCCGTCGCCGTCGCCCCAGACATAGTTCACCGCCGAGCTCAATTGCGGCCCGTAGTTGAAGCGCGTCAGCGAGAAGCCGAGCCCCTGCAGGTAGAGCGTCTCCTTGTGGTCGAGGTAGTCGCGGCTCGACGTGACCGCGATCTCGAGCGTCCTGCGCAGGTCGAGCCGCAGCGGCGGCGCGTTCGACGGCGCCGGATTCGTCGCCTCGACGGCGGGATCGACCTCGGCCGCGGGCGGCGGCGCTTCGGGCGGCGCGACCTCGGGCTCCGGCATCCGCAGCCCCTCGGCGCGGCCGGCGAGCGCCTGCGCGTCGAACTCGCGCAGGATGTCGGCGACCTCGCGATCGGCGTCGTCGTGGTACCAGCTCGCCGTGCACGAGGCCGCCGTCAGCAGCGCGACCAGCAGCTTCCGCTTCATCGCCTGTTCTTCCCCGTTCCCAGCCGATCCGATCCGAGTCTTCGGGCAGCGTGCGGCGGTGCCGTCGCCAGTCGCGTCGGTGCGCGCCATGGGACGCCGCTCGCCCCCCTTTATTCGCGCGCGCGCCGCCGGTTGCGCCGGGCGAGCGTTCCGTACGTCGCCCACCCGGCGGCTGTTCGCAACGAAATGAGCGCGGCAGGACCGCGGCCGTTAGCGATGCGAACGAACGACGAACCGCGTCGCCGGCTCTTCCGGCTCAGCGCGGCACCTTCTCCAGCAGCTTCGCGATCTTCATGCGCGCTCGCCCCGCCTGCTCGGTCAGCGCCGCGCGATCGTGGAACGCTACCAACGGCGCGAGCAACGCCGCGTCGAGCGTCTCGGGCTCGAGCTCCGCGATGGCGTCGAGCACCTTGCCGCGCACGTCGGGCAGCGGGTCGTCGAGGAGCGCGGCCAGCGCCGCCAGCGCTTCGGGACTCCGCAGCGCCAGCGATCCGAGCGCCGCGATCGCCCCCTCGCGCCGCGGCAGGGGCCGGTCGGCCGCCGACTCGGCGACCGCGACCTTCGTCAGCCGCGTCAGCGCCTCGTCGGGGAGGCCGCTGCAACTCGCCGCCGCGGCCAGCGCCGCGCCGCGCACCTCCGCGCTCCCCTCCTCGCGTTGCGCCAACGCCAGCAGCGGCGCCGCCGCGCGCGCGCGCAGCCCCGACGCGAGCGCGTCCATCAGCGCCGCCTGGACGACGTGGCTCGCTTCCGTCTGGAGCCGCCGGATCAGCAGGCCGACGGCGACCTCGTCGTCGTCGAGCTCGCCGAGCCCCGCCGCCGCGGCCGCCCGCACGCGCGCGTCGCCGTCCCAGAGCGCGCTGCCCAGCACCGACCGGCCGACCGCGTGCTCGAGTTCGCCGAGCGCCGCCGCCGCCGCCGCGCGCACCTCGGGCTGCTTCTCCTCGATCGTGGCGCGCGCCATCGCCGCCAGCGTCGGCGCCTTCTCCTCGTCGGTCAGCCCGCTCCACGCCTTCGCCAGCGCGCGCGCCGCCGCGATGCGACCGGCCGGGTCGCTCTCCTCGCCGAGCTGCGCGCGCCACGCCTCGGGCTTCTGCGACGTCGTGACGGATCCCGGCAGCGTCGCGCCGACGTTGAAGTGGACGTAGCGCGGTCGCGCGTCGCAGTCGACCGCGACCTGGCAGCGGCGCGCGTCGAGCTGCAGCGTCGCCGTGCGCCGCCCGCCGTCCGTCGTCCACGCCGCGGTCAACGGCGCGTGGTAGACCTCGGGCACGCCGTCGCCCTGCTGCTTCTGGTGGGCGATGAGCTGGAGCCGCCGGCCCGCCTCGTCCCACTGCCACTCGCACTCGATCGTCGGCTGCGCCGGCGAGTGGAGCCACTCGAGGAAGAAGGGCGCGAGGTCGCGTCCCGTCGTCTCGGCGAAGAGCGCCTCGAACTCCGCCGTCCCGACCGAGCGGTTCTGGCCGCGCGCGATCCACGCCTTCACCGCCGCGTCGAACTTCTCCGCGCCGACCACCTCGCGCAGGATCCGCAGCACCGCCGCGCCGCCCTCGTAGACGTGGGGCGTGAAGAGGTCGTCGAGCTCGACGCACGCCGACGAGACGACGGGCCGCGGCGCGCCGCTGCGCGCGTCGCGCAGCTTCTCCTGCAGCGCGAGCCACGCCGCGGCCGCGCTGTCGGCGCCTTGCGTCCGCTCGATCCAGAGGAACTCGGCGTAGGTCGCGAAGCCCTCGGCCAGCCAGAGGTCGGCCCACGACGCGGGCGTCACGAGGTCGCCGAACCACTGATGGGCGATCTCGTGGACCAGCAGCGCGTCGCTCTCGAGCCGCTCCTCCGCCGGCGCGTCGGGCGCGTGGAGGTCGTTCTGGTCGAGCGTGGTCGCGGCGATGTTCTCCATGCCGCCCCACGGGTAGCCGACGATGCACGCCTGGCGATAGACGGGGTAGGGATAGGGCACGCCGGCGAAGCGCTCGAGGAGCTCGATCATCCGGCCGGTCGGCTGGAGCGCTGCGGTCGCCTTCTCCGCGACGTCGGGCAGCGCGTAGCCGAAGAGCGGCAGGTCGCGCACGCGGCCGAGGTCGAGCTCGCGCAGCGGGCCGGCGACCAGCGACGCGAGGTAGGCCGGGTGGGGGAAGTCCATCCGCCAGTGGTCGGTGCGCCGGCCGCCGTCGAGCGCGGTCGACTCGATCAGCACGCCGTTGCCCACCGAGCGCCACGCGTCGGGCAGCGTGACGAAGAGCTCGCTCGAGGCGCGGTCGTCGGGCTCGTCGCGGCACGGGAACCACGCGCTCGCCATGCGGCACTCGTTCTGCGACCAGACCATCGCGCAGCTGCCGTCGGCGGCGCGCGCGAAGAAGAGGCCGCGCCGCGGCGTCGCCGCGTAGGCGATCGAGAGGCGCAGCGTCTCGTCGGGCGCGACCTCGCGACCGAGGTCGATCTCGAGGCGCGACTCGGCGCGCGTGAAGGCGAGCGTCGCGTCGCCCAGCTTCACCGCGGCGACCTCGAGCCCGTCGGCGTCGAGCGTGATCGTGCGCCGCGGCGTCGCGAAGGGGCGCAGCTCGACGTCGGCGACGCCCTCGATGCGGCCCGCCGCCGGATCGACCGCGAGTCGCAGCGCGTAGTGGACGACGTCGACCGACCGCGGCGTCGGCGCGTGGTCGGTCGGCGCCAGCGCCGCGATGGCGCGCGCGCGCACCAGCAACTCGGGCGGGAGCTTGCTCTCGGCAGCGTCGCCTTGCAGCGCGGCGGCGAGGAGGAGAAGGGGCAGGGCGATCGGCGGCAACGCGGCGGTCCGTGCGGTGGTGGAGAAGCGGGGCCGGGAGTATGGCCGCGTCGCGTCCGAGGCGGAGCGGCGGCGGCTACGATCCCCGCCGATGCGTCGCCGAACGCCGCGCCTCCTGCCGCATGCGCTCCCCGAACGGGGCGCGCTGGCGGCGCTGCTGGTCGCCTGGCTGCTGGGCGTCGTCGCCCCCGCGTTCCACGACCATGCCGACCACGCCGCCGACTCCGGGACGGCGGCGCACCACGACGCCGAGGCCGACGGCTCCGAGCGCTGCTCCGGCGTGATGGTCGCGGCCGCGCCCTTCGCGACGCTCGCGGCGAGCTGCCCCGACGCCGAGCGCTGCAGCAACCCCTTCCACCACCACCACTCGCACGAAGCGCCGCGCCACGACGTGGCGAGCTGCCCGACCTGCGCCGCCCTCCTCGCGCGCGCGATCGTGCCCACCGCCTCCTTCTCGCTCCCGCCGCGCGCGGTGCGCCGCGTCGCGCTGCCCGCCGAGCGCGCGGCCCTCCCGTCCGAGCGCTGCGTCATCGCGCAGGCGCGCGGGCCGCCGGCCGTCGCGCGACCTCTCGTCACGCGCGACCGCTCGTCCTCGACGGCAGCCTTGCGGGCCTGAACCGGCTCCCGCCCGCCCGTCCCGACGGTCGCGCCGCCGCGCCACCACGGACGAGCCGGACACGGGAACCCCCATGCATCGCCATTTCTTGCGCGTCGCCCTCGCAGGCGGCGCATGCAGCGGCAGCGCGCTCGCGCAGGGCGACGCCGCGCCCGCACCCGCACCGCAGGGAACCGCATTCGACCGCGCGCTCGAAGAGGCGCTCGCGAAGCAGCAGCCGCCGCCGAACGCCGCGGCGCCGCCCGACCTCTTCGGCGCGCCGCTGCGCCTGCTCGACCTCTCGCTCGACACGCTCGTGAACGCGGGCAGCTCGACCGAGCGGGACGACTCGATCGACCAGCTCCAGGGCGGCGGACACGACCCGAAGCAGCGCGGCTTCACCCTGTCGCAGGTGGAGCTGTCGGCCATCGGCGCGGTCGATCCCTGGTTCCAGTTCGAGGCGCACCTCGACTACTTCATCACGCCCGAAGGAGAGTCGGAGTTCGAGCTCGAGGAGGCGTTCGCCCGCACCAGCGCGCTGCCGCACGGGCTGCAACTGAAGGTCGGCCACTACCTCACCGAGTTCGGCCGCATCAACGCGCAGCACCCCCATGCGTGGGACTTCATCGACCAGCCGGTGATCTGCTCGCGCCTCTTCGGGCCCGACGGGATGCGGGGGACGGGCGCGCGGATGGCGTGGCTCGCGCCGCTGCCATGGTTCGCGGAGCTGCAGCTCGGCATCCAGAACTCGCACGGCGAGACGATGACGAGCTTCGGCGCCAGCGAAGACGCGCCACCGCCCGCCGGCCACGCCTTCGACGAGGTCGAGACGCGCAGCCTCGCCGACTTCGCCTGGTCGTCGCGGCTGCTCCAGTCCTTCGACCTCGCCGACGACGTGGTCAGCTTCTTCGGCGTCTCGGGGGCCTGGGGTCCGAACGCGGCCGGGACGTCGACGCGCTCCGCCGTCTACGGCGCCGACGTGAAGGTGAAGTGGCAGGCGGAGAAGAACGACAACGGCTGGCCCTTCGTCGTCTTCCAGGCCGAGGCGCTGCGCCGCGTCTACGGCACGTCGCTCCAGTCGCTCGATCCCGACGGCGTGCCGGGATCCGGCGACGAGGCGACCGTCCCGGGCGACACGCTCCACGATCGCGGCGGCTACGCGTACGTCCTGTGGGGCTTCACGCGCGACTGGGCGGCCGGCCTGCGCCTCGAGCTCGCGCGTTCGAGCGGTGCCGGCCTCGTGCCGAGCGACCTCGACCCCCGCCGCGACGACCGTCAGCGCTGGTCGCCCCTGCTCGTCTGGCATCCGAGCCACTTCTCGCGCGTGCGCCTGCAATACGACCTCGACGTCGCCGACCACCTCGCGCACGACCGCGCGCACAGCGTCTGGCTCGGCCTCGAGTTCCTGGTCGGCAGCCACCCGGCCCACACCTACTGAGAGGCCGCCATGAAACTCCAAACGCTCTGCTTCCTCGCTTCGATCGCGCTCGTCACGCCCTCGTCCGCTCCGGCCGCGGAGGTCGCGCCGTCGTCCTCGCCGCGCAAGCTCGCCGTCTGCTGCACGGTGCCGTCGCTCGGCTCGATCGTGCAGTCGGTGGGGGGCGAACTCGTCGAGGTCACGACTTTCGCCAAGGGGAGCGGCAATCCCCACTTCCTCGACGCGCGCCCGAGCCACGTGAAGGCGCTCGCCGCCGCCGACCTCTTCGTGCAGCAGGGGCTCGAGCTCGAGGTCGGCTGGGCTCCGGTGCTGCTGCAGCAGTGCCGCAACGCGAAGGTGCAGCCCGGACAGCTGGGCTTCCTCGACGCGTCGCAGGCGATCACGCCGCTCGGCGTGCCGACGACGCCGGTCGATCGCTCGCACGGCGACGTCCATCCGTTCGGCAATCCCCACTACCTCACCGATCCGCTGAACGGCCTCGCCGTCGCGCGCCTCGTGCGCGACCGCCTCGCGCAGCTCGCGCCCGAGGCGGCCGCCGACCTTTCGCAGCGCTGCACCGCGTTCGAGCGGCGCCTCTGCACCGCGCTGGTCGGCGAGAAGCTCGCCGCCGCTTGTCCGGCGGAGACGGTCGTCAAGCTCGCGCGCCTCGCCGAGCAGGGCGGCCTCGTCCCGTTCCTGCAGCAACAGGGGCGCGCGGGCGACCTCGCCGGCTGGCTCGGCGCGATGGCGCCGCTCCATGACACCGTCGTCGTCGCCGACCACGACCAGTGGGCCTACTTCGGCCGGCGCTTCGGGCTCCGCTTCGCCGGCTTCCTCGAGCCGAAGCCGGGCGTCGCGCCGTCGACCTCCCATCTCGCGGAGCTGATCGGGGCGGCGCCGGCGGCGGGCGTGAAGCTCGTCCTCACCGCGCCGGGCTTCGATCCGAAGTCGGCGCGCTTCGTCGCCGAGAAGGCGGGCGTGCCGCTGCTCGAGCTCGCGCACGAGGTGGGCGCCGTCGACGCGGCGGGCGACTACCTCGCGATGATCGACTTCGACGTGCGCACGATCGTCGCGACGCTGTCGCGGCGCGCGGGATGACCGCGATGGAACCGGCGACGCTCCTGCGCTGCCGCGACCTCGTCGCGGGGCACGGCAAGAACGCGGTGCTGCGCGGCGTCTCGCTCGACGTGCGCGCAGGCGAGTCGTGGTTCGTGCTCGGGACCAACGCGACGGGCAAGTCGACGCTCGTCGCGACGCTGCTCGGGATCCTGCCGCCGCTCGGCGGCGAGGCGGGGCTGGGAGCCGGCACGACGCGCGGCGACCTCGGCTACGTCCCGCAGCGCGCCGACCTGGTGAAGAACCTGCCGACGACGCCGCACGAACTCGTGCTGCTCGGGCTGGTCGGGTTGCGCCTCGCGCGCGTGGAACGAGAGGCGCGGATCGCCGAGGCGTTGGAGCAGGTCGGCCTGTCGCACGCGCTCCGCGCCGACTACTGGTCGCTCTCCGGCGGCCAGCGGCAGCGCGTGCTGCTGGCGCGGGCGCTCGCGCGCCGGCCGCGGCTGCTCTGCGTCGACGAGCCGATGAACCAGCTCGACCTCGTGACCGAGCGCGCCGTGCTCGAGTTGCTGGCGCGCCGCCAGCGCGACCAAGGCCTGGCGCTCCTCTACGTGACCCACCAGGTCGCGCTCGCGGCCCACCTCGCGACCCACGTCGCGCTGGTCCACCACGGCGGCGTCGAGACGGGGCGCGCCGCGGAGCTCCTCGCTCCCGCGCGACTCGAGCTCGCCTACGACGCGCCCGTCCCGATCGCGCCCTATCCGGGCCTGGTCGGCGCGGCGCGAGGAGGCGTCGCGTGATCTCCGACTTCCTCTCCGCGTGGCCGCTCTTCCGCGAGAGCTTCCTCGCGCTCTGGCTGATCGCGCTGCTGCTCTCGGTCGTCGGGGTCTTCGTCGTCGTGCGCGACCAGATCTTCGTCGGCGCCGCCATCTCGCAGGCCTCCGCGCTCGGGATCGCGCTCGGCCTCTGCCTCGGTTCCGAGTGGAGCGCCGAAGGGAGCTTCTGGCGTTCCGACCTCTTCCTCGCGCTGGTCGCCGTGACGTTCGCGATCGTCGCCGCGCTGGCGACCGCGCGCGCCGCGGCGGCGGGGCGCGAGAGCCACGAGGCGGTCACGGGCTTCGTCTTCCTGCTCGGCTCGAGCGGCGCGCTGCTGGTCATCGCCCACAGCCCGCACGGCCTCGACGACGTCGAGCGTCTCCTCTCCTCCAGCGGCTTCGGCGCGACGCTGCGCGACGTCGCGCTCCTGGCGGCCGTCGCGACGGCGTCGCTGCTCCTCGTGCTCGTGCGCCGGCGCGAGCTCCTCCTCTTCGCGCTCGACCAGCCGACCGCGCGCGCGCTCGGCGTCCGCCGTCGCCTCGACGCGCTGGCGTCGGCGTGGCTCGGCCTCGCGCTCGGCGTCTCGCTCCGCTCGTCGGGGCTCCTCTACTCCTTCGGCTGCCTCGTGCTGCCGGCGCTGATCGCGAAGAGCCTCTGCCCGGCGACGCTGCCGATGCTGCTCGTCGCGCCCGTCGTCGCGGTCGGCGCGGCGGTCGCCGCGGCGCTGCTCGGCCACGCCGCCGACTTCCATCCGGCGCACGTGACGGTCGCGCTCCTCTGCGTGCTCCTCGCTGCGGCATGGGCGTGGCGCGCCGTGCGCCGACGCTGACCCGTGCGAGCGGCAACCGGTCGCGGTCGCGCCGATGGGAAACTCCTTCCTCTGGCGCGGTCGTACGGGAGTCCCCCCGCTGCCGGGCAGGCCGGCCCGGTCGATCGGGAGCGGGCGGGCCGCGCGGCCGCGGCGGCCGGGAGATGGCGGATGGCGGGCAACGACTCGGGGGCGGCGGGCGACGCGCGGTATGCCGAGGTCCTGGCGCGCCTGCGCGAGATCGGGCTGCTCGACGAACGTTCGTTCCTGACCGAGACGAGCGAGCTCTACATGACCGACGCGAAGGGCGCGGTCGGCGCGATGCAGGACGCCTTCGCGAGCGGCGACCTCCACGCGTTGCGCGAGGCGGCGCACCGGCTGAAGGGCGCGTCGCTCAACCTCGGCGTGACGATGGTCGCGACGCCGGCGCAGCAGGTCGAGGAGCGGGCGCGCCGCGGCGAGTTCGCCGGCGCGCCCTCGGCGATCGCGACGATCGAGGGCGAGCTGCTCCGCATCGGCGAGTGGTTCAAGCAGCTCGCGTCGGCGCCGTTTCCTCCGAGCTAGGGCGATCCGAGCCGCGCGCGGCAGAGCGCCGCGAGGTCGCGCTCGACCGCGTCGAGCGGGCGGTCGACGTCGAGCCGCGCGATCTCCGCGTGCGCCGCGGCCAGCTCGCCGTAGACGCGCGCCACCGCGCGCAGGTCCTCGAGCCGCTCGAAGCTGCTGGCCGCCGCGCGGTGGGCCGCGATCCGCTCGAGCGCGCGCTCCGGCGAGAGCTCGAGCAGCACCGTGAGGTCGGGCGCCGGCGCGATCGCGCGGCTGCGTTCGAGGATGCGCGCGACCGCGATGCCGCGCGCCCCCTGGTAGGCGGCGGTCGACCAGTAGGTCCGGTCCTGCACGACCCAGTCGCCGCGCGCGAGCGCGGGCGCGACGACGGCCGCGACGTGCTCCGCGCGGTCGGCGTGGAAGAGCTCGAGCTCCTGCTCGCCGCTGGTCGTCCGCTCCTTCGCGGCCAGCACGCGCCGCAGCTCCATGCCGGCGCGCGACGTCCACGGCTCGCGCGTCTCGACGACCCGCTTGCCGGCGTCGCGCAGCGCCGCCGCGAGGCGCGCGGCGAGCGTCGTCTTGCCCGTCCCGTCGATCCCTTCGAGGACGATCAGGCGACCGCGCGGCGTGGGGCGTTCGGGTGGCATGGACGCGGGAGCGTAGCGGCGTCGCTAGCTTCTGCGCCGATTGGAGACCAGGGCGACGACGCTCGAACGGCGCGTGCTGACCGGGACCGGGCTGCAGCTCGTCGGCCGCCTCGGGACCGCCGCCTTCTCGGCGTCGGCGATCGTGCTCATCGGCCGCCATCTCGGCGACGAGGGGCTCGGCCGCTTCAACTACTACTTCACGACCTTCCTCGTGGTCGGCGCGCTCGTCGACTTCGGCTCGATGGCGATCGCGGTGCGCGAGGCGACGCGCCATCCCGAGCGCGAGCCGGCGATCGTGCGCGCCGCGTTCCGGTTGCGCTGCGCCACCGTCGCGCTCTGCCTGCTCGCCTGCGCCGCGGTCGCGTGGCGCAAGGAGGGGAGCCTCGCCGGCGCCGCGCTGCCGATCGTCGCGTCGCTCCACCTGCTGGCGGTCGCGCCGAACGCCGCCGCGGCGTGGCTCCAGGTGCGCGTCCGCTACGCCGCGATCGCCGTCGCGCCGCTGCTCGGCTTCGGGCTCTACCTCGCCGCCGCCGCGCTGCTGCGCGACGCCGGCGTCCTCGATCCGCGCTGCTTCGTCGTCGCGTTCGGAGGCGCGCTGCTGGTCCAGGGGCTCGTGCCATGGCTCGCGGCGCGGCGGCACGTCGCGCTGCTCGGGCCGGTCGATCGCGCGCAGCTCGCGGCGCTCCTCCGCGCGATGGTGCCGCTCGGCCTCTCCGCGCTCCTCTCGACCCTCTATTTCCGGATCGACGCGCTGCTGCTCGACCACTTCCACGGCGATCGCGCCTGCGGCCGCTGGGCGAAGGTCTTCCCGCTGCTCTCCTTCACGATCGCGCTGCCGACCTACTTCGCCGGCTCGCTCTTCCCCGCGCTCACGCGCGCCGCGACGCGCGGGCCCGCGCCTCTGGTCGCGCTGGTGCAGCGGGCGGGCGCGCTGCTGATGGGCGTCGCGCTGCCGGCGCTCGCGCTGGCGGGAGCGTGGGCCGGCCAGGTGCTCTGGCTCCTCTGGGCGCGCCACGGCGAGGTCGAGCCGCTCGCCGAGTTCCTGCAGGTGAACGGCGACCTGCGCCGCTGCCTCCCGCTCCTGGCGCTGGCCGGCGTCGCGATCTTCCTCGCGATCCCGCAGATGCACGCGCTCACGGCGCTGGGCCGCCAGCGCGTCCTCTTCCGCGTCACGGCGGCGGCGCTGCTGGTGAAGTTGCTGGTCGGCGTCGTCGCGATCCGCGCGTGGGGGGTGCTCGGCGCGGCGGTCGCGACCGTCGCGACCGAATGGTTCGTGACCGCGTGGGTGAGCCTCGAGCTGCGGCGCGCCACCGGCAGCTCGGTCGCGTCGCGCGCGCTCGTGCGGCCGCTGCTGGTCGCGCTGCTGGTCGCGGGCGTCGCGTGGCCGTTGCGCGACCTCGCGCCGCGCTTCGTCGTGCCGGCCGCGCTGCTGCTCGAAGCGGCGGCGATCGGCGTCGCCGGCTCCTGGCCGCTGCGCCTCGGAGCCGACGCATGAGCGCGCGCCGCCTCGGACTCGACGTGCGCGCGGCGCTGCGCGGACCGTGCGGGATCGGCCGCGTCGACGTCGAGCTCGCGCGCGCGCTCGCCGACGCCGAGCCGGAGCAGGAGCTCCTCCTCTACGCCGCGTCGCGCCACGGCCGCCGCTGGACGCTGCCGCTGCCCGCCGAGCTGCTGGCGCGCCGCAACGTGCGCCTCTTCGCGCCGCGCCTGCCGGCGAAGGCGCTGCAGTGGGCGGCGCGCGTGCCGGGTTTCCGGACCGAATGGGTGACCGGCGCGCTCGACGCCTTCGTCCACACCGACCTCGTCTTCGTCGCCGGCCTCGCCTGCCCGCAGGTGGTGATGGTCCACGACCTCGCCTTCGAGGTGTCGCGCGACTTCCACGACGCCGGCTTCCACGCCGCGGCCGCGGCGCGGCTGCGCGGCGCGGTCGCGCGCGCGGCGGCGATCGTGGTGCCGAGCGCGACGACGCGCGACGACCTCGCGACGCGCTGGAACGTCGCGCGCGAGCGGATCGCCGTCGTGCCGCTCGGCGCCGACCACGCGACGCGCGGCGACGGGGGCGCGGCCGCCGGCGCGCGCCGCGACCCGCGGCCCGATCCGGCGCGCGGCTACCTCCTCCACGTCGGCACGCTCGAGCCGCGCAAAAACGTCGCGCGGCTGCTCCGCGCCTACCGCGCCGCGCGCGCGCGCGGCCTCGCGCAGGACCTCGTGCTGGTCGGGCCGTGGGGCTGGAAGACGGAGGAGATCGTCGCCGAGATCGACCGTTGCGACGCGCGGGCGCCGGTCGTCGTGCGCGGCGCGGTCGAAGAGGACGAGCTCGCCGCGTGGCGGCGCGACGCGACCGCGCTCTGCTACCCGTCGCTGTGGGAAGGCTTCGGCTTGCCGATCGTCGAGGCGTTCGCCGCGGGCGTGCCGGTCGTCACGTCGGCGCGCTCGTCGACGCAGGAGGTGGCGGGCGACGCGGCGCTGCTGGTCGATCCCGAGTCGGAGGCGTCGATCGCCGACGCGCTGGTGCGGATCGGCGGCGACGCGGCGCTGCGCGCGACGCTGGTCGAGCGCGGCCGCGCGCGCGCGCGGCAGTTCACGTGGCAGCGGTCGGCGCGGGCGCTGCTCGACGTCGTCGAAGCGGTGCGCCGGCCGCGGCGGACGGGCTGAGCGATGCGCGTCGCCTTCGACGTGAGCTGCCTCGCGACGCCCCATCCGACGGGAGTCGAGCGCGCCTGTCGGGAGCTGCTGCGCGCGCTCGCCGCGAGGCCGCCGCGCCACGAGCTCTTCCTCGTCTCGCCCCGCCCGGTCGCGCTCGGCTTCGCGCGGCCCGACTCCTTCCGCGCCGTCGACTTCGCCGCCGACGATCCCGGCCGCCTCTGGCGCGAGCGGCAGTTGCCGCCCTTCCTGGCGCGCGAGCGGATCGATCTCTTCCACTCGCCCGTCTCCGCGCTGCCGTTCCGCGCCCGCTGCCCGCGGATCGCGACGTTCCACGAGGTGCCGTGGCGCGAGGAGCCGGGACGCCGCGAGTGGAAGCGCCGCCTCGCGCTCGCCTTCGCGGCGCGCCGCGCCCGCTGGCTGATCGCCGTGTCGGAGCGGACGCGCGCGCTGCTGATCGAGGAGGCGCCGCGCGCCGCCGAGCGCGTCGTCGTCGTGCCGCACGGCGTGGAGGCGCGCTTCGCCCCCGATCGGCCCGATGCCGACGACGGCTACCTCCTCTTCGTCGGCGCCGGCCGCCCGCGCAAGAACCTGCCGCTCCTGCTGCGCGCGTGGGCGCGCCATCCCGCCGCGTGGCGCGCGCGCCATCCCTTGCGGCTCGCCGGCGTCGACGCGGCCGATGCGGCGCCGCTGGCCGCGCTCGCCGATTCGCTCGGCGCGCGCGACGCGCTGCAGTTGCCGGGCTGGATCGACGACGCGCTGCTGCCCGACCTCTACCGCCGCGCGCGCGCGCTCCTCTTCCCGTCGACGTTCGAGGGCTTCGGCTTGCCGGCGCTCGAGGCGATGGCGTCGGGAACTCCCGTCGTCGCGTCGAGCGGCGGCGCGCTGCCGGAGGTCGTCGGCGACGCGGCGCTCGTCGTCGCGCCCGACGACGAAGCGGCGTGGAGCGCCGCCATCGGCCGCATCGCCGGCGACGACGCGCTGCGCGCGACGCTGCGCGCACGCGGCCTCGCGCGCGCCGCGACCTTCCGCTGGGAGCGCGCGGCGGAGCAGGTCGAGTCGCTGTGGGAGCGGTCGACGTGATCGTCGTCGACGCGGCCGGCGTCCCCGACTTCGCCAGCGGCGCGCGGACGCGGCTGCGCGGGCTGGTCGCCGCGTTGGCGCGACGCGCCGACACGCCCGCGCTGACGATCGTGATCGCGCGCGGCAGCACGCTCCTCGACGGGATCGCGCTCGGTCCGATCGCGGTCGCGGAGGTGGCCGAAGCGGGCGGGCCGTGGCGCCGCTTCGCCTCGCCGGCGCGTGCGCCGTGGCGGCAACTGCCGCCGTCGCTGGCCGCGGCGGCGACGCTCTGGCACGGCGAGACGATTCCGACGCGCGCGCCGCCGGGCGTCCCGAAGCTGCTGACGCTGCACGACCTGCGCTGGGCCGAGCCGCGCGCGGCCACCGGCGCGTCGCTCGCGCGCTGGCTGCCGCGCCATCTCGCCGCGCTCCGCTGGCTGCCCCGTTCCGCCCGTCGCCTCGCCGCGCTGGTCACGGTCTCGGAGGCGTCCGCGACGCGCGCCGCCGAACTGCTGCGCCTGCCGCGCGAGCGGATCGAGGTCGTCGCGAACGCGACCTGGCTCGAGCCGGTCGTGCGCGGCGAAGAGGAGGCGCGCCGGTTGCTCGTGAAGCAGGGCGTCGAGGGGCGTCCCTTCTTCGTCGCGCTCGGCCATCTCGAGCCGCGCAAGGCGCTCGCGTTCGCGCTCGACGCGCTGGCGGCGGCGCGCGGAGCGGCGGCGAGCGCGCGCCTGGTCGTCGTCGGCGAAGGGCCGCAGCGCGGCGAGCTCGAGCGCCACGCGCGGCGCTTGCACCTCGCCGAGCGCGTCCGCTTCGCGGGCCGGCTGCCCGACGACGCGACCGCGACCTTGCTGCGCCACGCGGCCGCGCTCCTCTTCCCGACGCGCTACGAAGGCTTCGGCTTCCCGCTCTACGAGAGCTTCGCGCTCGGCTGTCCCGTCGTCGCGCATCGACTGCCGCCGTTCGCGGAACTGCCGACGATCGACGCCGCGTCCGCGAACCACGCGACGCACGCGGCGCTCGTCGCGCCGGGCGATTCGGCGCAGGCGTGGGGCGCGGAACTCGACGCGCTGGTGGCGACCGCGCACCCGATCGCGACGCGACGCCGGCTCGCGCTCGCGACGCCGTGGCGCTGGGACGACGCGGCGACCGCGCTGCTCGGAGCGTGGCGGAAGCACGCGGGAGGTTCGCGCAGCGCGCCGACGTGACCGCTCGGCGTGCGTCCTATGATCCGCGGCCCCTGGCGAGGCGCACCGCGGATGCTCCAGCACGCCGAAACGCTCGTCCGCCTGCTCCACGCGCGCCTCGCTCCCGCGGCGGCGCTGCGCGCGGCGCTCGCATTGCTGGCCGCGCGGCGCCGCGAGCTCGCGACGCCGCCCGTGCCGCTCGCGACCCGCGCCCACCTCGCGCTCGACGACGGGGCGACACGCGCCGACCTCGCGACGGTCGAGCAGGCGGGCGGTCTCGAGGCGCTGCTCGCCGAGCTCTCTTCGATCGAGCTCGCGCCGGAACGGCTCGACGCGGCGGCGTACGCAGCGCTGCAGCGCAGCGTCCTCGACCAGCTCTGCGGCAGCGCGCGCGACCCGGCGCTCCTCGCCGAGTGGGAGCGGTGGGCGGTGGCGCCGCTCGCGGCGGTGAACGCGCCGGCGGGCGCGGCCAGCGCGGCAGCGCCGGCGCCCCGCGTCGAGGTCGAGGTGCAGCACGCGGCGCGCGTGCAGTTCGCGGCGGAGCGCAACGGCGTGCCGCTGGTCGAGCGCGTCTCGATCACGAACCGAGGCGACGCCTCCCTCGAAGGGCTCGAGCTGCGCCTCCAGATCGGCCCCGACTTCGGCCCGCCCGCCCGCTTCTCGCGGCCGCGCCTCGCGCCGGGCGAGACGTGGCGGCTCGACGCGCCCGACGTCGCGCTCGACCGCGCCCGCCTCGCGACGCTGGTCGAGCGGACCGCCGGCGCGCTCCACGTCGAGCTGCGCGCCGGGCCGGCGATCCTCGAGCGCCGCTCGCTCCCGGTCGAGCTCCTCGCGTGGAACGAGTGGGCGCGCTCGCTGCCCGACGAGCTCCTCGCCGCCTTCGTCCTCCCGAACGATCCCGCCGTTGCCACGCTCCTCGCCGCGGCGCGCGACCGCCTCGCCGCCGCCACCGGCGACGCGTCGCTCGGCGGCTACCAGGGCAGCGGCCGCGAGCGCGTGACCGCGATCGTCCGCGCCATCGGCGAATGCCTGCAGGAGCAACGCCTCACCTACGCCGCGCTCCCCGCCAGCTTCGAGCGCGACGGCCAGAAGCTGCGGCTGCCGCAGCAACTGCTCGCCCATCGCATGGGCAACTGCATCGAGCTCTCGCTCCTCGTCGCGGCGCTGCTGGAGCAGGCGGCCCTCCATCCGCTGATCCTGCTGGTCGAGGGCCACGCGGTCGCCGGCGCGTGGCGCGTCGCCGACCAATTCCCGACCGTCGCGGTCGACCATCTCGACCTCGTGCGCAAGCTCGCCGCCGTCGGCGACGTCGTCTGGTTCGATCCGACCGTGATGGTCAGCGGCGGCACCTTCGAGCAGGCGGTCGCCGCGGCGCACGCGCTCTGCGAGAAGCCCGAGCAGTTCCGGCGCGTCGTCGACGTGAAAGCGGCGCGCCTCGCCGGCATCGTGCCGTTGCCGACGCCGGGCAGCGCGCTCGCCGCCGACGGCGCGCCGCGCGCGGCGACTCCGGCCGCGGCCGCGGCCGCGTCGGCGCCCGCCGCGTCGCCCGAGTCCGACGAGCTGCCGGCCGCCAAGCCGCTGGCCGACCGGATCGAGCGCTGGAAGCAGCAGCTCCTCGACCTCTCGCTGCGCAACCGCCTCATCCACTGGCGCGACTCGAAGCGCTGCGTCGCGCTCGACGGCGGCGACCTCGCCGCGATCGAGGACCGGCTCGCCGACGGCGGCTCGCTCGACTTCGCGGCGCGCGCCGCGATCGCCTCGGGCGACCCGCGCTCCGCCGAACTCGCCGCCGCGCGCGGCGCGGAGCAGCAGGTCGCCCTGCAGCGGCGCGACCTCTTCGCGCAGGGCGCGCTCCTCACCCGCCACGAGCCGGCCGAACTCCACGACCGCCTCCTCGCGCTCTTCCGCGAGGATCGCACGTCGCTCGAGGAGACCGGCTCGTCGACGCTCTTCCTCGCGCTCGGCTTCCTGCGCTGGTTCGAGTCGCCGGCCAGCGACGCGCCGCGCCTCGCGCCGCTGCTGCTGCTGCCGGTGCAGCTCGAGCGCCGCGGGCTCGGGCGCCGCTTCGTGCTCCGCTTGCGCGACGACGAGCCGCGCGTGAACGAGGCGCTGCTGGAGAAGCTGCGCCAGGAGCTCGACGTCGATCCCGAGGCGCTGCGCACGCTGCCGGCCGACGAGCGCGGCGTCGACGTCGCGGAGCTGCTGCTGCGCTTCCGCAAGCTCGTCGCTCGCGTGCCGCGCTTCGAGGTGGTCGAGGAGGCGCGCCTCGGCTTCTTCTCGTTCGCGAAGTGGCTCCTCTGGCGCGACCTCGTGCAGCATCGCGACGCGCTGCTGGGGAGCGGCCTCGTGCGCTTCCTCGTGCGCGGCGGCCACGACGCGCTGCCCGACCCCGCCTTCGTCGACCCGCGCCGCCTCGACGAGCTGCTGCCGCCGTCGCGTTCGGCGGTCGTGCTCGACGCCGACTCGAGCCAGCTCGTCGCGATCGAGGCGGCGGTGCGCGGCGCCACCTTCGTGCTGCAGGGACCGCCCGGCACCGGCAAGTCGCAGACGATCGCCAACATCGTCGCGGGCTGCATCGCGGCGCGGAAGCGCGTCCTCTTCGTCGCGGAGAAGCGCGCCGCGCTCGACGTCGTCGCCCACCGGCTGCGCCGCGCGGGGCTCGGCGGCGCCTGCCTCGAGCTCCACTCGGAGCGCGCCTCGAAGCACCAGGCGATCGCCGAGCTGGCGCGCACGGTGGAGGAGAGCGCCGCGCCGCCGCGCGACGACGACCCGCTGCTGGCCGAGCGCGTGGAGCAGGCGGCGCGCGCGCTCGACGGCTACGCGGCGCGCCTCCACGCGCGCGGCCCGCTGGGCTGGAGCCACTACGACTGCCTCGGCCGCAGCGTCGCGGCGCGCGGCGCGAAGGAGGTCGCGCCGCTGCCGATCGCGCAGCCGCAGCTCCTCACGCGGCGCGACTACGAGGAGCGGCAGGCGGCGGTCGCCGAGCTCGCGGCCGCGGTCGTCGCGAGCGGGCCGCGCGCGGGCCACGCCTTCGCGGGCTGCGGCGTGACCGACCACTCGCCGCTGCTCGCGCGGCGGTGGGAGGGGGAGCTGCGCGAGCTCTCGGCGCGCGCCGAGGCGCAGCGCGGCGGGGCCGACGGCGCGGCGGTGCAGCTCGGGCTCGCCTCGCCGCCGCTGTGGCGCGATTCGCTGCCGGCCGCGCGCACCGCGAGCGCGACGCTCGCGCTCCTGGCGGCCGAGATCCCGGGACGCGCCGCCGAATGCGCGACGCGCAGCGACGCAGGCGAGGTGGCGACGCAGTTGCGCCGCATCGCGCAGGAGCTGACGGAGGACCGCGCGCGCCGCGCGCAGCTGGCGCCGCGCTGGAACGACCGCCTCTTCGCGCTCGACGTCGCGGCGCTCTCGCGCGAGTTCGAGCGCCACGCGACCGCCTTCGCGCCGCTCCGCTGGCTGAAGCTGCGCGGCGCGTGGAGCCATCTCGCGCCCGCGCTGCGCGGCAAGGCGCCCGACGTGGCGACCGCGCGCGCCGACCTCGCGCAAGCCGTCGCCGTCGTCGAACGGGAGCGCGCGCTCGCGCAGGAGGCGCGGCTGCTCGACGCGACGGCGGGCGCGGCGGCGCGCGGCCCCGCGACCGAGCCCGAGCTGCTGCTGCGCATCGCGGCGTTCCTCGACGCGTGGCGCGCGCTCGCGGCGCAGTGGCGCGCCGCCGGCGTCGAGCCGCCCGCCGTCGCGCCGCTCGCCGCCAACGCGGCCGCGGTCGCGAAGGAGCTGGCCGGCCGCGTCGCGGCGTTCGAGGCGGCGACGCGCGCGGTCGGCGAGTCGCTGCAGCTCGACGCGGCGTGGCGCGCGCAGGTCGACGGCGGCGCCGACGGCGTCGCGACCGCGGCCGACGACGCGCGCCGCTGGCTCGACCACCTGCCGGAGCTGCGCGCCTGGTGTCGCACCGTGCGGGCCGTCGCGCGCGCCGGCGAGCTCGGCCTGGCTCCCTTGGTCGACGCGCTGCGCGCCGAACAGCTCGCGCCGGCCGACCTCGCGGCCGCGTTCGAGCGCGCCTTCTTCACCGCCGTCGTCGAGCACGTCGAGTCGGACGAGCCGGCGTGGCGCGACTTCGACGGCGCGCGCCACCACGAGCAGGTCGGCCGCTTCCGCGCCGACGACGCGCGCCTCGTCGCGGCCGGCGGACCGCGCGTCGTCGCCGGCTGGGCCGCGCGCCGCACGGTGCGCGCGGACGCGGCGTTCCCCGGCTCGGAGGTCGAGGTGGTGCTGCGCGAGGCGCGCAAGAAGCGGCGGCAGAAGTCGCTGCGCCGCCTCCTCTCCGAGATCCCGACGCTGCTGGCGCAGCTCAAGCCGTGCCTGCTGATGAGCCCGCAGGCGATCGCGCAGTACCTCCCGGTCTCGCAGGAGCTCTTCGACGTCGTCGTCTTCGACGAGGCGTCGCAGATCCCGACGCACGACGCGATCGGCGCGTTGGCGCGCGGCCGCCACGTCGTCATCGTCGGCGACGCGAAGCAGCTGCCGCCGACGGCTTTCTTCGAGCGGGCGATGGCCGACTCCGACGAGGAGGAGGAGGCGCCCGCCGAGGACGGCGGCATGGTGCACGACCTCGAGAGCATCCTCGAGGAGGCCGAGGCGGCGGGCGTCCCCGCGCTGCCGCTGCGCTGGCACTATCGCAGCCGCGACGAGAGCCTGATCGCGTTCAGCAACCGCCGCTTCTACGGCGGCCGGCTCCACACCTTCCCGTCGGCGGCGGGGCGCGCCGACGGGCTCGGCGTCTCGTTCGAGAAGGTGGAGGGGCGCTACGACTGCGCCGGCTCTCGCACCAACGCGGCGGAGGCGCGCGCGGTCGTCGCGTGGATCGTCGCCGCGCTGGCCGACCCGGAGCGGCGCGGCAAGTCGATCGGCGTCGTCACCTTCAACCAGCCGCAGCAGCAGCTGATCGAGGACCTGCTGGAGCAGGCGCTGCTGGAGCGGCCCGAACTGCAGCCGGCGACCGAAGGCGGGCCGCGCGGCGAGTCGCTCTTCGTCAAGAACCTCGAGAACGTGCAGGGCGACGAGCGCGACGTGATGCTCTTCTCGATCACCTTCGGCAAGGACGCGCGCGGCCGCCTCTCGCTGAACTTCGGCCCGCTCAACCGGCGCGGCGGCGAGCGGCGGCTGAACGTCGCGATCACGCGGGCGCGCGAGAAGCTGGTCGTCTTCTCGTCGCTCGAGCCCGAGGAGATCGACCTCGCGCGCACGACGGCGACCGGCGTCCGCCAGTTGCGCGACTATCTCGACTACGCGCGGCGCGGGGCGTCGGCGCTGCCGTCGGCGGACGGCGCCGCGCCGGCGGCGGGCGGCGGCGGGCTGCTGGAGGAGGACGTCGCGCGCGAGCTCGCGGCGCGCGGCCATGCGGTCGATCGCGACGTCGGCAGCTCGGGCTGTCGCATCGACCTCGCGGTCCGCGATCCAGCGCGCGCGGGACGCCATCTCCTCGCGATCGAGTGCGACGGCGAGAGCTACCACTCGGGCGCGACGGCGCGCGACCGCGACCGGCTGCGCCAGTCGGTGATGGAGGGTCTGGGCTGGCGCCTCCATCGCATCTGGTCGAGCGACTGGGCGGCGCGCCGCGCGCAGGAGATCGCGCGCCTCGAGGCGGCGATCGCGCGGGCGCGCGCCGCGTGCGAGCAGCACGATCGCGAGGAGACGGAGCGGGCGACGCAGCGGCGCGCGGGCGCAGCGGACGGCGACGCCGACGGCCACGCGGACGGCCACGCGCCAGCGAAGGTCCTGCGGCAGGCGAGCGCGCCGCCGCGACCGGCCGCGCCGAAGCGCGCCGCGCCGCCGCCGCCGTCCGACGAGCTGCGACCCTATCGCCCCTTCCCGATCGAGGCGTGCGGCACGCGCGAGGCGCTCGACGATCCCGCCGCCGCGCCGAAGGTGCGCGAGCTGCTGCGGCGGATCGTCGCGCACGAAGGGCCGCTCCATCGCAAGCCGCTGCTGCAGCGCGCGGCGCGTTGCCTCGCGATCCCGCGCCTCACGAGCGCGCCCGAGGAGCGGCTCGAGCAGCTCGCCGACGAGCTCGCCGTCGCGGGCCACCTTGTCTGGCGCGGCGAGTTCGCGTGGCCCGACGGCGTCGATCCCGACGGCTGGAGCGCGGTGCGCGTCGCGTCGGAGGAGGAGGGGCCGCGGCCTGCCGACCAGATCGCGCCCGAGGAGCGGCGCAACGCGCTGCTGCGCGTCCTCGCGGCGGGCGGCAGCGGGCCGGTCGACGAGGTCGCGGCGGCGGCGGCGCGGCTGCTCGGCTTCAAGGCGGTGCAGGCGAAGACGCGGCAGCTCTTCCGCGATGCGATCGACGAGCTCGCCACCGGCGGGCGCTGCGTCGTGCAGGACGAGACGGTCCGACTCAACGGACGGTGAAGCGGACGTCGAATCGGACGTCGCAGCGGACGTCGCAGCGGACGCTGCTCAGCGCCGCTCCGGCAGCGTCGGCCGCGGCGGACCTTGCGGCGCGTCGTCGTTCTCCTCGACGGGCGCGTCGTCCTTCGGCAGCAGGTCGAAGGCGCGCAGCGCGACCCAGCCGATCCCGACCGCGGCCGCCAGCGCGACGAGCCACGCCGCGCCGCGCGCAAGGGCGCCGCGCTGGTTCAGGTCGTCGCCCATGAACGAGAAGGCGCCGCGACGGCGCGGCGGGATCGCGATCGGCGGCGGCAGATGGGTCGTCGGCGATTGCGACGACGCGGCGACGACCGGCGCGCCGGTCGTGCGCGCGGCGTGCTGGCGCGCGGTCGCGCCGCGCATCTCGATCGTCGGCACCGCGGCGCCCGCGGCGTCGGCGGCGGCCGCGAAGGGATCCTCGCCGGCGGCGGTGAGCCCGCTGCGCGGCGCGGGCGGCGGCGCGCTCGCGGGGGATGGCCGCTTCGGAGGCGCGCCCGACTCCGGCAGCTCGAGGTCGAACGAGCCGGTCGGCGGTTCCGGCGGAACGGGCGCGCGCGCCGGCGCGGCGGCGGCCGGCGCCGCGGGCGGCGGCTTCGCGACCGGTTTCTCGACGGGCTTCGGCGCTCCGCTGCGGTAGCGCAGCAGCGTCGTGCCGAGGCGCACCTCGTCGCCGTCGGTCAGCGTCTGCAGCGACACCTTCGCGCCGTTCACGAAGGTGCCGTGCGTCGAGTTGAGGTCGGCGATCCAGTGGCGCCCGTCGCGCACGAAGAGCTTCGCGTGCTGACGCGAGACCGACGCGTCGGCGATCACGTGGGTGTTGCCGGGGACGCGGCCGAAGGTGGAGTTGGCGGCGACCAGCGCGAAGGCGCGGCCCGCGTCGTCTCCCTTCGCCAGCTCGAGGAAGGCGCGGGAGAGGTCGTCGTTCTCTGGGCTCATCTCGTGCGGGACGGTCCTGTCGCCTGCGCGGCGCCGGTCCGGCGGTTGACGCTGCGCGAAGCGGGCGGGAGTGTACGCGCGCGCGGCGGGACGCAGAAGGGCGCGACGCGCGGCGGCTGGAGGTGGCGATGGAGCGGCTGGTTCGCGCGGTCCTGCTCTTCGCGCTCGCGTCCGACGGCGCCGAGGCGCGCTCCGAGGCGCAGGCGGGGAGCGTCGCGGTCGGCGCGGCGCGCGTCGACGTCACGCCCGACTTCCCGATCCGCCTCTGCGGCTACGCGGCGCGCGACGCCGAGGCGACCGGCGCGCTGCAGCGCCTCTTCGCGCGCGCGCTGGCGATCGGCGACGGCGAGTCGCTGGCCGTGCTCGTCGCGCTCGACGCCACCGCGGTGCCGCAGCGGCTGAGCGACGAGGTGGCGGCGCGCCTCGCGGCGAAGGCGGGGCTCGCGCGCGACCGCTTCACGCTCTGCGTGACGCACACCCACTGCGCGCCGGTGCTGGACGGCGGGATCGACTGCATGTTCGGGCGGCCGATCGCGGCCGATCAATGGGAACGGATCGGGCGCTACACGGCGTGGCTGGTCGACCGGCTCGAGGAGGCGGGACTGCAGGCGATCGCGGCGCGCGCGCCGGCGCGGCTCGCGTGGAGCGAAGGGAGCGTCGACTTCGCGCGCAACCGTCGCACGGCGGGCGGGCCGGTCGATCGCGCGCTGCCGCTGCTGGCGGCGTTCCGCGACGACGGCGCGCTGGTCGCGACGGTCGAGAACTACGCCTGCCACTGCACCACGTGCAACCATCAGGTGAACCAGCACTGCGGCGACTGGGCCGGCTACGCGTCGGAGGCGATCGAGGCGGCGCACGCGGGCGCGGTCGCGCTGACCGTCATCGGTTGCGGAGCGGACGCCAATCCCGAGGGCGGCCCGACCTCCGACGTGCGCGTCGCGCAGCGCCACGGCAAGAGCGTCGCGGCCGAGGTGGAGCGACTGCTCGCCGCGCCGATGCGGCCGCTGTTGCCTGACGGCGGCGCGCCGTCGATCGCGGTCGAGCGGTTCGACCTGCCCTACGCGCCGTTCCCCGCGCGCGCCGAATGGGAGGCGCGCGTGAAGGCGGGGGGCGCCGTCGGCTTCCACGCGCAGGGGTGGCTCGCGCGGCTCGATCGCGGCGAGGCGCTGCCGGCGGCGCTGCCCTATCGCGTGCAAGCGTGGCGGTGGGGCGACGACCTCGTGCAGCTCTTCCTGCCCGGCGAGGTGGTGGTCGACTACGCGCTGCGCCTCAAGCGCGAGCTCGATCGCGGCCGCCTCTGGATCACCGCCTACAGCAACGACGTGCCGTGCTACGTCCCGAGCGAGCGCATCCTGCGCGAGGGCGGCTACGAGGCGGGCGGCGCGATGACGTACTACGGGCGGCCCGGCCCGCTCGCGCGCGGCGTCGAGCAGGCGGTCGTCGACGCGGTCCATCGCCTCGTGCCCTCCGCGTTCACCGCGCCGGCCGACGATCCGCGCTTCCCGGCGCCGAAGAGCGCGGAGCAGTCGCAGCGCTGCTTCGAGCTCTCGCGCGACGACCTCGCGATCGAGCTCGTCGCGTGCGAGCCGCAGGTGCAGAGCCCCGTCGCGATCGACTTCGCCGCCGACGGGACGGTGTACGTCTGCGAGATGAACGACTACCCGACCGGCCTCGCCGGCAACTTCGAGCCCGGCGGCCGCGTGACGTGGCTGCGCGATCGCGACGGCGACGGCCGCTTCGAGTCGAGCGGCGTCCTCGTCGACGCGCTGCCCTTCCCGACCGGCGTGATGGCGTGGAAGCGCGGCGCGCTGGTCTGCGCGGCGCCCGACATCCTCTACGTCGAGGATCGCGACGGCGACGGCCGCGCCGACGTGCGCCGCGTCCTCTTCAGCGGCTTCTCGACCGAGAACTACCAGGCGCGCGTCAACTCGCTCACGTGGGGGCTCGACGGCTGGATCTACGGGAGCTGCGGCCTCTTCGGCGGGGTGATCACGCCGTTCGTCGACGCGGGCGACGACGCGGCCGAGGCGCTCGCCGCGGGCACGCCGGTCGACTGCCGCGGCCGCGACTTCCGCATCGACCCGGAGCGCGGCGTGATCGAGGCGATCGAGGGGACGAGCCAGCAGGGGCGCGTGCGCGACGACTTCGGTCGCTGGTACGGCTGCGACTCGGGCTGGCTCCTCTTCCAGTTCCCGATCGCCGACCGCGTGCTGCGGAGGAACCCGTACGTCGCGCCGCCCGACCCGCGCTGGAACGTGCTGGCCGACGCCGATCCGCGGCGGCTCTTCCAGATCAGCCCGCTGCTCGAGCGGTTCAACGAGTCGGGCGACGCGCGGCGCGTCACGTCGGCGTGCGGGCTCGGGATCTACCGCGACGACTGGCTCGGCGCGGAACTCCACGGCAACGCCTTCACGTGCGAGCCGGTGGCGAACGTCGTGCGGCGCACCGTGCTCGACGCGAGCGGCAGCGCCGTCGTCGGCCGGCGCGCGCCGGAGGAGCAGGAGCGCGAGTTCCTGGCGAGCCGCGACCCGTGGTTCCGACCGGTCCAGGCGACGACCGGCCCCGACGGCGCGCTCTGGATCGTCGACATGTACCGCTTCGTGATCGAGCACCCGCGCTGGATCCCGGCCGCGAAGCTGGCGGAACTGGACGTGCGCGCGGGCGCGGAGAAGGGAAGGATCTGGCGCGTCGTGAAGAAAGGGGCGGTGCCGCGGAAGGTGGCCGACGTGGCGGTGAGCGACGAAGAGGGGCTTCACGCCGCGCTGGTCAGCGACAACGGCGTCGTGCGCGACCTCGCGCACCGCGAGTGGGTAGCGCGCGGCGCCGCGGCGACGATCGCCGACCCCGACCAAAGGCGCCGCGAGCTCGTCCGACTCGGTGCCGCACGGCGCGCGGTCGCACCTGCCGCCGTGGTGCAGGAGACTTGGTGCTTCGAGCAGCTCGGGATCCCGGGCGCAGGCGCGTTGAACGACCTCCTCGTCTACAAGCACGACGTGCCCGACCGGGTGCGCTTCGCCTGCATGCCGCTCGCCGAGCGCTACCTCGCGGCGCTGGTAGATGATCCCGACGAGCCCGAGGTGTCGCATGACGAGCGGCACCAGCAGGTGGACGAATACTCGGTGTGGCAGCGGTCGATCACGGAGGAGGAGAACCTCCTCGAGTTGCTGCGGGAAACGGGCTACCCCGACACGTTCCCTCTTCGGGAGCTCGGCAGCGCGGCGGAGCGATTCGCGACGGCCGTCGCGCTCGGCGCCTCGTCGCGCCGGATCGCCGGCTCGCTCCTCGGCCGCATGCTCTGCGACGACGCCGACGATCCATGGTTGCGCGCGGCGGCGATCTCCGCGGCGCCCACGCACGCGGGCGCGCTGCTCGACGCGCTGTTGCGGGGCAGGAGCTGCTGGCTGATGGAGGCCTCGGAAGAGGAGAGCGAGCGCCAGGAGCGAACGTACGAGGCAGCGCGGCAGCAGGCGATCGCCGACGTCGTCGCGACCGCCGCGGCGCTGCCGGAGGAGCGGCGTGCGGTGAAGCAGGCGGTGCTCGCGGCACTGCTCGGGTGGCGGAAGGGGCCGGGCGCGACGACCGACCCGCATCCGGTCGCCGTGCAACACGACGTCGCTGCGCAGGAACCTTGGCTCTGGCGGGCGCTCGCGCCGCTGGTCGACGGGGCGACGTGGTTTGCGGGCGACGAACGTGACGATGCGCTGGCGAACCAGCTCGAGCGCTGCCTCGCGGCCGCGACGGCCGCTCTCCGCGATCCGAACGCCGACGACGAACGCCGGCTCGCCGCGCTCGAACTCCTGTTCCGTGAGAGGCGTCCACCGTCGAGCGCGCCGCCGACGGAGGTGAGCGACGAGCTGCTCGACTTGGCTGCAGACCTCCTCGCGCCGACGAGGACGGTCGAGACCGGTCGTGCCGCGCTCGCGGCCTACGCGCGCAGCGCGCCGCCATTTGCCGCCGCTCGCGTGATCGCCCGTCTCGGCTCGATGCTGCCCGAGCTGCGCAGCGCGGCGCTCGATCTGCTCCTGTCGCGGCCAGCTTCGCGCGAGGCGCTGGTGGCGGCGCTCGAGTCGGGCGCCGTGCCGCGAGCGCTGCTCGACACGTCGACGAGAGAGCGGCTGCTCCGATCCGACGACGCCGCGCTCCGCGCACGCGCCGCGAAGCTCCTCGCTCCTTCCGGCACGCCGGCGCGCGCGCAGGTCGTGGCGCAGTTCCAGCCGGCGCTTTCGATGCGGGGCGATCTCGCGCACGGCAAGGAGCTCTTCGCGAAGCTCTGCGCGAGCTGCCATGCGTTCCGCGGCGCCGGCTTCGACGTCGGGCCCGACCTCGCGGCGCTCGGCGATCGGAGCGCGCCGCGGCTGCTCGAAGCGCTGCTCGATCCCAACGCCGCGGTGAACGGCGAGTTCGTCGGCTACCAGGTGGTGCTCCACGACGGCAGCGACCTCTCGGGGCTGATTCGCGGCGAGTCGAGCGCCGGCTTCACGCTCGCGCAGGCGAACGGGATGACGCGCGCGCTGCTGCGGCGCGACGTGAAGGAGGTGAAGGCGTCGAAGCGGTCGCTGATGCCGGAGGGGCTCGAGGAGGGGCTCGCGCCGCAGGACGTCGCCGACCTGATCGCGTGGCTGCAGAGCGGGCCGCTCGCGCTGGCGAGCGTGAGCGCGGAGCAGGTCGCCGCCGCGCGCGCCGAGCTCGCCGCGCGGCCGCTGAACGGATTCGCGCAGCTGCTCGAGCGGTTCGACGACTTCGACCAGCCGAGCTGGCTCGGCGTCGTGCCGATGCGCTACTGCCGGCAGCAGGACGGCAAGGGTGTCGTCCGCTGGCGCAGCGGTCCCGCGGAAGCGCTCGCCGGCGACGCCTCGCGCGTCGAGCTCCGCTTCGCCGCCGCCGTCGGCTTCCTCTCGCAGCCCACGGCCGGCTTCGCGCTCGCCCTCGACGGCCGCGACCTCGTCGACTTCGACGTCGTGACCAGCGACTCCCGCTGGCGCTCCGCCGACGGCTTCGTCGAGCTCGCCTTCGAGTGCCGCGCCGCCAACGCGCAGGACGCGACCGGACTCATGACGCTCACCCTCCCCGCGTCCCTGCTTCCTCCCGGCCGCTCGGCGGAGCTACGCGTGGTCGGCCGCTCCGCCCAGAGCCAACGCTGGTTCGGCCTCCTCGACCCTCCCCGCGACTGACGGGTGGGCTTACCAATCCGGGAACAAACCGCCCGGTGGGCGATTCGTTCCCGGATTGGTACGCCCGCGTTACGCGAACTTCGGGGCGCGGGCAGTTAACACCGCTTCGGGTCGTCGCCTCTGGAGAGGCAGACCGCGGTGGTGAAGGTGGTCAAGGAGATCGACATGGCGAGCGGCGGCGGACGGATCGGCGGGCGGGTGCGCGGCGCGATGGTGCTGATCGTCGCGCTCGGCTGCGCGAGGGCGGGCGCGATCGTGGCCGGCGACGGCGTGGCGGCGACGGGTGCGACGAGCGCCACGGTCTACACCGTCAAGGTGCCCGGCGTCGGCTGAAGCGCCGGCCCCAAGGTCCGTGCGGCCTTGACCGGGTTGAAGGGCGTGGCGACCGTGGCGTTCGACTGCAAGGTCGCGACGCTGACGATGAGCGCGGGCGCGACGCTCGCCGAGAAGGAGGTCGTCGACGCGCTGAAGACGGCCGGCTTCGAGGCGCAGGAGTTCGCCGCGAACGCGCCGCTGACGACGCCGGTGGTGGTCGCGCGGCTCGCGACCCAGGGCGATCGCTTCGACGACCCGCTCGGCGCGAAGGTCGTGGCGGCGCTCGAACGCGCGCTGCCGAAGCGGCTCGACCTCGTCGTCGCGGCCGACGGCCAGCTGATCGCGCGGCTGCCGGCCGACGCGAAGCTCGACGTCGCGGCGACGACCGAGGCGCTGCGTCGCGAGCTCGAACCGCTCAAGGTCGAGGTCAAGTCGCTCGAGGACGCGCGCTGGCCCGCGACCGCGGCGCGCTCGGTCATCCTCGCGAAGCGCCCGCACGAGAAGGCGGCCGCGGCGATCGCCTCGCTGCCGCACGTGCTCTCGGTGCTGCCGCGCGCCGACGGCCGCAGCTGGGTCGTCTTCACCAAGGAGCCGTGCGCCAACCTCGCCGACCGCGTGCGCGAGCAGTTCGCGCCGCTGTCGCTCGAGCTCGAGGCGGTGAAGGAGTGATCTGCTGAACCTCGTCCACCCGTGGAGCGACCGATGAACGCGACCTTGCTCCTCCGCCGCGCCCGCCCGGCGCTGCTCGGCCTGCTGCTCGCCGCGCCCGCGCCGTCGCTGCCCGCCGCGCCCGCGCCCGCCGCCGTCGGCGCGCCGCTCGTCTGCTTCCCGATCGCGGTCGCCGACGAATCGCTGCTCCCCTTCGAGCCGGGCGTCGACGGCAAGCCGAAGG
>Ga0315910_10000180_pt1 | contig 71769 bp, 70 predicted proteins | sample EdamamesoilMG_FD_204470 | JGI IMG/M metagenome (GOLD analysis project Ga0315910, IMG submission 204470) | Garden soil microbial communities collected in Santa Monica, California, United States - Edamame soil | ecosystem: Environmental > Terrestrial > Soil > Garden | place: USA: California... | reverse complement strand
GATCCAGTACCCGCTCTGGCTGGGCAAGGGCGGCTGGCTGCGCGTCTGGGACGTCGACCAGCAGCTGGTCGCCCAGAACCAGAAGAACGAGCGCCTGGACGTGCGCAACGGCGCGCTCGCCGCCGAGGTGAAGGACCTGAAGCAGGGCTCGGACGCGATCGAGGAACGCGCCCGCTACGAGCTGGGCATGGTCAAGAACGACGAAGTCTACTTCCAGGTGCCCCGCAAGTAGCTTACTTCACCTGCACGTAGCGCGCCTCGGGGCGGTCGTCCGACTTGTAGACCGTCGTCACGGCTTTCTTCATCGCCCAGGGCCGCAGCTGATGGTGCAGCGGCACGTAGTAGTAGTTGTCCCGGGTGATGGTCAGCGCCTCCCGGATCATCGCGTCGCGCTTCTTCACGTCGATCTCGGTATTGATCGCGTCGATCAGCTTGTCGAGCTTCGGGTCGCTGATCCGGCCGAGGTTGAAGCTGCCGGCCGCACCGGTGGTCTTAGTTCGAAGCAGCGAGAACAGCGAGTAGTTGGCGTCGAAGTTCGCCACGCCCCAGCCCAGCATGTAGGCGTCGTGATCGAAGTTCTGGATCTTGGCGATCCAGATCGGCATCGACTGCGCAAGCAGCTTGGCCTTGAGGCCGATGCGCGACCACATGCCGACCAGCGCCTGGCAGATCCGCTCGTCGTTGACGTAGCGGTTGTTCGGGCAATCGAGCTCGAACTCGAAACCGTTCGGATAGCCGGCCTCCGCGAGCAGCTTCTTGGCGGCGGCGACGTCGACCTTCGTGGGCGCGTCCAGGTCCTTCGACCAGCCGTGCACGTTCGGCGCGATCATGATCGCGGCCGGAAGCGACATGCCGCGCATCGTCACGCGGCGGATGGCTTCCCGGTCGACTGCGAGGTTCATCGCCTTGCGCACGCGGATGTCCTTGAACGGATTCTTGCCCTTGACGTTCGAGTACTTGAGTTCGTTGCTGAACTGGTCCAGGCCGATGAAGATGGTGCGGTTCTCCGCGCCCTCGAGCACCTTCAGGTTCGGATCCTTCTTCAATCGGTCGATGTCCTGCACCGGCAGGTCGGTGACCATGTCGACGTCGCCCGAGATGAGCGCCGCGACGCGGGTCGCGTCCGACTTGATCGGCGTGTAGATCACGTGCGTGACATTGCCCTCGATCTTGCCCCACCAGTCCGGATTCGAGTGCATCAGGATCCGCTTGTCCGGCTCCCACAGGTCGAGCACATACGCACCGGTGCCGTTGGTATTGCGCGAGGCGTAGGTTTCCTCCTTGGCCCTGAAGTTCTGCACGTTCTCGGATTTGTTCTTCACCGCCCAGATCCTGCTCATGATGCGGAAATCGACCAGGTTCTTGAGCAGTACGGGATTCGGGCCCGAGAGGATCAGGTCGACGGTGTGGTCGTCGATCTTCTTCACTTCCTTCACGCCGGAAACATAGATCTGCATCGTGCCCTGCGGCTGCAGGATGCGGCCGTAGGAGAACACGACGTCGTCCGCCGTGAACGGGCTGCCGTCGTGGAACTTGACGTTCTTGCGCAGCGTGAAGCGGATCTGGGTCGGCGATATCTCCTGCCAGGAGGTCGCAAGGGCGGGAAGCACCTTGAAGTCCTTGTCGAAGCGCACCAGGCCTTCGTAGACATGCTGCAGGATGCCGTTGGTGGTGGCATGGTTCTGCGAGTGCGTGTCGAGCGTCAGGATGTCGTTTTGCGCCGCCCATTTCAGGGTCACGGCGTGCGCCGGCAGCGCGGCCAGCAGGGCGGCCACGGTCAGGGCGGCCAGGGAATGTTTGAGTCGCATCGGTTCCTCCTCCAGAGAACCTATAATACACAAGCTCCCGGAGGCCACCAATGAAACTTAGCCAGGCCCAACTCGAGGCGTTCGACCGCGACGGCTACCTGTTCTTCCCGAGCCTGTTCAAGACCGACGAAATCAGGGCCCTGACCGACGAGGTGCCGGCGCTCTACGCGCAGCGCCGCCCCGAAAACGTACGCGAAAAGACCGGCGACGTGGTGCGCACCAATTTCGCCGCCCACTTGTATAGCGCGCCGTTCGCCCGGCTGGCCCGCCATCCCCGCATGGTCGAGCCCGTGAAGCAGGTGTTCGGCGAAGACGTCTACATGCACCAGTTCAAGATCAACGGCAAGCAGGCCTTCGACGGCGACGTCTGGCAATGGCACCAGGATTACGGCACCTGGCGGGCGGATGACCAGATGCCCGAGGCGCGCGCCATGAACGTGGCCATTTTCCTGGACGAGGTGAACGAATTCAACGGGCCGCTGATGTTCATCCCGGGCAGCCACAAGCTCGGCGTGCTGGAGGCCGATCACGACACGAGTACGACGAGTTACCCCTTGTGGGTCATCAATCAGGAGACCATAAAACAGCTGGTCGAACGCGGCGGCATCGTCGCGCCCAAGGGCCCGGCCGGCTCGATGATCCTGTTCCACGGCTGCCTGGTGCATGCATCGAGCTCAAACCTGTCCCCCTGGAACCGGGTCAGCGTTTACCTGTCGCTGTGCGCGGTGTCGAACCACATCCGCCGCTTCAAGCGGCCGGGCTACATCGCGCATCGCGACTTCACGCCGATCCAGTGCCTGCCTGACGACTGCCTGCGCAAGCCTTACGACGTGGCACTGCCCTGGAAGGACGGCACGCCTGTGGATGAACTCAAGGGGAATTTGAAAGCGGCATGAATTTATATTCAAAATTGGAACAACGGCAAGTACAGAACAAGCCGCTTCGCGTTGGCCTCATCGGCGCAGGCAAGTTTGCCGCGATGTACCTTGCGCAGGTGCCGCGCACACCGGGCATTCGCTTGGTGATGATCGCGGACCTCGCGCCGGCGAACGCCAGGACGAACCTTGAGCGCGTGGGCTGGAGCCCGGCGGCGATCGCGGCGACGCCGATCATCGAAGACTGGCAGAAGCTGGTTGCCCATCCGGAGATCGATATCGTGATCGAAGCGACGGGAAATCCGGTGGCGGCGGTCGAGCACATCCTGTCCGCGTTCAAGCACGGCAAGCATGTCGTTAATGTCACGGTCGAGGCGGACGCGTTCTGCGGCCCGATCCTGGCGGAACGGGCCAGGCAGGCAGGGGTGGTGTACAGCCTGGCCTATGGCGACCAGCCGGCGATCATCTGCGACCTGGTGGATTGGGCGCGCGCAGCCGGATTCCCGGTGGTCGCGGCGGGGCGCGGGCACAAATGGCTGCCGCACTTCGCGCAGTCCACGCCGGAGACCGTCTGGGGCTACTACGGACTGTCGCCAGAGCAGGCAAAGCTGGGCGGCCTCAACCCGAAAATGTTCAATTCCTTCCTCGACGGCTCCAAGCCGGCGATCGAGAGCAGCGCCGTTTGCAATGCCACCGGATTGACGCCGGCGCCCGATGGTTTGGCTTTTCCTTCCTGTTCGATTGAGAATCTTCCAAGCCTGATGAAACCCAGGGACGAAGGCGGGTTGCTGCATCACAAGGGCCAGGTCGAAGTCGTCTCGTCGCTCGAGCCCGATGGCACGGCGGTGCCCTACGACATCCGGTTTGGCGTCTGGGTGGTGTTCGAAGGCGAGAGCGAATACATCCGCCGTTGCTTCTCCGAATATGGCGTGAAGACCGATTCGTCGGGACGCTATGCCTGCATGTACAAGCGCTGGCACCTGATCGGGCTGGAAGTCGGGATTTCCGTCGCCTCGGTCGGCCTGCGCGGCGAATCGACCGGATGCGCCACCGGTTGGCGCGCCGATGCGGTGGCGACGGCCAAGAAAGATCTGAAGCCCGGAGAAATCCTGGACGGCGAGGGCGGCTACACGGTGGTCGGGCGGCTGATGCCTGCGGAGGACTCCCTCGCGCAGGGCTGCCTGCCGCTCGGTCTCGCGCACGGCTGGAAAATGCTGCGGCCGGTCGCGGCCGGACAGCCGCTCGGCTGGAGCGACGTCGCGTTTGACGCGAACGTCCCAGCCGTGAAGCTGCGCCGGGAGATGGAAGCGCTATTCGATCTGAGGCAGCGCTCGGCAGCCTGAACGAAGTCTTACTGGACTTCGGCGAGCTTGTAGGACAGGAGTTCCACATCGGCGTCGATAGGCCAACCTCTTTGCCGAGACTTGACCTGCCGGCGGACCTCCGGCGCGTACCAGAAAGTGACGTTCATGGGCCAGCTCTGGTTCGAGCCGACCTTTTCGACTGTCCCGGTCGATTCAATGACGATCGTATTGAGTTTGCCGGCGGGTAGCGCAATCTCCTCCCAGCGAGCCACTCTTGACGTTCGCCTTACGCGGAAGACGTCGCCGGGGCCGCTCTTCGTCGACAGGGTCATTTCGTAGGCCGTCTCGAATACATCGCCGACTTTCATTGGAAACCGGAATGCGGCCCCGTGGGGGTGAAGGATCGTTCCCAGACCGATGCCCGGACGAGACAGCAGCCTCGCGTTCCACTCGAGGGTCCATACGGCGGTTCTGTCCGGTTCGGCATTCGCCGGCATCCCCTCCGGACGCATGTCGATGTCGGCTTGAATGCTGTCGGTCGCCGGGTTGACCGTGGTGACAGTGACGGTTTCGATATCAACGGCTCGTTTTCCGTCGGGGTGGGTTCGGACATGTCGATAGGTCCAGGTATCGCCCTTCGTCAGGAAAGGCCTGAGTGCACGCGCCGGTTCGTCGGCAGCAGATTGGAAAGAGAGCAGAATTCCGCTGACGCCCGCCGCGAGAGCGCCAGCAGCACGGAGCCACCAATGCGTGCTGTGCATCTGCATCTAACTATGCACCGGCTTACCACGACCCGGTTTCCTTCGAGACCGCTTGGTCCGCTCATCAAGGCGTCGAAAAGACGCGGAAATTTTCCTGAGGAAATGGTAAATCTCCGTATGGTCGGCTCCTGCGGGCAGCTGGCGGAGCGATGTTTTCCAGATCTTCGCGGTGTTTTCGAGGTAGGGCGCTTTTACCCCGACGCCGCGAGCGATATCCCTCGCGATGCCGACGTCCTTGGTCATGAGGGCGTGCGCGAAGCCGGAAGCGAAGGCCTTGGTGAAGACCTGCTGCGGGATCTTGCGTTCGGTGGTGCTGTTCTTGCCAGTGGACGCATTGATCACGTCGATCAGCGTCTTCGGATTCAGGCCGAACCGGGTGCCGATCAGCAGTGCTTCCATCCCCGCGACAGTGCCCGCGGCGCCCAGGTAATTGTTAAGCGCCTTGGTCGCGTGGCCCGAGCCCAGCTTGCCGCAGTGGAATATCTCGCTGCCCATGGCCGACAACACTGGGCGGACCTTTTCCAGCAGCGCCGCGTCGCCGCCCACCATCAGCGCGAGCGTGCCGTCCGCAGCCTTGGCCCTGGCGCCCGAAACCGGGCTGTCCAGCATCTGGACGCCCTTTTTCCTCAGCAGCGCGCCGAGCTCGCGCGTGGTGGCCGGATCCGACGAACTCATGTCGATCACGATGGCGCCGGGCGCAAGGCCGGGCAGGGCGGCCATGACCGCTTTGCGCACAGCCTTCCCGTCGGGAACCATGGTGATCAGAACGGAGGACTTTTCTGCAGCTTCTCGTGCAGACTTGCAATTTCCGGAGCCATTCAAATCAAAAGAGCTTACTTCAAACCCGGCTTTCCGGAGGTTGGCGGTCATCAGGCTGCCCATGAGCCCGAGACCGAGGAAAGCGACCTTCACACGCCGCGTTCCTTGAATACTTCCTTGGCGGAACGGAAACTTTCGACGGCGGCGGGTACGCCGCAGTAGATCGCCACCTGCAGGAACACTTCGCGGATCTCTTCCTTGCTGAGGCCGTTGTTGAGCGCGCCGTTGATGTGCAGCTTCAACTCATGAGTGCGCCCGAGCGCCGAGAGCATCGCCAGGTTCAGCATCGAGCGGGTCTTGCGTTCCAGGCCCGGCCGGTTCCAGACGTCGTTCCAGCAGTAGGTATTCAGCAGTTCGGTGAACGGCTTGTTGAAGTCGTCGGCCGCCGCCTGCGCCTTGTCGACGTATTCCGCGCCCAGGACTTCGCGGCGCGTTTGCAAACCGGCCTCGTGCCGCTCTTTATGATTTCGTTTGTCCACTTTTAAATTCTCCAAATAAGAACGTCAAAACAACTACGCCAGATCCTCGTAACGGATGCCTGCGCGCCGCAGCAGGCCGTCGAAGGCCAGCCCGCCGGGCCGCGGACCCGAACGGAACGGCGCGGTGCGCGCCGGCGTTTCCTCGAGCACCTTTGGGGTGATCGGCAGGTTGTCGCCCGCCATCGCGTCCGTCGCCGCCTGGATTTCGCAGGCGCGCTGCAGCGTCCAGTAAGTCGTGAACGCTTCGGGGATGCCCGGGCAGGCGACCAGCAGGCCATGGTTGCGCAGGATCAGCACCGACTTCCGGCCGAGGCTCGCGACCAGGCGCGACTGCTCCGCGGTATCGGTCGTCACGCCTTCGAAGTCGTGATACGCGACCTCGCCGTGCAGGATGCCGCTGTAGAAATTGTCGTAGCGCAGCCCGTCTTTCTTGCAGGACACGGCGCTGCCGGCGGTCGAATGCGTGTGAATGATGCAGTGGGCATCCTCGCGCGCCTCGTGCACCGCGCTGTGGATCACGAAGCCGGCGATGTTGACCGGATACTTGGAGCCGTCCACTGCCTTGCCCTCGAGGTTGACCTTGACGAGATTCGAGGCGGTCACCTCGTTGTACCAGAGGCCATAGGGATTGATCAGGTAGTGCTGTTCTGCGCCCGGCACTTTCGCCGTGATGTGGTTGTAGATCAGTTCGGTCCAGCCCAGCCAGTCGAACGCGCGGTACAGCGCGGCCAGTTCCAGCCGCACGGCCCATTCGTCGGCCGTCATGCCGGCGGGCTTCAGGCGCAGCACTTTTTCGCTCATGTCCATGGTGCGGTCCTCCAGAAAAGAAAAAGCGCGGGCTGGGCCCGCGCTTTTTAACTTACCACAACAGGGTCGGCTACTTGCCCATCACATCGCCGAATCCGACCCAGTCCTTGCCGTCGAACTTCGCCAGGCGCACCGATTCGATCGGCGCGAAGTCCGTCGCGCTGGTGTTGATCTTGATGCCGGGCAGCAGGCAGCCGGGCGCGAAATCCTTCAGGCTCGCGGCCTGCTTCATGATGTTCTCGCGCGTCAGATTATTGCCGGCCTGTTTGATCACCTGCACCATGGTCTGCGCCACGCACCAGCCGTAAAAGTTCTCGGTGGCCACCAGGTTGCCCTCGGGGTAGTACTTCTTCATGAACGCAGTCCATTCCACCACGGCCGGATCCGACGCCCACTGCTTGTCGTTCTGGTCCTTCAGGTACTGCGTGGTGAACAGCCCCACCGACTTGTCTAGGCCGGCGGGCCTGAGCGTCGTGCCGATGGACGCCGAGACGTTGTTGAGATAGTGCGTCGGCTTCCAGCCGCTGTCCCAGGCCCTGCGGATCGCCTGCGCCGCGAACTTGGGCGTGGTGATGTTGAAGAAGGTGTCCGCACCGGAAGCCTGCAGCTGCGCCATCTGCGAATCGACCGTCGGATCGGCGACCTCGTAGGAGGCTTCCTTGACGATCATCGTCTTTGCCTTCGCGCCGAGGCCGGCCTTGAAGCCCTCGAGGTAGTCCTTGCCGTAGTCGTCGTTCTGATAGAGCACCGCGATCTTGGCGTTGGGCTTGTTCTTCAGGATGTGCGCCGCGTAAATTTTCGCCTCGGTCTGGTAGTTCGGCTGCCAGCCCATGGTCCAGGGAAATTTCTTCGGATCGTTCCACTTGGTCGCGCCGGTGGCCACGAACAGCTGCGGCACCTTCTTCGCATTCATGTACTTGTGGATGGCCGTGTTGGGCGGCGTGCCGAGCGGCTGGAAGATCAGCAGCACCTTGTCCTGTTCGACCAGCTTGCGCGCCATCTCCACCGTCTTGGGGGGGCTGTAGCCATCGTCGTAGGAGATCATGTTGAGCAGGCGCCCGTTGACGCCGCCTTCCTCGTTGACCTTCTTGAAGTAGGCCGCGATCGCCCGGCCGATCGTGCCATAGGCCGAGGCCGGCCCGCTGTACGGGTTGATGTGGCCGAGCAGGATTTCCTTCCCGGCGATGCCCACCACTTCCTTCTTCTGCGCCAGCGCCGCGGGCGAGGCGAGGCTGGCGGAAATCAGCGCTGCAATCGGGATCAAATTCATTTTCATGACAGTCTCCTCCTCCAAGGGTGTTTCAGGGATTTTGCCTTTTTCGCTGCAGGCGCGCCATGCCCATGCGGATGGCGCCGGCGACACCTGCAGGCAATACGTAGACAAAAGCGAGCAAAAACAGGCCGAAAATGGCCCACGGCGCCGCTTTCGAGATGTCGTCGGCGATGTTGGGAACGAACTGGATGAACAGGGCGCCGTAAATCGCGCCCTGGATCGAGGCCAGGCCGCCGATCACGATGCCGATCAGCAGGGTGATGGACAGGAAGATGTTGAAGCTGTCGGGGGCAACGAACTGCACCGCGATGGCGCCGAGCGCGCCGGCCACGCCCGTATACATCGCCGAGATGCCGAAAGTCAGCGACTTGACCATCGCGTTGTTGACGCCCATGGTTTCGGTGGCGATGTGATTGTCGCGGATCGCCACCATCGCCCGGCCGATGCGGCCGCGCAACAGGTTCCAGGCAATCAGGAACATCGCCACGGTCACCGCCAGGGTGAAGAAGTACAGCCACTGATCCTGGTTCAGCACGATGCCGAGCTCGGTCAGGATCTCGGGGGAGTCCGGCTTGAGGATGGAGATGCCCTGTACGCCGCCGGTCCACTGTTCCAGGTGGTGGTGTTTCAGCAGCGGCGGCAGCGACACGCCGAGTGCGAACGTGGCCAACGCGAGGTAGAGGCCCTCGAGCTTGAGGGCCGGCAAGCCGAACAGGAATCCGGCGACGAGGCAGACGGCGCCCGCGACCGGCAGCGTCGCCCAGTAGGGCACGCCGTACTTGTCCATCAGGATGGCCGCGCAGTAGGCGCCGATGGCGTAGAAAGCGCCGTGGCCGAGCGAGATCTGGCCGTTGTAGCCGGTCAGCATGTTCAGGCCGAGCAGGGCGATCGCGTAGACCAGCACCAGGGTGAACTGGAATGTGCGGTACTCGCTGATCAGGAACGGCAGCACGCAGGCGGCGGCCAGCACGACGGCGAGCGCAACGAGGTTGTTTCGGCTCATACGCGCGTCACGTGGACCTTGCCGAAGAAGCCCGAAGGTTTCACCGTGAGCACGCCGATGATCAACACCAGCGCGACCGCCAGCTTGAGTTCGTTACCGATGACGAAGGCGCCGAGTACGTTCTCCAGGACGCCGACCAGGAAGCCGCCGAACACCGCGCCCCAGGGATTGTCGATGCCGCCGACCAGCGCCCCCGCAAAGGCATAAAGCAGCACCCCGCCCATCATGTTTGGATCGAGGAACACGATCGGCGCCACCATCATGCCGGCGACCGAGCCGATCGCGGCGGCGAGGCCCCAGCCGAGCGCCAGCATCCAGCCGACGCGGATGCCGACCAGGCGGCTCGATTCCGGATTCTGCGCCGCGGCGCGCATCGCCAGGCCAAGCGGCGTGAAGCGGAAAAACGCATACAGCAGCAGCAGCACGACCAGCGTCACGCCGATTGCCCCGATCTCGTGCGACGACATGTACTTGTTGCCAAACAGCGGCTGCTCGGGGAACGGGCTCGGGAAGGTCTTGATGGTGTAGGTGTAGATCCAGCCGGTGACGCTGTTCAGGATCACCAGCAGCGCGATGAATACCACCACCACCGAGAGCACCGGCGCGTTTTCCACCGGCCGGATCACCACCCGCTCGATCACCACGCCGAGCACGAACGCGAACGCTATGGTGAGGAAAAACGCCGCCCAGTACGGCACGCCGGCGTTGATCAGCGTCCAGGCGATGTAGGTGGCGAACATCGCCATTTCTCCCTGGGCGAAATTCACCAGGTGCGTCGCCTGGTAGATCATGACCAGCGCCAGTGCGAGGCTCGCGTAGATGCCCCCGGTCGCGAGCCCGGCCAGTACCTGGTGGATGAAGGCGTCCAAGGGTCTTCTCCTAATAGCCGAGATAGGAACGACGCACGGCGTCATCCTTCCTGATGTCCGCCGAGGTGCCGGAAAGCATGATGCGGCCGGTCTCGATGAGGTAGGCGTGGTCGGCGAGTTCGAGCGCCATGGCGGCGTTCTGCTCGACCACCAGCATGCTGACGCGCTCCTTTTCGTTCACCGAGCGCAGGATGCCGAACAGTTCCTTCACGATCAGGGGCGCCAGACCGAAGGACGGCTCGTCGAGCAGCATCAGCTTGGGCCGCAGCATCAGCGCGCGCGACACCGCCAGCATCTGCTGTTCGCCGCCCGAAAGGGTGCCCGCCTGCTGCGCATGGCGCTCCTTCAGCCGGGGGAAGTAGCCGTACATGCGTTCCAGGTCCGTCTCGACGGCCTCCCGGTCCTTGCGCGTATAGGCACCGAGGCGGAGGTTTTCTTCCGTCGTCAGGTTGGCGAAGGTGCCGCGGCCATCGGGGACGTGGGCGATGCCCAGGCGCACGATGTCCTCGGTGGCGCGGCCGTCGATGCGCTGGCCGCCAAACCGGATCTCGCCTTCAGTACGCACCATGCCGCACAGCGCGCGCAGCGTCGTGGTCTTGCCCGCGCCGTTGGCACCCAGCAGCGTGGTGATGGTGCCTTCCTCCATGCCGAAGCTCATGCCGTGCAGGACGCGCGTCTGCCCGTAGGCAGCATGCAGGTTGGACGCTTCCAGCCAGGCCATCAGGCGGCGCCCCCCAGATTCGCCTGTATCACTTCCGGGTGCTGGCGCACCTCGTCCGGCGTGCCCTCGGCGATTTTCCTGCCGAAGTTGAGCGCTACCACGCGGTCGGAAATGCTCATCACCAGGCTCATGTGGTGCTCGACCAGCAGCACCGTCAGTTTCAGCCGGTCGCGAATGGTCTGGATCAGCTTGCCCAGGGCGCCGACTTCCTCATGGTTGAGGCCGCTGGCCGGCTCGTCCAGCAACAGGAGCTTCGGCTCGCTGGCAAGGGCGCGCGCGAGTTCGACGCGCTTCTGCGTGCCGAATGGCAGATCGGCGACGCGGCTGCCGGCGACGGACTGGAGATCGAGCAGTTGGATCAGCCCATGCGCGTTCGCCCGCGTGGCCTCTTCCTCGCGGGCGACTCCGGGCAGGCGCAGCGAATTGACGAAAAAGCCGCTGGCGGTGCGGCAATGGTGGCCGACCATCACATTGTCGAGCACGGTCATGGTGCGAAACAGCGCCAGGTTCTGGAACGTGCGGCCGATGCCGGCGCCGGCGACGCGGTGGCGTGGCAGCTTCAGCAGCGAGCTGCCATTGAACAGGATGTCGCCGTTGTCGCACTGGTAGAGGCGCGACAGGCAGTTGAACAGGGTGGTCTTGCCAGCGCCGTTGGGGCCGATCAGGCCGAGTATGCAGCCCGCGGGCACGTCAAAGGTGACATCGTCGAGCGCGACGATGCCGCCAAAGCGTACTCCGACGTTCTGCACGCGCAGCAACGCGCCTGCATCACTCGTTCCGATAGACCCTCCTCCATCAGAAGATGACTCGATGCCTAAGACTCAATAACGACGATACGTACTGAAGATACGAACTTGTTGCGTATCGTGTCGGATTGTCGGACGATACGTTTTTCTCGTCAAGAACAAAGAAAACGGGGAGGTCCCTTGGCGGGGCTCGCAGAAAAATTCCGGCGCATCAGCACGACGCCGGCCTATCGGCTCGTCGCCGAAGCCATCGAGCGCAGGATACTCTCGGGCACGATCCGTCCGGGCGAGCCGATCGGCACCGAAGCGGAGCTGGTGAAGCAGTTTGGCGTCAATCGATCGACAGTTCGCGAGGGCATCCGGCTGCTCGAGCATGACGGCCTGATCCGGCGCGAGGCCAACCGGCGATTGTCGGTCGGGCTGCCCCACTACGAACGCATGGCAACGCGCACGACGCGCGCGTTGATCCTTGGGGAAGTGACATTCCGCGAGTTGTACGAAGCGGCGATGGCGCTGCAGATGGCGACCATCGAGAGCGCGGCCGAACGGGCGACGCCGGCGCACATGCTCGCCATGGAAGCGAACATCACGCAAACGGCGAAGGTGCTGAATGACCCGGCGGCCGTGGCCGGGCTGGATACCGAGTTCCATGCGCTGATCGGCAAGGCTTCGGGGAACCGCGTGCTGCAGCTTGCCCGCGAGCCGTCCGACCTGCTGGTCTTCCCGACGACGCGGCTGGTATTGAGCCAGGTGAAGGAGGGGCCGGCGCGCCTGCTCGAAGCGCACCGCTTCATGCTGGATGCGATCATGCGCCGGGACAAGGATGCGGCGCGGCTCTGGGCGCGCCGCCACATCAACGACTGGCGCAAGGGCTTTGAGCGCGCCGGCAACGACCTCGACCAGCCGATCGACAAGATTTACCTGCGCTCTCTGGTCAAAGAGGAAATTCCGGCAGGTTGACGTGATCCGCTCGACGATGCAGCGGGTGCCGCTGTCGATCAATCCGCTGGTGGAGCGGGCGGGCAAGCTGTTCCCGGAAGTCGAGATCGTCAGCCGCCTGCCGGACAAGTCGCTCAGGCGCCATCGCTTCGCCGATTTTCACCGTCGCACGCGCCGGCTGGCCGCGGCGCTGCTCGCGGCCGGGCTGAATAAGGGCGACCGCGTGGCGACGCTGTGCTGGAACCACTACGCCCACCTCGAGTGCTACTTCGGCATCCCCGCGGCCGGGGGCGTGATGCACACGCTCAATCTGCGCCTGTCGCCCGACGAGATCGGCTGGATCGCCGGCCACGCGCAAGACCGCTTCCTCATCGTCGACGACATCCTGCTGCCGCTCTACGAGCAGTTCAAGGGCAAGGCGAACTTCGAGAAAGTGATCGTGGTGCCTTTTGGTGGCGCGAAGATTTCTTCGCCGTTTTTGAACTATGAAGACTTTATAAGCAAAGACGAAAAAACATTCACCTACGTGCCGCACGAGGAGGACGACCCGATTTCCATGTGCTACACCTCGGGCACTACGGGACGGCCGAAGGGCGTGGTGTATTCGCACCGCTCGACCATCCTGCATACGCTGATGGCCAACCAGCCGGACCACTGGGGACTCGCCGCCGGCGACAGCGTCTGCCCGGTGACCCCGATGTTCCATGCCAACTGCTGGGGCGTGCCTTACGGCTGCGTGATGATGGGCATCAAGCTGGTGTTTCCCGGTCCGCACCTGCATCCGGAAGATCTGCTCGCGCTGTTCCAGGCGGAAAAGCCGAGCTTCGTGCTCGGCGTGCCGACCATCTGGCTCGCCATGCTGCAGTTGCTGGAAAGCGATCCGGCGCGCTACCGGCTCGAGCCGGGCATGAAAATGCTGGTGGGCGGCGCCTCGGTTCCCGAGGCGCTGATCCGCGCGTTTGCCCGGCACGGCGCGCAAATCCGCCAGGGCTGGGGCATGACCGAAACGAGCCCGGTGGGCTCGATTGCCTATCTGAAGCCGGAATTGCAGGGCGCTCCCGAGGACGAACGCTTCCGCCGCTTCGCATCCGCCGGCGTTCCGGTGCCGCTGATGGATATCCGCCTGAGCGGCGATGACGGCGCCGAGAAGCCCTGGGACGGCGCATCGGTCGGCGAAATCCAGGTGCGCGGCCCGTTCGTCACCGGCAGCTATCACGAGGTGCCGGTCGATCCCGACAAGTTCACCGCCGACGGCTGGCTGCGCACGGGCGATGTTGCCACCATCGATGCGCATGGTTACATCCGCATCACCGATCGCACCAAGGACCTCATCAAGTCGGGCGGCGAATGGATCAGCTCGGTGGACATGGAAAACCTGCTGATGGCGCACCCGGCGGTGCTGGAAGCCGCCGTGATCGCGATCCCCGACCCGAAATGGTCGGAACGACCGCTGGCTTGTGTTGTTTTGAAATTGAATAAACAGATAACACCGGAAGAACTGCGGGCGCACCTCACCCCGCACTTCGCGAAGTGGCAGCTGCCCGAGCGCTTCGAGTTCCTGGATGCGCTGCCGCGCACCTCGACCGGGAAATTCTGGAAGGTAAAACTGCGCGAAAGGTTTGGCGCAGGGCAGCCGGGGAAGGGCTAACTAGTCGTCATCCCGCTCACCCGCCGCGCGGCGCGCGTCCTCGCGCGCGGCGGCGTGCGTCTCGGCCGAGAGCAGGTCGCCTGCGGCGAGCGGCTTGACGAGGTAATACACCTGCTTGTCCGAACCCGGCACCATTTCGCGCATCAGAGTTCCCGCGGGGCCCTCGAACATGCCCGAGAGCAGCAGGCGCGCGCCGGGCGCGGCGCCGGTCGACTGGCCGACCGATTCCAGCACCTTCAGCCGGCGCACGCCAACCAGCGTGTAACGCTCCTTGCCAACGGCGACCGTCTTGCCCGCGGTCTGTGGTTCGGCCGCGGGCGGAAAGGGGCGCAGCAGCGCATAGCGGCCGGCGGCCGCTTGCTCGAGGAGCACCGGTGCGCCGGCGCCGCCCGACAGCAGGTAGCGGAACGTGGATTGTCCGCTTGCGCCTTGGAGCAGCATCCTGCCCGAAACGCGCATCGGCTTGCCGCGAAATACGACGGCTGCGTCCAGCCCGAAGACTTTGGGCCTGGCCATCACGCAGCCCCGATCAGCATCGGTCTGCCATCGGCGTCCAGCGCAACGACGCGGTCGCGTCCGGCCGCCTTGGCGTAGTTGAGCGCGGCTTCGGCGCGCCCGATCACCAGGCGCGTGTTCTCGCCTTTGCGGTGCTCGGCGACGCCCAGCGTGCAGCTCTGGTGCTTGCGGCCCTTCGCTTCGGGCAGGGGTTCCCGGGCGACCGCCGCGCGCAGGCGTTCGGCGGCGATCAACGAGCCCTTCAGGTCGGTGTCGGGCATGATGGCGAGAAACTCCTTGCCGCCACAGCGGCCGAAAATGTCGACATCGCGCAGCGCCGTCGTCGCGGCTTCGGCGAAGCGCTTCAGCGCGATGTCACCGACGGCATGGCCGTGGCTTTCATTGACACTGCCCAGGCCGTCCAGGTCCACGCGCGCGATCGACAGCGGCTTGCCGACGCGCTCGGCGCGTGCAATTTCGCGCTCCAGGACTTCCATCAGGTGTTGCTGGTGGTAAGCGCCCGTGAGCGAATCGCGGCTGGCGGCGTCGCGGGCCTCCTGGTCGATGTCGTGCAGGCGCCGGCGCGCTTCCGCCAGGCGCTCCCGCAGCCGCAGCACGGCGCCGGTGGCGTAGGCGCACCAGGCAAATGCCAGCGCAAGCACCGCGAACTGGGCCCAGGTCGCGGGCTGGTTGAGGCGCGGCACGCTGTCCACCAGCATGAATAGCGCGGTGCCGTGCGCAACCAGCGCAAATGCCGTGATACCGGCAAGACGCATCCGGTCCAGCGTCAGCACGCCGTAGACCATCGGAACGACATAGAGGAGCTGGATCGATGCCAGATAGTCCCCGGCCCGGCTGCTGAGCCAGGCGAGCAGCAGGTAGGCGGCTCCCATGCCGAAGAGCACGCGGCGAATCCGCTGTGCGCGACCCGGACTCATCCTGCGAATCGTGCTTCCGGCAGGCCACGCACCCCCGGGCGCAGCGCGAATACGCTGCCCGCGAGCGGTTGGCGCGCGAGGTCTTCCGCGCTCAGGCGCTGGCGTGCGGACGTGATGTACAGCTCGTCGAGCCCCGGACCGCCGAAGCAGCAGCAGGTCGGATTGTCGACCGGGAGCCCGATCGTGCGATCCACCTTGCCGCCGGGCGTGTAGCGCACGATGCGCGCGGCGCCGTATTCGGCGTTCCAGAGGCAACCGTCGGCGTCAACGCAGGACCCGTCGGGCCGGCCGGCGCCGGTATCGGCGAATACGCGCTCCCGTGTCGCAGCGCCGGTGGCGGGGTCGTAGTCCCAGGCCCAGATGGTGTGGCGATTGGTGTCGGCAAAATACATGGTGCGCCCGTCGGGGCTCCAGGCGAGGCTGTTGGGAATGATGATCGCATTTCTCAGCGGCGTGCAGGCCAGGTTCGCGTCCAGGCGGTAAAGTGTCCCGACCGGATCGCGGCGCACGTCGCTCATGGTGCCTGCCCAGAAGCGTCCCTGACGGTCGCAGCGGCCGTCGTTGAAGCGGTTGTCCGGCAGCTGCGGTTCCGGACAGGCCGCCAGATCGAAGGCGCCGGTGGCTGGATCGAAGAAGTGGATGCCGGATCTGGTTGCGGCGAGCATGCCCCCCTGGGCGCGAAACGCAATGCTGCCGACCGTTTCGGGAAGGGGGATAACCTCGAGTGCGCCGCTGTCGATTGTCACGCGCTTGATGGCAGGGGCGCGGCTGTCCACCCAGTAGAGGCGCCCCTCCCGCTCGTCCCAGAGCGGGCATTCGCCGAGCTGATCGGCCGATCGGGCGATCAGCTCGACCGCGGTCTGCGTTTGCGAATTCATCCGTCGGCAGGCACGATAGCACGCATGGGATGGCCAATTCGCGTGCCGATGCCATCGTCGCCGGAAGAGTTTTCCGTCTACCTCGCGCAGGACCAGGCGAAAGGGTCCGCAGTCGTGCGGGCCATCGGCTTCAAGGCCGATTGAGCGGCGTTCAGTTCGTCTTCGTGCCGGAGAGCTGGTCGAGCAGGTCACCCATGGTCTGGTCAGCCCAGTACTCGGGGTCCTTGTCGATGACTGCCTCGCCGCGCGCGATCACATCGGCCCCGATCTTGCGGCGCTGGCAGTAGCCGCGCCAGAATTGCTTGACCTCTTCCGCTGACATGTCCATCGGACGGAAGCTAAATCAAGCGGTCAGGTCGTGTCAACGCCGGCCAGGAGATTGTCGATCGCGGCATACAATTCCCGGTAGCGCAAGGGCTTGGCGATATACGCGTCGCAACCCGCCACTTTTGTCTTTTCCTGGTCTTCTTTCATGGCCATCGCGGTCAGCGCAATGACGGGAATGGCGGCGGTCACGGGATCCTGTTTCAGCAAGGCGGTTGCCGCCAGGCCGTCCATGCCGGGCAGCTGGATATCCATCAGGATCAGGTCAGGCTGCTCGTCGCGCGCCAACATCAGGCCGCTCTCGGCATCGACCGCGCACAGCACCGTGTGGCCGACGTTGCGCAGCAGAAGAGTAGCCAGTGTCATGTTGGCCGGATTGTCTTCAATGATGAGTACCCTGGCCATCCGGCATTTCCTCAGTTGGGGCGCGACAGCGCGCTCTGCGCCGGGATAACGGGTTGCGGCGTGCGCATCGGCAACCATGCGGCAAAGCATGCGCCTTCGCCTTCTGCACTGGCCACCGCTACGGTGCCCCCATGCAGTTCGGCCAGTTGCTTGACCATGGCCAGTCCCAGGCCGGTACCCTCGAATTTGCGCGCCAGGCTGCTGTCGATCTGGCTGAAGGCCTGGAACAGTTTCGTCATGTCTTCCCTGGAAAGGCCAATGCCGCTATCGGCAACGCAGATTTCGAGGAACTCGCCGTAGTCGCTTTCCACCAGGGCAAAGCCGTGCACCGGCCATGCCCCGGCCAGCTTGCCGACCATGCCACGCGGGACGCGCCGGGCGCGCAAGGTCACGCGTTCGCCATGGGCACTGAATTTGACGGCATTCGACAGCAGGTTGTAGACGATTTGCTTGGTCTTGCGCAGGTCGAGCTGGAGCAGGCCCAGGTCTGCGCCGGTTTCGAGTTCGAGACGAATGCCCTGGGCTGCCGCTTTTTCCTTGACGATCGACAGGCTGTTGGACAGCAGCTTGTTCAAGTCCGCCGCTTCCAGTTCGAGGCTCATCATGCCTGCTTCGACTTTCGACAGATCGAGTATGTCGTTGATCAGGGACAGCAGGTGCTGGCCGCTGGTGAAGATGTCGCCGATGTGTTCGCTCTGGGTGTCGCTCATCTTGCCCACGAGGCCATCCTTGAGCGCCTCGGAGAATCCGATGATGGCATTCAGCGGCGTGCGCAACTCGTGGGACATGGTGGCCAGGAACTCCGATTTCATCCGGCTGGCATGCTCCAGCTCGATATTCTTTTCTTCCAGCGTGCGCTCGAAGCGCTTGCGCTCGGTCACGTCGCGCGCGGCGGCGAACACGCCCTGCAGCTTCCGGTCGCGGTTGTGGAAGGTCGCGGCGTTGTAGGACACCACCGTTTCTTCGCCGTTCTGGGAGCGAACGGTCAGTTCGTAATTGCTCACCTTGTTCTCGGTGAGCACGCGTTTGATCGCGGCCTCGGCCCGGGCCGGGTCGGTGAAGAAATTCTTGCAGGGCGCGCCGATCAATTCATCGCGCGTGCGTCCCGTCAGCGCGATCATCTGCTGGTTCACGTCCGAGATGATGCCCTGGGGGTCGGTCATCATGAGCGCGTCGATATTCGATTCGATCAGCGACCGGGTATAGAACTGCTGGTCCCGCAGCCGCTGGTCAAGCACCGCCTGGGCCGCTTCGACTTCCTTGCGGGCGGTATTGTCAGTGCCGATCAGCAGGTAGCCGATGATGGATTCGCGGTCGTCGCGCAGGGCCGTGACCGAGACGATGGCAGGAAAGCGGCTGCCGTCCTTGCGGATATAGGTCAGCTCGTAGATGTCCTCGATGCCGCGCGAAGCCTTGAAGACCAGTGCCTCGAAGCCGGGCGTTATCGTGGTGCCAAGTTCGAGGCTCAATGTCTCGGCGCGCGCGACCACTTCCAGCGGGTCGGAGATGTCGGCCGGCGTGATCTTGTTCAGGACGTCGTCGGCTGCGTAGCCCAGCATGCGCTCGGCGCCGACATTGAAGATCTGGATCACGCCTTTCTCGTCGGTGGCGATGCTGGAGAAGTAGGCACTGTTGAAAATGGCATCCTGCAAGGCGCCCGTCTTGAGCAGCGTTTCCTGACGCCGGAATTCCGTGATGCCCTCGGTGCCGGCGTACTTTTCGCCCGTGCGATTCGCCTGATCTGTCTTGGGCACAAGCTCGTTCGCCAGATAAGTCATCGGCACGCAGCTTCCGCTGGTTTGCAGCGGCCGTATGTGCGCTGAGCCGCATTATGTTGCCCAACGCACGGAACGCGGGAGGCGGCGCTGGAACAATGCCAGCAGCGGTCTTACGCGAGCGCGGAGCAAACCATGGGCGAGGCGATGCAATTGGCGACGGGAGAGGAAATCGATTTCGAAAAGCATTTCAGCGCCGGTTACACTGTGCCCGAGCCGGTGACCTCGGGTCAAGCCGAACGCGATATCGACAGGCTCGGCCTGATTGGCGTCGATGCACTCAGGGACAAGGGGTATTTCACGCGCATCGTTCTCGAGCCCGGGGTGCCGACCCGCAAGCTGCTGAACCCGCAGACCATTCGCGTATTGATCATTGACGACGACAGGAGCACGGGGGCATTGATCGAATTGGCGCTGCACTCTGCCGGCTGCCAGACGCGGCTGGCGCGCACCCGTCAGGAAATCGCGGAGGCGCTGGGCGCCAAGCCGCTTCCGCACCTGGTACTTCTCGATGTGCTGATGCCGGAGGTGAATGGCTTCGACGTGCTGAACCGGATCCGCCAGCACCCGGTGCTGCAGAAAATTCCGGTGCTGATGCTGACGGCGCTGGCCGAGCGCAAGGACGTGGCTCGCGGCCTGATGCTCGGCGCCGACGGTTACATCACCAAGCCCGTGTTACCCAGTGTGCTCCTGCTGGCGGTCGAAGCTGTGCTGGGGGGATAGGCGGCACCGATTTGCGTCAACGAGGCGTGCCGAACTCCTGCGTCCAGTACTTGCCCAGCGCGCTGCGGGAGTTAACCGCGAGGGCGGCGCCCATTTCCGTGAAAACCGGATTCATCAGGTTGGCGCAATGGTCCGGACTCTTGATCCAGGCCGCGACAGCCTCCTCGGGATTCCGTTGCCCGGCGGCAATGTTCTCGCCCATGGAACGGTACCGGTAGCCCGCGCGCTGGATACGCTCCCAGGGTTCGGAGCCATCGCGGCCGTTGTGGCTGAAATAGCTGTAACGCGCCATGTCCTCGGCATGCAGCCGCGAGGCCTCGGCAAGCGAGTTATTCCAGCGCACTGGCTGAGCCGCATTGAGCCTGCTGTTGCCGCAGCTGCGGGGCGTCGCGCGCGCCTCGTTGACGAGTTCGAGGATGCGCATGGCAGGCCCGTTCCCGGGAACCCCTGTCTGCGCCACGATCGGCGCTGCCATGACAATCCAGATCTGCCGCCTGTCCTGGTAGACGCCGACCTCCGTCATGGTGGCATCCTGCAACTCCTTGCAGTAATTCTGTTCCACCAGCGTTCCGGGCGGCAGTGCGGCGACCGCGTTGCCCGTGATGTTGAGGGTGCTGAAACGTGCGGTGGTGTAACCGGTCTCCTGGACGCTTCTTTGCAGGGGAAGGCCCTGCGAAAGATCCCTGGCGATGCGCTCGAGCGCGGCCCGCGGCTGCAGCGGCGCCAGGCCGCGCGCGGCGACGCAACTGCCTTCGTTGGCGCGCAGCCTGTTGATTACGGCATACAGATCACCCGCCGCCGCGTCGAAGCAGACGGAGAGCAGCAGCAGACTGCCAAGGAGTCGAAAGCGCACGGTGCCACGAGGCTACGCGCACGCGCGTGCGCAAGTCGTAGCAATCTGTAACAGGACGTAAGTGGCTCCTCGACCTGGACTTGAGCCGCGTGCGAAAGGGGGCGATCAAGGCGCCTAGGCCAAGCTGCTAGACTGCCCGGAAACCCGCGGAAAGAGAGGGTTTGCATTCCTCTCACTCCGCCAGTCTTTTTCCTTCGCAGAACTCACTTGAACACTAGACGCAGAGTTGTTGTCGCACTTGGCGCCGGCGCGATGGCAGCGCCGCTCGCCTTGTTTGCACAGGTTCGGCCGAAGATCACGCGAATCGCAATCCTGAGACCCGGGCAGCCGCCCAAGAACTGGTTGAAGGCCTTCGAGCGGGGCCTGGGCGACCTGGGGTATGTCGATGGCAAGAACATCGTCATCGACTATCGGTTTACGGATGGAAACACCCAATCGCTTGCGCGCGTTGTGGAAGAACTGGTGAAGACCAATCCCGATGTCGTCGTGGCGCTTGGCGGACAATCCGCTCTCGCGGTCCACACCGTAACCAAGGTGTTGCCGGTCGTATTCGTGGGCGTGAACGATCCGGTCGAATCCGGGCTCGTTTCGAGCCTGGGACGACCCGGCGGCAACGTCACGGGCCTTACGATCACCGCCGCGGACCTCAACGGCAAGCGGCTGGAGCTTCTGAGGGAACTCGTCCCAAAACTCAAGCGGGTCGCGGTCCTCTGGCGTCCGGCTAGTCCCTCACACCGGGGTCAGCTCGACGGCACAATCGCCGCGGCTCGCTTGCTGCGGGTGCAGGTTCAAGCGCTGGCCGTTTCTGGGCCGGATGACCTTGAATCTGCTTTCGGCGCTGCTCGCGGCGCAGACGGCCTGCTTGCGCTGGATGATCCCTTGTTTGCCAGTCAAAGCACGCGCATCGCGGGGCTCGCGGCGGCGACGCGCCTCCCTGCGATCTACGGTTTCGCGTCACTCGTGGAGTCCGGCGGCCTGATGTCCTACGGCGCGGATCTTTCCGATCTTTACCGGCGCGCCGCGACGTACGTGCACAAGGTCCTTAAGGGCGCAACCCCCGGAGATTTGCCGGTCGAGCAGCCGACAAAGTTCGAGCTGGTAATCAACTTGAGAACGGCGCGCGCGCTCGGGCTGACGATCCCGCAATCCGTGCTATTACGCGCTGACCGGGTGATCGAGTGACGGCTTTGGCTGAGGATGCAGGGAAGGCCAAAGCGGTTAGCTAAGGTCTTGTAACTAGGTGGCTCCTCGACCTGGACTCGAACCAGGGACCTGCGGATTAACAGCGGGGAGCCGAATGCGTAAGTAGTTGTTTATTGGCCCGCCCTCACTTGCCAAAACGTGCCAAAACCCGCTGGTTACGTCACGTTTACGTCACGCTCGGGGACCTGCGGATTGGAAAATCGTTGTTTGGTGCCAGCAGCAGCTTTCCCGACGTGTAAAGTGAGCAAACAGGATTCGCCAGCGGTGATTCGATGACCTCTAGATTCATACGAGACATTAAGGCGCATGAAATGCGCGTGAAGCAGCAACGGGAAGACGGCACGCTTGCGTTTTCGATGATGCGAAACTCGGGCTTGCTGCGGACAATTACCGTTCGCTTGCCTATTCCGACGTTAGCAATGATGGATTTCCTAAAACGGTACGGACCATGGGAAAGCAGACAGGAAATAGTTTATAGAATGGTATTGACTGCGTTCGACGAATTCCTAGCGCAAGCTACGCCTGAAACTCGAAAGGAATTCGAGGCGGTAGCTGACGCTGCCCTGGAAGAGTGGAACAAGAAAAAGTCGAGCGATAGTTCAAAAGGTGCGGCCTTAAGGAGGAGAGCGAAGCGTGTGCCGCGAAAAAAAGGATAGTGGGCCGCGATTGACTACCAGTTTTCGTAATTGGTTAAATCTAATTTTTCTTCAGTGATTTCCTCGACGACCTTGAATACCGTGGCGACGCTCAAGGGGGTAACCGAGAAAGTAAGATTTCCGCCCATGACGCCTGCGTAGACCTTGCCGTTGCGCTTGAAGTGCTCCGCGATATTTCCTCTGCCTTCCTTACGGTGCTTCTTGTCGATCTTGAGAGCTAGGTCCGCCAGCCATGCGTTGAGTTTTGCGAGCTGCTCCGCATCAAGCGCATGTTTTTCGCCATTGATGATGAAAGCGACGCTATCTAGTGGGCTGCGTTGCATGGGAAGGCGCGTTGTGTGCTCTTACGCCTAAACTCTGAGAGGAATTGCAGATACGAGAACCTCAACATTTGTATATGAGTATTTTTCAAGAAGCATTTTGACGGTATACATTTCCAGTTCTGCATCTTGGCAGGGGCTAATCGTTACAGACCTTAAAGGAAGCCTGCCCTTTTCTTTGAAAGGAACTTCTACATAAGGTGTCAATCCGAATCGGCCGCTGCGGAATTTCTTCTCAAGCTGTAAAGAGGTAGCACCTGGTTGATAGAATTGCCTGTATTCATTTTCTTCTTCAAACTTCGGGTGTTTTATCGTACATGCGAGATTTGCAAGTGTGCGACCAACCATGCCTAGCAGAAAGCCAACCTCCACCTCTCCAAATTGGTTATTTCGCAAATACTCGTCAACACGGTTAACCATCTTGGAAATTACTTGTTGTGCCAGACTGTCTTTGTAAATCACAGGCTCAAGCAGAGGTGTCGAAGCGTCTAAAGTGGCAATTCCATCTGTGGCCAGCCCGAAACAGTAGCCTGCCTTTCCTCCCGAATAGCTTCTCCATTGGCTAAGCAAGTCGTGTTTTGTTGAATAGCTGGCTACGTATGTGTCAACTCGCTTAAATTCAGAAAGAATCTTGTCAACCAATGGCTTTGAGGAGGTCGGCATGGCATTAGGAACGCAATCTGCTACGACTTTTATTCCATGATGGTACTCACTTGCGTCGTTTAGCCTTGAAACATGCGTAGCCCATATTTCGCCTGTCACAATTAGGCCAAGGAGGCCATTTATATCGGTGTAGTGGTAAATGATTCTCGGAGGGCTTTCAGAAATAATTGCTGCCAACTCAACCCTGATTGCCTCCCACCAACGTTCCATTCTTACGAATCTTTCTTCGTATTCTGATTGTTCCATTGATCTCGCTTACTCTATCGCGCTGCTAATGCATGGCCGTGGGAAGCCGAGTTAGGAGGCGCGATTGAGATGATTTCCAATGGCGCGCGGCAGGCGGAACAGTTGGGGGCCGATGAAGTGCCCTCTGTAGCCCCAAATTTCGTTTGCTAGCGCATAAAGTTCTGCCGACGTTATGGGCATGGTTGGTGCGTTTGGTCGCCCGCCTTGTATGTAGTCCACGCGGTCGTGTCCAGCGTAAATGCGACCGTGGACAAAATGATTCCTGCGCTCAAAGAGCTCGGTGGCTTCTTCCAACGCGTCCGGCAAGTTGGCGAGTTCTTCACTTTTGAGCGTGCGAACAACGGTCGCGGCATGCCGTAGCTTCCGACTGATTTGCCATCGCTGCTTCGGTTCGTCAAAGGGCTCAATAGGGGCCATCATTCGAAGTAGATCATCTACGTCCTCTTCAACCCAGGCAGCGTACATGGTTACAAAACCTAGGCCGCGAACAACATCACCGTCGTCTGCCAATGGCATGTTGGTGCCTCCTACTCAATCGGGTTCAATGTCCTATGGTACTGTAAGGAAATACAGTGGTGGTTGACTAGGCGGAATGGGATACAAAGCATTGATTTATTGGTGAGTTCGTTTCAACAGAGAGGCAACACGTGGTGATTCGGCAGGACGGAATACTCGCTGCGGCTTGCACGCCAGCGGGGGCAATTCGCCTATCAAAGGATTTGGCGTCGCGGCTCGTCGTTCAACTCTTGCCTGAGTACATGGAAGTTTTCCGCGAGGCGCAGAGGCCAGAGGGCTGGCGGAAGGTGGCGGAAGCATTCGGGCTGATACGCAAGCGGCTAAATATCGACGGTTACGTGGCGCTGTATGACGATGAGCGCAGGCTGCATGCTTGCTTCGCCCTTTTCTGGCTGGGTGCGGAAGGAGTGAAGGAATTGGCCGATGAGCTGAACGGCGCAAGCCCGGAAGAACTGAAGAAGTATGTCGAGGATCTCTCGGTCGAGGTCCTCAAGGGCGATTGGACGGAGGAGATATTTCCCGAATCGCCTCAAAGGAAAGCCGAATTGCAGGCGCTATTTGAAGCCCTTCCGTCTGAGGAGAAAGCGGAGGCAATTAAGCGCGGGCAATACCTGTATTCGTTCGTGATCGCGTTTTTCTACGAAAGTATTTCCGTGATGGCTCATGGCGAAAAGCTAACGTCGCTGGTGCCCAAGGCGATGGCGGGGGATCGGGATGCTTTCCTAAAAGCAATCCACATTGACAAAGCGTTGTTGTACTCGCATCCGTGGTTCAAGGACCGGCATGAAGAAGCGCAGGGCCAGCGGGATGAGGATTTTCTCCGAGATATTGGATATCGGCTTCGGGTCGCGCCGACCAGGGGCCGGATACGGCATGCGGGGTTGTATGCCGTGTTTTCAATGCTCGAAGCCCTGGGCTGGCTCAATGATCTGCGGCACGAAGAAATTCTCGATCTGTGCGATGAGGCCAGATTGGACCGCTGGCAGAACCGTATCGAAGACGTGAACTACCTGACCAAACGTTTAGGCGGCTACCGGCGAATGCAGAAATCAGGTGGCATTGTCAATGCACTGAATTAGTTTTTGAGGGCATGGAGGCAAAGGGCTTAGCTGCATAACTTCCTGATCCGTCGCGGGTGCCATGGGGCGCCCGGCACGGAAGAAGGAAGTCACATGTCTCAGAAGCAACCTGGCCCAGGCAGGGCAAGCGGGAATGATTCGAGCGAGCAGGACGCCGGCGGGACGGGAGCGGGGCGCGCAGCGCCCGCCCCGGCCCTCGGGGGTTTGGATGCGCAGTCCCCTAACAGAGCATCCAAGTCGTACATGGATGACGACAGGTTCAGGGTTCTCAGGATCGGGGTGGATAGTCTCTATCTGTCCTATTACGGGGACCTCGGGGCGGATGTAAACGCCGAACTGGGGGATAAGAAGCTTCTCGCGCAAAGCCGAAACGCGAAGCATCAGGCGTTGGCGCAGTGGCCGGTGGGCGCGCATATCTTCGAAGTCTTGGACCGTGGCCAACGGGTGGCCGGTCAGGGTGGGTTTGCTTTCATCCTGGAAGACAACGCGTTCCGGATTTGTCTGTCGTCCAGTGCTTCCCGTTCGTTACCGTTGGCTTACGTCAAGATTTCCAGCCCGTTCCTCGCACACGTGGGACCGGAAGCGGCGGTTGCGGAGTTAAACCAGGTCATCGCTACCTTCGGGCAGGCGGATGAGATTCCCACGGTTAGCCGCGTCGATCTGTACGCAGATTTCCAGACGGACGCGGATATCGAGTCCTTCGGGCGTAAAGCGTGGATCACGCGGGCGGCGGGTTGGGATGCCCATGCGCGGCATGACATTTACACCGGGGTAAGCATCGGCCTGGGCGGGCCGATCAGTGCGCGGCTTTACGACAAGACGGAGGAAATAAAAAAAAGCAAAAAGACGTACTTTCTCGATCTCTGGAAGCGGGCGGGCATGGACCCGGATTTGCCCGTCTGGCGTCTGGAATTTCAGGCCATGCGCGAAGTGCTGCACCAGCTCGGCATCCGGTCCTTTGACGGAATGATCCGGGAACAGGGCGGCATTTGGGGCTATGCGATGCGGACCTGGCTGCGCTTGGCCATTCCGCAGGAAGGGGACAGTAACCGCGCACGGTGGCCGACGCATCCGCTTTGGGAACGGCTTTCGGATATCCGCTGGCAATTCACGGATGAGCCGCTGACGCGCACGTTCTCCCCGGAAAGGGCTCCGGAGCAGGCAGGGCTATTCCGACGCTATGGAAGCCTCCTGACCAGCTTCCTGGCCACTCAGAAGCTCGGCCTTGAGGAAGGGGAACGGGCTTTCCAGGATCGTGCCAGGGCGTTCCTGGCTTCGCGCTGCAAAGACGTGCTTGGCGTCGAGTTCGAAGATTGGATCGCGCAGGAAGTGGCGGTCAAGGTGAAACGCTACAACACCGGGGTAAACATCTCGACCGAGGAAAAAGATAGCGAATCGAGCGATGAGGTAGACCGCGATGCATCCGACTACTACCGCGCATCCAGGGGCGAGTGATGGGCCGGTTCGCTGCCTCTCCAAGGAACAGGCGGCGGCTTATCTCGGGATCGGCGTCACGCTCCTTGAGGGCTTGGGCGTGCCAGTCGTCAAGTTCGGGCGGCGGTCGGTCTATGACCGATTTGACCTGGATGCGTGGCTCGATGACTATAAGCGCCGAGGGCGGGCCGGAAAGGAGTCAGGTTCCAAATGGCCCGTGAGACCGGAATCTACCGACGCCGAGATTCCCGGTATTGGTGGATCGATGTGGAATTACAGAACGGCAGACGCGTACGCCAAAGCACTGGGACTGGCGACAGGGAAGAAGCGAAAGCCCTAGTCGCCAAGCTCAAGGTTGAAGCGTTCAAGGAAGCGCACTTCGGGGTAAAGCCCAAACGCTCCTGGCAGGAAGCCGTGGTCCGGTATCTTGAAGTGAAGAAGTCTCTGCGTAGTTCTCGGGATGTGCGGCGAATCTGCCGGGTGCTTGACCCGTATCTTGGGAGAAAGCTCCTTCCAGAGATCAACGGGGACGTTGTGTGGTCCGTCTGTCAGCGGTTGGGGGAGCGGAAGATTGCTCCTGCAACGATCAACCGCTACCTGGCGACGATTCGCGCGATTCTGCGAATGGCCAGGGACGAATGGCAGTGGATCGACAATTTCCCGAAGATCAAGCTGCTCGCCGGGGAAGTGCAGCGGGACCGATGGTTGACGCGAGAGGAGGCGGACCGGCTGATTGCGGCCTGTTCTCCTCACATGGCGGCGATTGCCCGGTTTGCGCTTGCGACAGGGTGCAGGGCTTCGGAGATAACCGGCTTGGAGTGGGGCCGCGTGGATCTGGAACGCAAGACCGCGTGGTTAAACCGCACCAAGAATGGAACGCCGAGGGGCGTCCCGTTGAATCGAGATGCGGTCGCTATCCTGGCAAGCGTGAGAGGGCAGAACTCGCAGTATTGCTTCACGTACAACGGTCAGCCGATTTTGTGGGGTGTTTGCAATACGGCGTGGCTGGAAGCGGTGAAGCGGGCGAAGCTGACTGATTTTCGCTTTCACGATTTGCGGCATACGTGGGCCTCGTGGCATCGGCAGGCGGGAACGTCAACCGATGAACTGAAGGACCTCGGCGGCTGGAAGTCGCGGGTGATGGTGGATCGCTACGCGAAGTTTGCGACGGAGAATTTATCCAACGCAGCTGCGCGGATTGAATCTGTTGGCGCTGGAGCGAACGTGATAGACCTTACGTCACGTTTTCCCCACGTTACAGATTTGAGGAAGGCCAAAGCGGTTAGCTAAGGTCTTGTAATTAGATGGCTCCTCGACCTGGACTCGAACCAGGGACCTGCGGATTAACAGTCCGACGCTCTACCAACTGAGCTATCGAGGAATCGTGCGAAGGGCCGGAATTTTAGGCGTTTTCCGCGGCCCAAGCAATTCAAATCAAAGAGGATTATCGTAGGCGCCTATGCGCAGCATTCCCCGGGCCGTACGCTGGCTGCTGGTCGTGGTAGCGCTGCTGGTCGGCGCTGCGGTCGCGGTGCCGTTCCTGGTCCCGGTCTCGCGTTTCATTCCAGAAATTACGCAAAGCGCGAGCGGCAGCATCGGCCAGCCCGTGGCGATCGCCGGCCTGACGGCGAAATTGCTGCCGACACCGCGCCTTGTGGCCACAGGAATCCGGATCGGCAAGAAGGACGAGGTGGTGATCGGCGAGCTGGAGATCGTTCCGGAGCTGCTCTCGCTGCTCTCGGGGCCGCGCGCGATCCGCCTGCTGCGCGCCGAGAAGGTCGAATTGAAGGAAGCAGCGCTGTCGATCCCGGACCGGATGCCGAAAACGGGCGGGGAACCCACACAGGTGCGGCAGGTGGTGTTGCGCGACGTCAGGCTGCAGCATTCGGCGCTGAAGCTGCCGCCGCTCAATATCGAAGTCGAGATGGACAGTGGACAGGAATTCGAGTCGGCCCGCATCGACACCAGCGACGGCGCGTTCGCGCTGCTTCTCACCCCGGACCGTGCCGGCAAGACGACCGTCAAGCTTGAAGCAAGCGGGTGGCGTTTACCGCTCGCAGCGGCGCCGCTGGTTTTCGACTCGCTCAAGGCCGACGGCGTCCTCACCGGCAAACGGCTCGAACTGTCGAATATCGACGGCCGCCAGTATGGCGGCACCTTGAAGGCAAGTGCGCGCGTCGACTGGTCGAAGTCGTGGCAGGTGGCGGGCAACGCGGTTCTCGCCGGTGTGGACCTGGCCGGCGCGCAACGAGCGCTGGGCATAGACCCGCGGCTCTCGGGCAGGCTGGGCGCGAACGCGAAAATCGCGGCGACGGCGAAATCCCCCGACCAGCTTGCGAACGTGCTGGCGGTCGACGGTCCGTTCAATGTTGCGGAGGCCCTTTACCGCGGGGTGGACCTTACCAAAGTCGTCGATCTGACCGGCAGCAAGGGCGCCGGCGGCTCGACGCGCTTCGACGAATTGCGCGGCGTGCTGCAGCTGCGCGGCAAGCGCGTCCGTATCAATAATCTGTGTGCAAAATCCTCGGCATTGCGCGCGGCCGGGTTCGTCGAGGTGGCGCCGGATCAGTCACTGACCGGCCGGCTGGACATCTCGATCGCGAAGACCGGTGGGTTTGCCAACGTGCCGGTCGCGCTGTCGGGCACGAGGCATGACCCGATCGTACGGCCGACGACGGGTTACACGGTCGGTGCCGTGTTGGGCACCGTGCTGTTGCCCGGCGTCGGCACCGCGCTCGGCGGATCCGCCGGCGCCGCCGCGGAGGGCAAAGCAGCCGACTGCAGATGACCTAGCGGATCACCTTGGCGATCGCATCGGCGACGTAGTCGATATTCTTGGTGGTCAGCGCGGCAACGCAGATGCGGCCTGTCTCGATGGTGTAGATCGAGTATTCGCTGCGCAGGCGCAGCACCTGCTCCTTGGTCAGGCCGGAGTAGGAGAACATCCCCCGCTGCTGGAGGATGAAGGAGAAGTCCGAGCCTGGAACGCGTTTGTGGATCCCGTCCACCAGGGCCTTGCGCATCTGCTTGATGCGATCGCGCATGCCGCCCAGTTCCTTTTCCCACTGCGCGCGCGTGTCCGGATTGCCCAGCACCCTGGCGACGATGGCGCAGCCATGGGCGGGCGGGTTCGAGTAGTTGGTGCGCACGACGCGTTTCAGGTGCGAGAGCACGCGCGCCGCTTCGTCTGCGCTGGCAGTCACGACGCTCAGCGCGCCGGCGCGCTCGCCGTAGAGCGAGAAGGACTTGGAGAAGGAGCTCGCGAGCAGCACCGGGTGCATGGCCTCGGCGAACAGGCGCGGCGCGTAAGCGTCGGCGTCGGTGCCGTCGGCGAAGCCCTGGTAGGCGAGGTCGAGGAAGGGCACGATGCCGCGCGCCTTGACCACGTCCAGCACCTCGCGCCATTGCTCCTGGGTCAGGTCGACGCCGGTGGGGTTATGGCAGCAGGAGTGCAGCACCGCCACGTCGCCGGCCGGCATCCTCTTCAGCGCGCCCAGCATGCCTTCAAAGTCCAGGCCGTGCGTCTTCGGATCGTAGTACGCGTACTCGTTCACCTGAAAACCGGCGAATTCGAACAGGGCACGATGGTTTTCCCAGCTCGGGGCGCTGATCCATGCGCTCGCGCCCGGGCAGACCCGGCGCAGGAAGTCGGCGCCGATCTTGAGGCCGCCGGAACCGCCGATGGCCTGGATCGTGACGACGCGATTGTCCTTCACCGCGGAGGATGCCGGACCGAACACCAGCTCCCGCACGGCCTTGTCATAGGCTGCGAGACCGTCGATCGGCAGGTAGGCCTTCGGCGCTCCGCTGCTGACGCTGGTGTCCTCGGCCTCGCGCACGCACTCGAGCAGCGGCACCTTGCCGTTGTCGTCCGTGTAGACGCCGACGCCCAGGTTGACCTTCTTCGGGTTCTGGTCGGCGACATAAGTTTCCGTGACGCCCAGGATGGGATCCTTGGGCGCCATCTGGAGGCCGGCAAGCGGGGAGGGCGAGGAGGGCAAGTGCGGCGCGTTCATCTGCTAGACTCGAAGGTTGGTTTTTGCAGTGCAATAGTTTACTCGTGGACCTGACTTTTCCCAACAGTCCGTTCAAGCTGCACCAGCCGTTCGCGCCGGCGGGCGACCAGCCCGAGGCGATCGCCAAGCTCGCCGAAGGACTCGGCGACGGGCTCGCCTTCCAGACGCTGCTCGGCGTCACCGGCTCGGGCAAGACCTTCACGATGGCCAACGTCATCGCCCAGCTCGGCCGGCCGGCGCTGGTGCTCGCGCCCAACAAGACGCTGGCGGCGCAGCTGTACTCGGAATTCCGCGAGTTCTTTCCCGACAACGCGGTCGAGTACTTCGTCTCCTACTACGACTACTACCAGCCCGAGGCCTACGTCCCGTCGCGCGACCTGTACATCGAAAAAGACTCGTCGATCAACGAACACATCGAACAGATGCGCCTGTCGGCGACCAAGTCGCTGATGGAGCGGCGCGACGTGGTGATCGTGGCCACGGTATCGGCGATCTACGGCATCGGCGATCCTTCCGAATACCACGGCATGATCCTGCACCTGCGCCAGGGCGAGAAGATGTCGCAGCGCGACGTCATCGCGCGGCTGGTGGCGATGCAGTACGACCGCAACGAGCTGGATTTCCGGCGCGGCACTTTCCGCGTGCGCGGCGAAGTCATCGACGTTTTTCCGGCGGAGCACGCGGAGCACGCCATACGCATCAACCTGTTCGACGATGCGATCGAAAAACTGGAGGTCTTCGACCCGCTGACGGGCCGGGTGCAGCATCCCATGGCGCGCTTCACGGTGTATCCGTCCAGCCATTACGTCACCCCGCGCGCGACGACGCTGCGCGCGATCGAAGCGATCAAGGTCGAGTTGCGCGAGCGCATCGACCACTTCCACAGCGCGCAGAAGCTGGTGGAAGCGCAGAGGATCGAGCAGCGCACGCGCTTCGACCTGGAGATGCTGGTCGAGCTGGGGTTCTGCAAGGGCATCGAAAACTACTCCCGCCACCTTTCCGGGCGGCAGCCGGGCGAGCCGCCGCCGACGCTGATCGACTACCTGCCTCCGGACGCGCTGATGTTCGTCGACGAGAGCCACGTCACGATCGGCCAGCTGGGCGGCATGTACAAGGGCGACCATTCACGCAAGTGGAACCTGGTGGAGTACGGCTTCCGTCTGCCCTCGGCGCTGGACAACCGGCCGCTGCGCTTCGATGAGTTCGAGGGCGTGGTGCGCCAGACCATCTTCGTGTCGGCCACGCCGGCGGACTACGAGGCGAAGAAGTCCGCGCAGGTCGTGGAGCAGGTGGTGCGGCCCACCGGCCTGATCGATCCACCGGTCGAGGTGCGGCCCGCCGTGACCCAGGTGGACGATCTGCTGTCGGAAATATCCAAGCGAGTTTCGCGCAACGAACGGGTCCTGGTCACGACCCTGACCAAACGGATGGCGGAGGAGCTGACCGAGTACCTGGGCGAGCACGGCGTGAAGGTCCGCTACCTGCATTCAGAGATCGAGACGGTGGAGCGGGTGGAGATCATCCGCGACCTGCGCCTGGGCGAATTCGACGTGCTGGTCGGCATCAACCTGCTGCGCGAGGGCCTGGACCTGCCCGAAGTGTCGCTGGTGGCGATCCTCGATGCGGACAAGGAGGGGTTCCTGCGCTCGGAGCGCTCGCTGATCCAGACCATCGGCCGCGCCGCGCGCCACCTGAACGGCGCCGCGATCCTCTACGCCGACCGCGTCACCGACTCGATGAAGCGCGCCATCGCCGAGACCGACCGGCGGCGCAACAAGCAGATCGCGTTCAACAAGAAGCACAAGATCACGCCGATCGGCGTGCAAAAGCGCATCAAGGACCTGATCGACGGCGTCTACGACGCCGACGACGCCCAGCAGGAACTGAAGGCGGCGCAGGCGGGGGCGCGCTACGAAGCGATGAGCGAAAAGCAGCTCGCGCGCGAGATCCGCGCGCTCGAAAAGCAGATGCTCGAGTGCGCGCGCAACCTCGAGTTCGAGAAGGCAGCGAAGGCGCGCGACCAGCTCAGCGAACTGAAGAAGCGCGTCTTCGGCATAGAACTGCCTGCCGAATAAGGCGAACAATCCCTAGCTGTTGTCCGGTTCCCAATAGCCGGCAATGCGGTAGTACTTGTGATTGCGCTCTTCCCAGCGGTTCGGCTGCCAGTGGTAGCCTGCGCGCTCGGCGAGGAGCCGTCCGGGCACCCAGTTGTGCTGGGCGCCATTCCAGACCCAGAATCCAGGCGTCCAGAGGTAGCCGGCCGGAATGGCCGGCACGGCCTCGACCTGCGCAGCGGGCGGCGCGACGCTCAGATTGATGTTGCGCGGATTGGGCGGCGTGCCACCAGAGCCGAGCACCAGCGAAAGCGATAAAAGAAAATTGAGCAGGGCGTTGCCGAGGTCCATCGCGCACTTCAAGTGAGGTGGCGCCCTCATTCTGGCACAGCGCGGCGGGATTCTCCGTGCGCTACCGAACAGGCGCCGCGCCGCCTGTGTGCGCCAGCGAACGGATGAAGATGCGCGTTTGTGCGCTGTGGACTTGCAGGCCATACTGCGAATCGCAGCGGCAACCATGGGAGGGACACCATGAAAGCGGGCGTCGCGGTGATGCTTTTGCTCGTCAACGGCGCCTGCCTCGCGCAGGCGGCGTATCCGGAGACCGAGGCGGTGGCCGCGTGGCGCGGGCTCGCAGCGAGCTATGTACGCAAAGCGCTCCGGGACCAGACGCTGGACCGGGATCCGGCGCTCAACGCGCGCGTTGACGCCACCATGGCCGCGGTCGGCGCCGCCGTAGCCAGGGTCGATCCGCGCTTTGCCCGATCCGCCTGGACCGCCCTGCTGATCGAGGATTTCGGCCGCGGTGCGGCGGCGTTCCCGGGCGAGATCATCCTCATGGACGCGAAATTCGTGCGCGCGCTGCAGCTGAACGACGACGAGCTCGCGCTGATCCTGTCGCACGAGGCGGCGCACATCCTGGCCGGCCATGCGTCGGCGAAGCTCTCGTTCATGGCCGACCACCTCGGCAAGGAGAAGGTTCCCACGGCGCGCACGGCGCTGCTGGAGTACCTCACGTTGGATTCCTACGCTGCTGCATTCCAGGCGACCGAGCGCCTGCAGGAGCGCGAAGCCGACAGGCTGGGGGCGGCCATTTTCTTTGCCTCCGGCTACGATCCGCAGCAGGCCCTGTTGCTGTTCGACAAACTGGCCGGACTCGAAACACACAAGGTGGCGCGGGATACCGACTCCCATGATGCCGCGATGGTGCGCAAGCAGGCGGTGTCCCAGGTGTTTGGGGAATTGCAGCGGATTCACGCGCAAGGCAGCTCCAAGCCGCGATAGCGCGCCTGTTCCACCAGGATCCGTAGCTTTCGGCGGCTACTGGCGAGGACCGGGTCCTTGCGACCCGGTCGGTCCGACCGTGCCTTGCGCGCCAGTGGCGCCCGTCGGGCCCTGGGGCCCAGCCGGGCCGACCAACACCGCGTCCTGGCCTCGCGCACCCATTGCGCCGGTGGGGCCCTGCGCACCGGTGGCGCCCGTCTGACCGGCCGGACCATCGGGGCCGTAGCAGGTCATGCCGGGTGGAATAGTGGAGCAGCCCGCGGCGAACAACGCAGTCGCCGCCAGCGCAAGCCCTGCCTTCAACGTTGCGGATTTCATCAGAATCCCTTTCCGATTGCCGGGGTGTCGTGAAAAGGCCCGGAGCGAAACTGCCGCTGCCGGGCCCGGCACTGCTTCCTGCTGAGGCTGTTGCCTAGCGACTGCTGACCAGCACCTGGACCTGGCGGTCGCGCTGCAAGCGCGCGTCGCCGAACGTGCCGTACTGGATTTTGTGAGCTGGCACGCCCGCCTGCAGCAGCGCGTTGCGCACGCTGGCGGCGCGGTCGGTGGTGCCGTCAATGGCGACGGTGGCGTTCGGGTTCTGGTTCAGGTAATTCACGATATCGGACACTTTGCTGGATTCCGAAGCGCGCAGTTCCGACCTGTTGGCATCGAACCAGATGTCGCGGTACGCCGACCATGTGCCAGGCGCACCGGCAATCCCGCCCGAGCCTTGCTGACCTGTCGCGCCGATTGAACCTTGGGCACCGGTGGCGCCAGTAGCACCTGTCGGGCCGGCCACGCCTGCCATCTCGGTGTTGCCTCGCGCACCTGCGAATCCGGTCGCGCCGGTCGCGCCGGTCGCACCCGTCGCACCAACCGGGCCGGTCGGTCCTTCGCGGCTCGGGCCTTCCGCGCCTCTGCTGCCGACCACGCCTTGTATGCCCGTGGCGCCGGTCGCGCCCGTCGGACCGGCAGGGCCGGGAATGCTCGCGCCTTGCGAGCCAGTGGCGCCGGTCATGCCCTGTGCGCCCGTCGCACCGGTGGCACCGGTGGGGCCTGCACGTCCTACGACCATGCGGCCTTCCGGGCCGACGGCACCGGACGGACCTTGCATGCCTTGCGCGCCCGTGGCACCGGTGGGGCCTGTAGCGCCAACCATTGGCGTACCGGTAGCGCCGGTGGCGCCGGTGAAGCCTTGCGTGCCGGTAGCGCCCGTGGCGCCCGTGGCGCCGGCCGGGCCAACGTAGCTGACGGCCTGCGGCTGGTGATAGACCGGATCCGTACTGCAGCCTGCGGCGAATAGCGCAATCACTGCGAGTGACAGCGTACTTTTCATTGCTGGTTTCATGATCGTTCCTCTAATGTTTGTAGCGATCGGTGCGCAGGTCATCGAATTCGTTGTGAGCGGAATCGTGGCTGCGCGTTACGATTCGTGAGTGAACGCTATGCCGGTGGCCCCGGTAATTCCGTGCGTTGGCCCGCTTACCGCGGCGCCGGCGGAGAATTCGCCGATCGGTGCTCTGGCGCACAGACTTAACGCGCGATGAGTTCACCCATGGGCTTGAGCGATTCGACGCGGTCGAAAACGACCTTGACGATGGCCAGCAGCGGCGCGCCGAGCAGCAGCCCTGGCACGCCCCACAGCCAGCCGAAGAACAGCAGGGTGATGAACAGCACCGCGGTATTGACGCGCGCGAACCTGCCTTGCAGCCAGGTCATGAACGCGAACCCGATCAGGCCGGCGACCAGCATTGACACGCCGGCCACTGCGAGGGCGTACAGCAGCGACCCCGATTGCAGGAAAGCTGCGACACCGCTGGCGAGCGCCATCAGCGCCGGGCCGAGGTACGGGACGAAGTGCAGCACACCCGCGGCGACGCCCCAGACGCCCGCCTGGTCCACACCGAGTGCGAGGAAGGCGAGCCAGGTGGCGACGGCGAGCAGGGCGTTGGAGGCGATCATGGCGAGCAGGTAGCGCTGCACCTGCACGTCGATCTCCTCGAGGATGCGCACGGCGTCCTTCCTGCGAGTCAGGGAAGGACCGACCAGTTGCAGGAGCTTGCGGCGGAAATGCGCGCCGGACGCGAGCAGGAAATAGGTCAGCAGCAGCACGGTGGGTGTTTGCGCGATCACGGTCACGAGCAATGCCGTTTGCGCGAGCGTGTAATCGCGCAGCCACGTCGGGGCCGGCGCCGGGGCCGTGGCCACGCGTGCCCTGGGTTTGTCGCGCGGTTTGTCGCCCGCTTCCGCAGCGGCGCCTTGAAGTTCATTGGCGGCTTCCTGCATGTTCTGCAGTGCGCTCGGCGTGCCGGAGCGGGCGCTGCTCAGGTCCCGGCGCAGCTTGCGGGCGGCTTCCGGCAGTTTCTCGATCAGGGCCTCGGCATCGTCGCTCACCGCGAAGCCGATCCAGGAGAAGCTTCCGACCGCCAGCGCCAGCACCAGCAGCGCACCGATGCTGCGCGGCAGTCGAAACGCCTCCAGCCTGTCCACCAGCGGGTGCAGCGCGTAGCTGGCGAGAATGCCGATCACCAGCGGGACGAAGAAACCCCGCCCCAGGTACAGCGCTGCGACCAGCGCGAGAACGCCCAGCAATCCCGCGGTCAGGCGAAGGTATGTGTCGCGGGGCGCCGCGACTTCAACCGCCGCGGGTTCCGCGGCGGGGGTCGCTGGCTCGTTCAAGGGCGGATTCCGTCAGGCTGTGCCGGGCGCTACTTCTTGATGCTCATCTCGTTGCCGACCTGGGTCACGCCTTCGACCTTTCCGGCGATGGCGAGCGCCTCGTCGATCTGGGCCTGGTTGTCGACGTAGCCGCTCAACTGCACTGAGCCCTTGTTGGTCGCGACGGCGATATCGAAGCTCTTGACGTTCGGATCGGCCAGCAGCGCGGACTTTACCTTGCTGGTGATGATGCCGTCGTCAACCTTGTTGCCGACGGTCGAACTTCCCTCCTTCACGCTGACACTGTTCTCGACGCTGCTGACGCCCGCCACGCCGCGGGCGACGCTGACGGCGCGTTCGATCTGCGTCGGGGTGTCGACGAAACCGCTGAGCTGGACGGCGCCCTTGCGGGTCTCGACTTTGAGGTCGAAACTCTTGATATCCGGATCGGCGAGCAGCGCGGATTTGACTTTCGTGGTGACGACAGTGTCGTCGATCTCCGTGCCAACGGTAGTCTTGGCTGGCGTACTGGACTGCTGATCGCCGCAACCGGCGACGAAGCCGGCGCCCGCGAGCGCCACGCCCAGAACAAGAAGCCTGCGATTGACGCGCATGATGGTGTTTCCTCCGGGTGGATTGAAGCGCGAGTCTCGGTCGCTGCGGCCGCGCGGTCTGTTCGCTGGCGAGCTTAGCGTGCGCGCCGCCGCATCGAGAGCGCCCGCCCGTTGCGGTTGCGGCGCATGAAATCGTCGAGCTGCTGTTCGGATTCGCGCTTCGAGATGCCGCGCTGCTCCTGGATGCCGCCGAAGAGCCGGTCGCGGGTTCCGGCGGCCACTGCGCCCACATCCCCGGTCATCGCGCCCCATTTCTGCTTCACCTTGCCGCGGAACTGCATGCAGATGCCGTATAACCGGTCCAGGTTCATGACGATTCGGCCTCCATTGGGATCCTGCGATGCACGAACGTCTTCTCATCCGGATCGACTGTCCGTTCGTTGCCGTACATACCGCGCGCGATGCATGGCTTAGGGTCAGCGGGTGATCGAGAACAGCCTGCTTGGCGCCATTCCCCGCAAGGCCTATCAGCGCCTGCTCGGCGGGCTGGAACCGGTGACGCTGACCTTCGGCGAGATACTTTACGAGCCCGGCGACACGATCCGTCATGTCTATTTTCCCGGCGCCTCCGTGGTTTCGTTGCTGACGCTGGCGGACGGCCACCTGGCGCTCGAAGTCGGCCTGATCGGCCGCGATGGCATGGTCGGCATTCCCCTGGTGCTGGGACACAAACTGTCCGCGGTCCGCGCCCTGGTGCAGGGAACAGGCACCGCGATGCGCATGGCGTCGGCGCCATTCCTGAAGGAATTCGCCCGCAGCCCGTTGCTGCAGCGTGAGTTGTACCGCTACACCCACGCCCTGATGGCCCAGATCTCGCAGACCGCCGCGTGCAACCGCTTTCACGTCATCGAGACGCGACTTGCGCGCTGGTTGCTGATGACGCACGACCGCGTCAAATCGGATCATTTCCGCATGACGCATGAATTCCTCGGACACATGCTGGGCGTGCGGCGGGTTGGCGTTACCAGGGCCGCCCAGGCGCTGCAGCAGCGCCGCCTGATCAGCTACAGCCGTGGCGCCATCACGGTGCTCGATCGCGCGGGCCTCGAGGCAGCGGCCTGCGAGTGCTACAAGGTCGTCAGGGACATGCACGAAATCACGAGCGCCCCCGCCGCATAAAAAAGGGCCCGGAACGGGGTTTCCGTTCCGGGCCCGGTGTGGCCTTTACTTGCCGACCTGGTTGCCGATGATGCCGCCGACCGCCGCGCCGCCGACCACGCCGAGCGGGCTGCCGCCCGTCAGGACCGCGCCGCCGACCGCACCAATGCCCGCGCCGACCGCGGTGCTTTCCTGACGCGCCGACATGCCACCGCAACCGCCCAGGCCCAACAGCACCGCAGCGGCAGCCGTACTCACTACCAGACGTTGAATCGTTTTCATGGGATTACCTTTTCAAGACAGCATTGACCTGCTATTCCTGACTTTGCCGCTCAGGCGTTCGATTGAATGACACCGTTGATGACCTGGCCAGCCTATGCTGGCGCGCGAGCGCGGTCTGTTGTCCAGCGCGCTTAATCGGAATTAAGACTGCCGCGCGGCCGGGTTTGCATTGCCGTAAGAAAACGCTGTGTAGGCTGGCGCACAGAAAGAATCGCCCAATTGCCCGAGGATGCAGCCCATCAATTAAGGAGAGTCAACATGCTCTACACCATTGCCGTCGTCCTTCTGATCCTGTGGGCCCTGGGACTCGTTTCCGCCTACACCATGGGCGGGTTCATTCACGTCCTGCTGGTGATCGCGGTCGTGGTCGTCCTGCTCAGATTGATAAGCGGGCGTAGGGCGGTTTGACGCTGGCAGGGGCGACGGACGCCATGTCCTGGCGGTACTGGACATCGGACAGCAGGCGGCTGAATTCCCTTTTGACGACCGCGTAGCATTCGCAGGCGCCGGATTCCAGTCCGGCGCGCGCGAGCACCGAAATATGACCGCGACGATAGCTGATGACACCAGCGCGTCGCAGGTTCCCGGCGGCCTCCGTAACACCTTCCCGGCGCACGCCGAGCATGCTCGCGACCAGTTCCTGCGTTATCACCAGCTCCCGCATGGGAAGGCGATCCATGGTCAACAGCAGCCAGCGGCATAGCTGCTGCTCGACCGTATGGTGCCGGTTGCAGGCCGCGGTCTGGGTCATCTGCGTAAGCAGCGCCTGTGTGTAGCGCAGCAGCAGGCTCTGCACCAGGCCGCCGCGGCTGAACTCCTGCTTCAGCAGGCGCCCTGGCAGCCGATAGGCCTGGCCCGCGGTCTGCACCACGGCCGAGCTGGGCGTGGTATTGCCGCCCATGAACAGGGAGATGCCCACCACGCCTTCATTGCCGACGCCGGCAGTTTCGGCCGACGCGCCGGACTCCATGACATAGTGCAGCGAGACGATGGCGCTGGTGGGGAAATAAGCGTGCTCCATCTGCGTGCCGGGTTCGTAGAGAACTTCACCCAGCTTCAGCGCGACCGGCTCCAGGTTGGGAGACAGGCGCTCGAACTCGGCCGGCGGCAGTGCGGCAAGCAGAAGATTTTGACTCGCGCTCGGGAATGAAGACATCGCCGGGTGCCGGGATCCGTTGCGCTATTTCCTCGGGGTGGTTTCCACACCGATGCCGCGGTAGCCGATGAAGCGGGACGACTGATTGAACATGGGCTCGCCGCTCACCCGGAACTGTTGCTGCGAGCCGTCGGCATTGACGCGGCTGAAGGCGAAATCCAGGAACGGCTGCCGGTCGGCGATGGTCGCCTGCAGTACCTTGCGTTCGCTCTCGTTCCAGCCACTGGCCTGCACATCGCCCGGCTTGCCGCTCAGCGAGTCGACCTGCATGCCGAGCATCTCCAGCACCGGCCCGGAGACCTTGGTGAAGCTGCCGGTCGAGTCCTGCTCCCAGTACCAGTCGGAGGCGAGTTCGGTCAGGCTGCGGAAGCGGGCCTCGCTTTCGCGCAGTTCAGCGGTACGTTCCGCCACTGTCTGCTCCAGCGTCTTGCCGTACGACTCCAGTTTCCTGTACAGCAGCCGCACTTCCAGCATGTTGTGAATGCGCGTTCTCGCCTCGACCAGATCGAAGGGCTTGCTGATGAAATCCTTCGCGCCCGCCTGCAGCGCTCGCAGTTTGTGGCCGGGCTGGGCGGTGATTACGAGGACCGGCAGATAGCCGTCCGCGTCGTTGGTCTTGAGGGTTTCCATGACCTGGAAGCCATCCATGCCGGGCATCTGCAGATCGAGCAGGATCAGGTCGTAGCGGTTCCTGCGATGCAGCGTGCAGACGTCCTCCGGAATCATGGTGGATTCGACGCGGCTGTAGCCCGCGTCGCTCAGCATCTGGCTGAGCAGGGCGACGTTGGACTCCTGATCGTCGACGATCAGGATGCTGGCGGCGAGGATGTCTGCTTCGGCGATCATCATGCTGCTACCTTTACAGGCGGGCGGCCGGAAGCCGGTGGCGAAAAATTCAATGCCACGTCCAGTGCGTCCATGAACTCATCCACCTTGATGGGTTTGGTGAGATAGTTGAAGAAACCGGCTTCGAGGCCCCGCATGATGTCGCGCGGCACCGCATTGGCGCTCAGGGCGATGATGGGGATATGCGCGGTTACCGGGTCCGCGCGCAGGATCTTCATGGCGTCGATCCCATTCAAGCCGGGCAGGTTGATGTCCATCAGGATCACGTCGGGCAGGTAGGCGCGCGCGAACTCGATGCCGAGGTTGCCGTCCGCCGCGCTCAGAAACCGCAAGTCGGCGCGGCGCGCGATGAGTTGCTCGACCAGTTCGAGGTTGGCGGGGTTGTCTTCCACGTAGAGCAGCGTGCGTATCGGCGTGCCCTGGGGCAGCGGCGGCCGCGAGACCTCCACTTCCTTGCCATGCCCGTCCACGAGCTGCGGCGCACTCGTCCGGCTCAGCTCGATCCAGAACGTAGTTCCCACGCCGACGACGCTGTCCGCGCCGATGGTGCCGCCCATCAATTCGACCAGCCGTTTGGTCACCACCAGTCCGATCCCGGTGCCTTCCTCCGCGCCGGCTTCCTTGCCGAGGCGATTAAAGGGCTGGAAGAGCTGCGCCACTTGCTCCGGCGCAAGTCCCGCGCCCGTATCCCGGACGCTGATCCGGATCGAGCCCGCGGGGTTGGCGCGCTTCGAATCCGGCGGCAGCAGGGCGCACTCCACGGCAACCATGCCTTCCGGCTTGTTGTACTTGATGGCGTTGAAAAGGAGGTTGATCAGGACCTGCTTGACCCGGGTCCGGTCGGCCTTGACGTAGTAGGGGAGATCGAAGCGCGGAAACGTCATGCCGATGCCGCGCTTGTGCGCCTGCGGCTCGATCATGGCGCGGCATTCGAGCATCACTTCGACCAGCGACACCGGCTCGCGCGACAGGATCACCTTGCCCGACTCGATCAGCGAGAGATCGAGGATCTCGTTGATGAGCTCGAGCAGGTACCAGCCCGCCTTCTGGATCTGGTCGAGGTTGCGTTTCTGCGACAGCGTAGGCGGCGGCACGCCTGACTCCAGCAGCTGCGCGAAGCCGAGGACCGCGTTGAGCGGCGTGCGCAGTTCATGGCTCATGCTGGAGAGAAAATCGGATTTCGCGCGGTTGGCCTTGTCGGCGGTGGCCATGGCGTCGTTGAGCTTCGCTTCGGCGCGCTTGCGCGCCGAGTTGTCGGTGCCGATAAGCAGGTAGCCGATGAGATGCTTGAACTCGTCGCGCAGCGCCGTGACCGAGACGATGGCCGGGAAGCGGCTGCCGTCCTTGCAGATATAGGTCAGTTCATAGATGTCCTCGATGCCGCGCGAGGCCTTGTAAGCCAGGGCTTCGAAGCCCGGCGCGATGGTGACGCCCAGTTCGAGGCTCAATGCCGCGGCGCGCGCCGCCACTTCCCTGGGATCGTGAATATCGCTAGGGTTGATCCGGTTGACGACTTCGGCGGCCTTGTAGCCCAGGATGCGTTCGGCGCCGACATTGAACAGCTGGATGATGCCTTTCTCGTCGGTGGCGATGATCGAGAAACTGGCGCTGTTGAGGATCGCGTGCGGCAATGCCTCCGTCTTGAGCGTGTCGGACATTACAGTTGCAACCTCTTGATGGCGATGGGAAACTGACAACTCTTGCGAGGCAAACCCCGATGGTCGTGCCTGGGCGGGCGGCTGTATGTGCGCTAGGCCGCATAGCCCGCAGGTCGTCGGCGCCAGGCGGCGGCGCAGCAACAGCAGGACCGATCAGCGATTCACGCTCACCAGCTTGAGCTTGACCGGGGGCCGGATGGGGAGGTCATAGGCAAACAGCCGCTGGATTTCCTTCTTGACCACGGCGTAACACTCGCACGCACGCTTTTCCAGCTTGGTTCGGCTGCGCACGACAATGCTGCCGCCGCTGTAGCGGATCGCCCCGAGCTTCTGCAGTTTGCCGGTGGCCTCGATTACCCCCGCGCGGCGCACGCCAAGCATGTTGCCGATCAGCTGCTGCGTCATGGTCATCTTTTTGGCGGGCAGGCGATCCAGCGTCAGCAGCACCCAGCGGCACAGCTGCTGCTCCACCGTGTGGTGCCGGTTGCAGGCCCCCGTCTGCACCATCTGAGCGATCAACGCCTGCGTGAAGCGCAGCACCAGCGCTTGCAGGCTGCCACCCAGCGCGAACTCCCGGTTGAAGGCAGACGCCTTGACCCGGTAGCATTCGCCCCCGTTCTGCACCACCGCGCGGCTCGACATGCCGTCGCCGCTCATGAATACCGAGACGCCGATGAGGCCGTCGTTGCCGGTGACCGCGATCTCCGCCGAGTCGCCGTTTTTCATGACGTAGAGAAGCGACACCATGCAGGTGGTGGGGAAGTACACGTAGTCCATGGACACGCCGCGCTCGTAGACCGAGAATCCGAGCGGCATTCGGGTCAATTCCAGGTCGGGCAGCAGCCGGGCGTAATCCTCGGCGTGCAAGGCGGCCAGGAGGCGGTTGTATTTGGGACCTCGGGATTTGGCCATCGATATCAGTTTGACGGGCCCGTTGCAATGCCTCCGTTCGGTACCGCGCATAGGGCCCAGTCCGGTGCCGCGAACTGGTTGATGGGACATGCCCTGTGCGCTAGCGCGCAGACGGCGGCAGAGCGGGGCGATAAATTGGCATGTCAGGACAGGAGTCCCGCCATGCAAGCAATTTCCGGTCGAATCCCAATTGCGGCGGCAATGCTATGCCTGCTCGCCGTGGCGGGCTGCGCGACGCTGCCCGACACCGACGCGATGATCGCACGGCATGCCGGGCAGGCGGCCAGGTTCGAAACCGCCAGCGGTCCGATCTCGACGCAGCGAAGCGCCGCGGTCCTGGCGGAGCTCAAGCGCAAATCCGGCGACGTCGACATCCTGGAAAAGCAGATTGCGCTGGAACAGTCCATCAACGACAGTCCGCTCATTCTTGGCAACAAAGTCACCCTGCTGCAGGACGGACCGGCGACCTACGCGGCAATGTTCGCCGCCATCCGCGCCGCCCGGGACCATATCAACCTGGAAACCTACATCATCGAAGACGACGAAGTCGGACGGCAATTCTCGAACCTGCTGCTCGAGCAGCAGGCCAGGGGGGTGCAGGTCAACGTCATCTATGACAGCGTCGGCGGGCTGACGACGCCGCCGGCATTTTTCAAGCGCCTGACGGACGGCGGCATCCAGGTGCTCGAATTCAACCCGGTCAACCCGGCAACGATAAGGGTTCCCTGGACGCTCAACAATCGCGATCACCGCAAGCTGCTCGTCGTGGATGGGCGTACCGCGTTCATCGGCGGGATCAATATCAGCAGCGTCTATTCCTCGGGTTCGGTGGTGAAGCGCAACGGATCCGGAGACCCCGGCGGCAACACCGTTGCCTGGCGCGACACCGATATCCAGCTCGAAGGCCCGGTGGTCGGCGAGTTCCAGAAGCTTTTCATGGAGACCTGGGAAAAGCAGAAGGGCAAGCCGCTGGCGCAGAAGGAATACTTCCCCAAGCTGCAGACGCAGGGAAAAGACATCGTGCGCGCCATCGGCAGCACGCCCGACGACCCGTTCAGCCTGATCTACCTGACGCTGATATCCGCGATCGGCAACTCGGAAAGACGGGTTTATCTGACCAACGCGTACTTCGTTCCAGACCAGCAGCTGCTGAAGGCCCTGACCGGGGCGGCGGGGCGTGGCGTCGACGTAAAGCTGGTACTGCCGAGCCATTCCGATTCGCAGCCTACCTTTCATGCCGGGCGGTCTCACTACGCCGGGCTGCTTGAGGGCGGAGTCAAGATCTACGAGCGGCTCGGCGAGCTGCTGCATTCCAAAACCGCGGTCATCGACGGCGTCTGGTCGACGGTCGGGTCGAGCAACCTGGATTGGCGCAGCGCGCTCGACAACGACGAGGTCAACGCGGTGATCATCGGGCGCGAATTCGGCAGCCAGATGGAGGCGATGTTCGCAATAGACCTCGCAGCTTCGCGCGCCATCGACCTGGAAAGCTGGAACAGCCGCTCGCCGTGGCTCCGCGTCAGGGAACTGGTGGGCCGGCTCCTGCAGCGGCTGCTCTAGCGCCTCCGCGGGGTATGTACGCGAACGCACAGATTGTTCCGAAGGAGAACGCGACAATTGTTTCCCGCAATCCATTCGAAGAGAAACCTCTCATGAACCTGTTCAAACGCATATCCGCCGTGTTTCTCGCAATCGCCTTTGCCTCAGCGCTCGGTTGCGCCGGCAGCGCGACGCAGGAGAGCACCGGTGAGTACGTCACCGACTCCTGGATCACCACCAAAGTGAAGGCGACTCTGGTCGACGATCCGCTGGTGAAGGCAAGGGAAGTCAACGTCGAGACCTTCAAGGGCGTAGTGCAGTTGAGCGGTTTTGTGAGCTCCGCTGACGCCATGCACCAGGCGGTCCGGCTTACCAATGGCATCAAGGGCGTGACCTCGGTCAAGAACGACATGCGCATCAAGTAAGCAGATTCAACCAGGAGCAATGCATGAATAAATCAGCAAGCGAAAATGCCCTGCCCGCGATCGACCGCGTGGCGACAATGGCGCACCACGCAGTGGACAAGGCCGCCGTCGCGGCCGCGCCGACAGCCGAGTGGCTGAGCGAGCAGGGCGATAGCCTCAAGGCGACGCAGAAGAAGCTGCTCACCGGGGCCACCGACTACGTTACAGCCAATCCGTACACGTCAATCGGTGTTGCTGTGGTCGCAGGATTCCTGCTCAGCCGCATCTTTCACTGACGGCAGGCGTATTGCCGAGGCTGGCGGGCCGCAAGGCCCGTCAGCCTTTCCATTGGCGAACCCGGCTCCGGCACGTCGGTGCGCGGACGCACAGGACGGTAGCGGCCGCTAGGGGCGCTATGTTCGCTAACGAACAGAATGCGCACTCTCTCGTGCTAGCATTCCCGCATCGGAGGTTCCGATTGGCTTCTCCCCATACCCCTCAACAAAATCATCTGCTCGCCGCGCTGCCGCAGGCCGATTTCGAGCGCCTTGCGCCCGATCTCGAACTCGTTCCGATGCCGCTCGGCGAAGCCCTGTATGAGTCCGGCGGGCGGTTGCAGCACGTGTATTTCCCGACCACGTCCATCGTCTCGCTGCTCTACGTCATGGAGGACGGCGCGTCGGCGGAAATCGCCGTGGTCGGCAACGAGGGAATCCTCGGCATCTCCCTTTTCATGGGTGGCGAAACCACGCCGAGCCGGGCAGTCGTGCAAAGCGCGGGCTACGGTTACCGGCTGAAGGCGCAGCTGGTCAAGAACGAGTTCAACCGTGCCGGGGCGGTGATGCATCTGCTGCTGCGCTATACCCAGGCGCTGATCACGCAGATGGCGCAGACCGCGGTCTGCAACCGCCATCACTCTGTCGAGCAGCAACTGTGCCGCTGGCTGCTGCTCAGCCTCGATCGCCTGAGCACGGACGAATTGAGCATGACGCAGGAGTTGATCGCCAACATGCTCGGCGTGCGCCGGGAAGGGGTCACGGAGGCCGCCGGCAAGTTGCAGCGCGCCGGCCTGATCCGCTACAGCCGCGGTCGCATCACGGTGACCGACCGAACGGGCCTCGAGAAGGAAGTCTGCGAGTGCTACGCGGTGGTCAAGAAGGAAATGGACCGGCTGCTCTCGGACATTCCGCGCAGCGGCGCATTGTTGCGAAGCACGGCGAAGCCCTGACCCCGCTGCGGCGCGCGCGCGCGTCGAGGCCCGGCCGGCGGCCGTAGCGCGGCCGTTTTTCGCGACCACGAGCCATGGAGCCGCTGCAGATAGCCGTGCTGGTGTCGGTCTGCGCGGTCGCAATGTGCTGGGTCGCGCGGCGCCACGATCTGCCCTATCCGGTCGCGCTGGTCGTCGGCGGCGGATTGCTGGGGTTCGTCCCGGCGATGCCGTCGCTGCTGCTCGACCCCGAGCTGGTGCTTGCGCTGTTCCTGCCGCCCCTGCTGTACCGCACGGCGATGCTCACCTCCTGGCGCGATTTCACCGCCAGCCTGGGCGCCATCAGCCTGCTCGCGATCGGCCTGGTCGCGGTCACGACGCTTGCGCTCGGCGCGGCGCTCAAGTTCCTCATACCGGACATTCCATGGGCGGTGGCCTTCGCGTTCGGCGCCATCGTCTCGCCACCCGACGCGGTGGCCGCCAGCGCGATCCTGTCGCGGCTGAACATTCCCCGGCGCGTGGTGACTGTGCTCGAGGGCGAAAGCCTGGTCAACGACGCTGCGGCCCTGGTGCTCTACAGGTTCGCAGTCGCTGCGGCGCTCACCGGCGCGTTCTCGCTGCTCGACGCAAGCCTGCTGTTCGCCGGCGCGTCCGTGGCAGGCGTGCTGCTGGGAGCCGCCGCGGGCCTGGTGTTCGTCGCGGTGAACCGCCGCATCGACGATGTCTTTCTTGAAGCAGTGTGCGCGCTGCTCGTGCCGTACGTGGTGTACGTGCTGGCCGAGACGCTGCACGTCTCGGGCGTGCTCGCCGTCGTGGCCGCGGGCCTGGTGCGCGGACGTCATGCGCCGGTGGTGGCATCCGCGCAGATGCGCATACTTTCGCGCTCGCTGTGGAACGTGCTGGTGTTCCTGCTCAATATGCTGGTGTTCGTGCTGATCGGCCTGCAGCTGTCGGACAGCGTCGAGCGGATGGCGCACTATCCAGCGTCCACTCTCGCGGCGCACGGGGCCCTGCTCAGCGCGATCGCCATCGCGGTGCGTTTCGTCTGGGTCTATGCGGCGCTGTATCTGCCTGGCCGGCTCGGCCGCGCCTCGCGCAGGAACGAGCAAGCGCCCCCCGAGGCCGAGTACTTCATCATGGGCTGGTGCGGCATGCGGGGCATCGTCTCCCTTGCCGCCGCGCTGGCGCTGCCTGTCGCGCTGGCCGACGGTACGCCGTTTCCCTACCGTGACGTCATCATCTTCTTTACCTTCGTGATCATCGCCGCGACGCTGGTGCTGCAGGGGTTGACGCTGCCTGCCCTGATCCGCAGGCTGCGGGTGGGCGTGGATTGGAGCCTGCACGAGGAAAGGGCGAATGCGCGTAACGCCATGAGCAAGGCGGCAATGGCCGCCGTCGACGAGCTGGCGCACGGGCAGCGCATCGCGCCCGACCTGGCCGGGCGCATCAGCGCGGAATTCGCCGAGAAGAATGCCGCCGATGCCGCGACGGCGATGACCGAGGACCAGGCCCTGCTGGCGCGACAGCTGCGCCATGCGGCGATCGAGGCGGAGCGGCAGGCGCTGATCAGGATCTGGCGCGAGAACCAGATCAGCGACGATGTGCTGCGGGAGTTCGAGGAAGAACTGGACTACAAGGAGTCGCACGTATGACGTGCGGGAGTTACTGGCGCGCGAGCGCCATCCGCTGCGTGGCGTTGGAGCGGCGCTGCGCCTGCTCGACTTCGATGCGCAGTTTTTCCTGGCGCTGCCAGTAGCGGTTGTTCGGCACGCCGGCAGTGTGCTCGCGGGGCATCGGTTCGATGCCCTGATCGCGCTTCAACTGCGCCTGCCGGAGCCTGCGCGCAGCCTCGTTTGCATTGACCAAGACCGCGGCGCGTGGCGAGGAAATTCCGGCGATTCTTTTCGGTACGCGCACGAGTTCCGGCTCCGGCGCCGGCTGCAGCACGCCGGTCTCGTCGGGCCGGTCGGAAAACGTGATTTTGCCGGCGGTGTCGACCAGCTTGTAGAGCTCCTGCGCGGAAGCATCGGCCGCAACGCATAGAATCGCGGCGGCAAGGATTGCCGGCAGGGTTCGGCGGGCGCGGCGGCTTGGGCTCATCGTGCCCCGACAGTGCGCCAGGCGCGCGGCGGTGTCCGTACGATGACGCACGCATCGCACGAACTGACGCGAAAAAAAGGCCCGGAGCGGGATTGCCGGTCCGGGCCTTGTACTTCAGAGGTCCACAAAGGGAGGGAGATGCGGACGTCCATGGGCATCCTGACCTATTGCGCGAGACCCTTCTGTTCGATGCCGAACATTGGCTGAATTTTCTGGGCAGGCTTTCGATTCGGTGCGTTGGCCGCGCGGACCTTCGCCGGCGGCTTTTCAGTCTCGTCGACGCCATGGCTGGCGAAGAACTGGCTGGCGGCTCTGGTTTCCGGCAGGACATAGACGATGCCCTTGGTGCCGGTGAAGGCCGGTTGCAGCACATTTTCGTAGAACTTCACCGGCAGGTTGATGCAGCCCCAGGAAATGCGGTTGTCGAGCGCGGACGGCGTGGCCAGCCGGTGCGCGCGGCGTTCGCTGGGATTGGTGGTGATCACGCGATGCATGGCGAGGCCCCCGTCATAGTCCAGCCAGAGCAAATCCTCGCCGTGCGAATCGACCCCGAGGTCGGCGACGAACCGGCCTGCCTGCGTGACCCGGTCCCTGGGGGCGATCTGCGACAGTTCCTGTGCGCCGATGCCCGGTTTCGCGACATCGCCACGGCCGAGGCCGAGCAACGCCGGCGCGGCACCGGTCAAGCGTCCATCGGCGCGGAAAACGAAAACCTTGGCGTTTTTCTTGTCGAGTATCACGAACGGCAGGCCGTGCTTGCCGTCCGTGTTGTTGTCGCCTGAGTCCACGACCCAGTCCGCCACTTGCCGGACGTCGCGCGAGGCGGGCTCCTTGCCGAACGCCGCGTGCTTGTCAGGCGGCGCCGCCGCAACCTGCATGCTGGCCGTTGCCAGCAGCAGGCCGAGGAAAAACGCCCTCCCTCCCAGCATCACGGCTCTTTTTAGCCGCGGGGTTTGCGGGGCGGCAGGGGAGCGGGCTCAATCACCGGCGCTGGCGCGGGCGCGGGCGGCGGCGCGACGTAGACCGGGGCGGGCGCGGGGGGCGGCGGCGCGACGTATTGCGCGAGCGGCGCGGGATTGCATTCGTTGTAGCCCGGGGGCGGTCCGAAAGCGCTGTGCCAGCACTCGCCGTAGCCGTTTTTCCACACCTGGCGCGCCGGGGTGTCGGTCCAAAGTTCGCGCGATTCGTTGGGCCCGAAGTTCTGGGCATTTGCCGCGCCCGCGGCGAAGCCCAAGGTCAGGGCGCAAGCCACGGCGAGGCTGATGTTCTTGTGGGTCATTGAGGTTCTCATGGTCTCTCTCGATAGGGTGATGAAAAATGCGTTTGTTGCGGATGCCAGCATGCGCCTCAGGGCGTCCGGGGTCTGCGTGTCAGCGCACATACCGCGGGATTTCTTCCGTTCAGATCACTCCGGGACGCAGGATTTCTCCTTCGAATTCGGAACGCCGCGCCGCCAGCGACGCGGAGCACTCGAACCGGCGCTCAGCTTCTTTCCAGTTGGCGATCGACCACCAGCCATCGAGGTATTCGGCGCGGCGGTTTTCGTGCTTCAGGTAGTACGCGTGCTCCCAGACGTCGTTGACGAGGATGGGGTAGCGTCCCTCCATGATGGGATTGTCGTGACCCTGGGTGGTGCATACCTGCAGCCTGCCGCCGTCCTGCCCGGTTCGCACCAGCCAGACCCAGCCGGAGCCGAACAGCTTCCCGCCGGCCTCCGCGAACTGCTGCTGGAACTGCGCGAGGCTGCCAAAATCGCGCACGATCGCGATGGCGAGCGCACCGCCGGGCGCGCCGCCTTGCATCGGAGACATGGCCTGCCAGAACATGCTGTGGTTGATATGCCCTCCGGCGTTGTGCCGGACGGTGGTTCGAATGGCGCGCGGCAGCTTGCCGGGGTTCAACAGCAGCCACGGCGCGCTGCGGTGGCGCAGGTTCGGGAACGCCTGCAACGCCTTGTTCAGGGCTGCGACGTAGGCCGCGTGGTGCTTGCTGTGGTGCAGCGCCATGGTGCGCGCGTCTATGTGCGGCTCGAGAGCCGCGTGGTCGTAGGGCAGCGCGGGCAGCAGGTGGCGCGAGGACGCGGTTCCTAGAGCTTCCATGAGAGCAGGTTCTCCTCGGGTGTTGCCAGGTGGTCGGATGGCGCCGGTGCGGGCATGGGTTTGGGCTGCGGTTTGCGCGTATCCAGGGGCAAAGCGGGCGTTTCATTGCGGGCGGAAGGTCCCTGCGGCACAGGCAGGATCGCGGCCACTGCCGCTGTCGCCCAAAGCAACGACAACGCGCTTATTACGGACGTCACCGCCCGGCCCCTCGTCATAGCCGCACTCCTTTTGTCGGGACGATCATCGGCGCGCCGGCGGACCCGGTCTGTGCGGTGTCGTACGGAGCCGCCGTGCTGAACGGCGTATAGGTAGGTACGCTAGATCACGTAACCAGGAGTCAGCGCACCATGAAAAACACCCTCTTCGTCGCCATCGCGATGGTCGTCCTCGGCGCGGCGGTTCTCGGCTACGAGCAATACACTTACACCACGACCGAGCAGGTGCTCAAGCTCGGGCCGATCACCGCGACGGCGGAGAAAACGCATACGGTGGCGCTGCCGGCGATCCTGGGCTGGATTCTGATCGGCGGCGGCATCTGCGTATTCGTTTACAGCGCGCTGTCGAAGAAAGACTGAAGGATTACGATGACCGTCAACCTGGGTCTTACGCCGCTGGTCTCGATCCTCGCCGGAATCCTGATCCTGGTCATGCCGCGGCTGCTCAACTACATCGTCGCCCTCTACCTGATCGTGATCGGCCTGATCGGGCTCGCAGGCGCCGGCAACTACCGCTTCTGACATGGCCAAAGGCCAGCTCAGAAGCAATCGGGAGAAGAAGAAACCCAAGCAGGACAGGAAGCCCGCTGCGCCGGTCTCTCCATTCAGGCAACCCGCGCCAAAGCCCCGCTAGCCTGCTTGCGCAGGATCACCTCGACGCGGTGTTCGAGGCGATCGTCCACCAGCGCGATGGCGGGTTCGGCCTGTAGAACACCGTCCACCTGCACGCTCATCGCCGCGTCTGCATCGGCGACCTGGTGCACGGTGATGTGGTACGAAGTTTCCCGGTAGCGGTAGCGCAGCCTGAACTCCTGCCAGTCGTCGGGCAGGCAGGGGGCGAACTGCAGTACCGAACCCTGCGCGCCGGACGTCAATCGCAATCCCAGCAGCGATTCCATGATCAGCCGGTACAGCCAGCCGGCCGATCCCGTGTACCAGGTCCAGCCGCCCCGGCCGGTGTGCGGGGCGACCGCATAGACATCCGCCGCGACCACGTAGGGCTCCACCTTGTAGACCGCAGTGCGCTCTGGCGACCGCCCGTGGTGCAGCGGGTTGATCATGCCGAGCAACTCCCAGGCGCGTGCGGCGTCGCCCAGGCCGGCAAAGGCCATCGCAGCCCAGATCGCCGCATGCGTGTACTGCCCGCCGTTCTCGCGCACGCCCGGGACATAGCCGCGGATATAGCCGGGATCCTGGTCGGAGGCGTCGAAGGGCGGATCGAGCAGCTGGACCAGCGCATGGTCGCGGCGCACCAGGCGGCGGTCCAGCGCGTCCATCGCTTGCCGCACCTTGCCGGGTTCGCCCGCGCCGGACAGCACCGACCAGCTTTGCGCGATGGAATCGATCTGGCACTCGGTGTTCGAGGCAGAACCCAGCGGCGTGCCGTCGTCGAAGTAGGCGCGCCGGTACCACGCGCCGTCCCAGCCGTGCGCGTCGAGGTTGCGCCGCAGCCGGGCGGCTTCGGTCTCGCAGCGCTCGGCGAAGGCTGCGTCGTTCTGCGCGCGCGCCAGCGGAGCGAACCGGATCAGCACGTCGTACAGGAAGAAGCCCAGCCATACGCTCTCGCCCTTGCCCCGGTGACCGACCAGGTTCATGCCGTCGTTCCAGTCCCCGGAGCCCATCAGCGGCAGCCCGTGAAAGCCGAATCGCAGTCCCATGAGAAGGGCCCGCACGCAATGCTGGTACAGGCTCGCGGATTCCAGCGCGCGCAGCGGCAGGTCGTAGTACGAATCCTCCTCTGCGCCGACCGGACGTCCGTCGAGGAACTGCACCTGCTCCTGCAGGACCGCGCTGTCGCCGGTGCTCAGCACGTAGCGGCAGGCCGCCAGCGGCAGCCACAGATAGTCGTCCGAGCAGCGCGTGCGCACGCCGCGGCCGGAAGGCGGATGCCACCAATGCTGCACGTCTCCTTCGACAAACTGCCGGGACGCGCACAGCAGCAGGTGCGCGCGCACCCGCGGCGGGTCGACGTGCACCAGCGCCATCACATCCTGCAGTTGATCGCGGAATCCGAACGCCCCGCCTGACTGATAGTGGCCGCTGCGGCCCCACAGGCGGCTCGCCATCGTCTGGTAGACCAGCCAGCCGTTGCACAGCAGGTTGAGCGACGGGTCGGGCGTATCGACCTGCACCGCGCCCAGCGTGCCCGTCCAGTACTGGCGCACCGCGTCGAGCGCCGCCCGGGCGGTGCCGGATTTGCGCAGGCGCTGCACCAGACGGCTGGCGTCGGCCTCGCCGCGACCAACGCCCATGCGGAAAATGATCTCGCGTGACGCGCCATCGGCAAGCTCGAAGGGCACCTGGATGGCGGCGCAGGGATCCATCGCCGCCCCGACCTTGCCGGACAGGCGCGCGCGCGCGAGCGCCGCGGGAGCCCGCAGCGTGCCGTTGCGGCCGATGAATTCAGTGCGATCGCCGCTGAGGGTGCGGGTGACGTCGTCCACGTCGAAGAAGGCGACCTTGCCGGCGAACTCCGGGTTGTAGGCGTTGCGCGCGAGCAGCGCGCCGCTATTGGGATCGATTTCGGTCACGACATGCATGCTCGATTTCGGCCGCAGGTCGCCCAGCACCCATTCCACGTAGCCGGTGGCGGAGAGCCGGCGCCGCCGGCCCGAGGCATTGCGCACCTTCAACACCGCGAATTTCACCGGCAGGTCGAGGTCCACATAGACCCTGAGCTCGGAAACGATGCCCTCTTCGGTGTGTTCGAAAACGCTGTAGCCGAACCCGTGCCGGCAGACGTAAGCGCCTGTCCCGCGGCAGGGGAGCGCGCTCGGCGACCAGTAATGGCCGCTTTCCTCGTCGCGCAGGTAGAAGGCTTCGCCGCTGGCGTCGCCGACGGCATCGTTGTGCCAGGGCGTGAGGCGGAACTCGTGGGCGTTTTCATGCCAGGAATACGCCGCGCCGGCATCCGAAATCACGCTGCCGAAGTGCGCATTGGCCAGTACGTTGACCCAGGGGGCCGGGGTCGTCTGGCGCTCGGTCGTGGTGATCACGTATTCGCGGCCGTCCGGCGTGAAGCCACCCAGGCCGTTGTGGAGTATCAGTTCGCGCGGCGGCGCATCGGCTTCCTGCGCCGGTGCAGTGCCGCGCTGGGACTCGGTGCCGCGCGCGCGGGACGCCGTGAACAGCGGAATCGCCGGTTCCGCCGGGGGACGCCGCCTGACCTGCTGCGCGAGGGTTCCCTGGCTGTCGGTGAACACGGCGCGCGCGACCGACTGCAGCAGGATGCGGTCTTCGTTCGAGATCTGGTCGGCGGAGCGCACGAAGATGCCGCCCGGCCGGTCGATGACATGCGCTTCCACGCCGGCGGCGATCAGTCCCATGATCTGGTCGTGCAGCAACTGGCGGTAGCCGCCGCGCTCTTCGTTCCAGATCACCAGGTCCACCGCGAGGCCCTTCAGTCGCCAGTACGCGTGCGCCTGCACCAGCTGGCGCACCAGCTCGATGTTGGCGGGGTCCTTCAATTGCACCAGCACGATCGGCAGGTCCCCGGAGATCGCGTAGCCCCACAAGCCGGACTGCCCGCGGCGGTTCTTGGCGATGACGCTCGCTTCGGCGCGCAGCGTGGCATTGGCATAGATGATCGAGCTGGCGAGCCGACCGTAGAGCTGCGCGTCGGCGTCGGTGACATTGATCTGACGCAGCGCGACCTGGCTGTGCGTCCAGGCCATCTCGAAGGCGCGGTCGGCGAGGCGCCGGTCCTGGTATTTCTCCGCCAGCTGCAGGCAGGCGGCGCGGCTGTCGCCCACGCCGATGACCAGGTCCAGCGTGACCGTCTGCGTGGGCTCGAGCGTGATGCGCTGGCGGATGGCGACGATGGGATCGAGCACCGATCCCTCGCTTCCCGAGAGCGGGGCCGGGTCGCGCAGCGCCTGCGGCGCGGCCACGCTGTTGCCGCGGCCGATGAAGCGCGCGCGGTCGGTTTCGTAGGAAATCGCTTCCGCCGTCGCGCCGTGCAGCGTCATCAGGTGCAGCATCCATGGCGAGTGTTCGCCGTGCGAGCGCGGCCGGCGCGTGCACAGGATCGCCTGGCGCGCGGGCACGATCTCGGTCTGCACGAACAGGTTGCTGAACGCGGGGTGCAGGGCGTCCGCGGCGGCCGGGGCCAGCACCACTTCGGCGTAGCTGGTGACTTCGATCGTGCGCCGCTTGCGGGTGCGGTTGGAAATGCGCACGCGCCGCAGCTCGATGTCATCCTCGGGCGACACCACGATTTCCGTATGCGTGTCGAAATCCGCGCCGTGCCGGTGGAATTCCACCCGCTGCTCGGTGAATACCGCCTCGTAGGTTTCGGTGCGCGCGAGCGTCGGCTGGAAGGCCGAGGACCACAGCTTGCCGCTGTGCACGTCGCGCAGATAGCAGAACGCGCCCCAGGGGTCGCTGCTGAGGTCCTCGCGCCAGCGCGTCACGGCGAGGTCCTTCCAGCGGCTGTAGCCGCCGCCCGCGTTGGTGACCATGACGTTGTAGCGGCCGTTGGACAGCAGTTGCACGCCCGGGATCCTGGTATCGGGCGTGTCGAACACGCGCATCGGCATCTCGGGCGCCTCGGCAGTGCCGCGGGATTCCACGATCTCGGGATGGTCCAGATACTGCGCATTGGCCCTCGGAATGCGCTCCTGGAGCAGCAACAGGGTGGCCTGGAAGAGCGGGTCCGCAACGAAGCGGCGCTGCATCGGCCGCTCGAGCAGCAGGTGCGCCAGCGCCAACAGGCTCATGGCCTGGTGGTGGGTCATGTACGAACGCACGGTTGCGCTCGATTCGTTGCGCCGCAGCCGCGCCGGGGTGTAGTCGACCGCCTCGTAGAAGCCGTACTCGCCAAGGATGCCGTCCGCCGCGAGCCGCTGCAGGTTGGCGCAGGCTGCTTCGGGCTCGACCATCAGCGCGAGCGCGCTCGCGTAAGGCGCGATCACCAGGTCTTCGCTCAGACCGCGCTTGAGGCCGAGCCCCGGCACGCCGAACGCGCGGTACTGGTAGTTGAGGCCGGCGTCCACGGTGTTGTAGCCGGACTCCGACATGCCCCAGGGCACGCCGCGCTGCTTGCCATAGGCGATCTGGCGCCTGACCGCGGCGCGGCAACTCTCGCCGAGCAGGGTCTGGTCGTAGGCCGGCATCACGATCATCGGCATCAGGTACTCGAACATCGAGCCGCTCCAGGACAGCAGCGTCGGTCCGCTGCCGGCGTCGACGAGCAGCCGCCCGAGCGCAAACCAGCTCTGCTGCGGCAGCTGTCCCTGCGCGATCCCGACGAACACCGCGAGACGCGCTTCTGATGCGAGCAGATCGTAGTAGCTGGTATCGCGCCTGCGTTCGGCAGGGTCATATCCGCGCCTGCGCTCGGTGACGTTGTGGCCGATGACCAGCAGGTGGCGCACCTCGTCGTACAGGAAGCCGTAGTCCATGCGCGCCATCTCACCCGCCTGCAGGATGAGCTGCGCGATTTCCTCGATGCGGGCGCCGGCAGGCGCGCTGCCTTTGTCCGCCAGTTCACGCAGCGTCGGGATCGCCGCGCGATCCGGCCATGCCTGCGGCGGCGCAAGCAGCTTCAGCTCATCGGCAAGCGCGCGGCACTGCCGGTCGAGGGCGCGCGCCCAATCGTCGGCTTGCGATCGGCTGTTTGCGTCAAGGCCGCCAGCGCCCAGCGACGCGTTCGCCGCCAGCCGGTCGAGAACCTGCCGCGCCTGTGCAAGCGAGGTGGGCGGTTTGTCCAGTGCTGCATCGAGTTCAATCTGAAATTGAAGGAGGGGATCCGCGCTCGGTTGCGGTGCGGCTGCGAGCAGCGCCTTGAGGCTGTCGTCCAGTCCTTCGAGCCATCGTGCCGGAAGGATCGGCTGGTCCGGCAGCACGGCCAGCCCCGGCCGCAGCGTCAGCAGATGACCCGCAAGGTTGCCGCTGTCGACCGCGGATACATACATCGGCAGCAGCGGCTGCAGGGTCTGCGTGTCGTACCAGTTGTAGAAGTGGCCGCGGTAGCGCTCGAGCTGGTGCATCGTGGCGAACGCGTCGCGCGTGCGCTGCAGGAGCTGCGCGGCCGGTATGTAACCGAAGTCGTACGCGGAAAGATTTGCCAGCAGCGCGAGGCCCATGTTGGTGGGCGAGGTGCGATGCGCAAGCACCGGGGCGTGGCTCACCTGGAGGTTGTCCGGCGGCAGCCAATGATCGTCGGGACCGACGCAGTTCTCGAAGAATGCCCAGGTCTTGCGCGCAACCAGGCGCAGAAACGCGCTCTGCTGCGGCGCGAGCCTGGCCGGTGGACGCGCCAGCGGCCGGCTGAGCCACCAGGCCAGCACCGGCGCCGCGACCCACAGGGCAAGGATCGGCGCGGCGGCGACCATCGCACCGGGGCCTGCATTGAGCAGGAACAGCGTTGCCGCAATCGCCAGGAATGGTGCGATCCACATTCGGCGCAAAGACGCGGGCAGCCCCGTCCCGCCGTTGCCATTGACCTGGCTCGACGGGGTCCATTCGAGCAGCCGCCGGCGCGTGATGCGCATGCGCACCGCCGTGCGCAGGATCGCGTCGAGGCTCACGCAGGCTTCGAACGGCAGGCAGGCGAGCGCAAACACCGCCTGCGCGAGGCGCGCGCCGGTGGCGTGCATCACGCCGCCGAGATGGACGCGCAGCACGGTGTCGGAGGGCTTGCGAATCAACTCGACCAGAGATGCGCACAATGCAGGCACCAGCGCTGCCGCGAGCACCGCCAGCGTCCAGATCCACGCCGGCGGCAGGAGCGTCCAGCCGAGCAGCAACAGCAGGGTCCAGGCCGGGGCGGCGAGGCTGCGGCGCAGATTGTCGAAGATCTTCCATTGCGACAGGTGCGAGAGGGGATTGCTTTCCGTGCTGCCGTCGCCCCGGGGCACGCGCCGGCTCAGCCAGTCGAGCAGCTGCCAGTCGCCGCGCATCCAGCGGTGCCGCCGCGCGATGTCGTCGCTGTAGCGCGCGGGGTATTCCTCGTAAAGCTGCACGTCGCTGGCCAGGCCGGCGCGCGCGTAGCAGCCTTCCAGCAGGTCGTGGCTCAGGATGCGGTTCTCGGGAAAGCGGCCTTTCATCGTCCGCTCGAAGGCGTCGACGTCGTAGATGCCCTTGCCGATGAACGAGCCTTCGCCGAACAGATCCTGGTAGACGTCCGAGACCGTGCGCGTGTACGGATCGATGCCGGCGTCGTCGCCGTGCAGCTGGGCATAGCGGGAGCGGTTCGTATCGGCCAGGCTTGCTGCCATGCGCGGCTGCAGGATGCCGTAACCTTCGGTGATGCGCCCGCTGGCCTGGTCGTAACGGGCGCGATTCAGCGGATGCGCGATGGTGCCGGCTAGCTGGCGCGCCGCGTCGCGCGGCAATTGCGTATCGGTGTCCAGCGTGATCACGTAGCGCACGCCGGCCAACCCGGCAATCCGGCCGCAGCTGCGCGAGAAACCATCGCTGGCGCCGTCGCGCAGCAGTGCGTTCAGGTCCGCCAGCTTGCCGCGCTTGCGCTCGTAGCCCATCCAGACGCGTTCGCGCGCATTCCAGCGGCGCGCGCGATGCAGCAGGAAGAAGATGTCGCTGCCGGTGCCCGCGGGCGAGCGGTATTTTTCGTTGAGCGACGCGATGCGCCGTTCGGCCAGTTCCAGCAGCGCTTCGTCCTGCGGCAGGGCTTCCGTCTGCGCGTCGGCGAAATCCGTGAGCAAGGCGAACTGCAGCTGCTCGTCCCGGTTGCCGAGGAAGCGGACCTCCAGCGCTTCGACCAGGTCCTCGACGTTCTGCGTGCTGCCGAGCAGGGTCGGCACCGCGACCAGCGTGCGCGATTCCGGCGCGATGCCTCTGGAGTAGTCCATGCGCGGCAGCAGTCGCGGCGCCACCACCAGGGTCGCGAGCCAGTTCACCAGCGCCACGGCGAACTGGCTGGTGCCGAGCAATCCCAGCGCCGCGCACAACAGGAGCAGCCAGCCCCGCGCGCCGCTGGCGTAGGCCTGCGCGGCCAACCCTGCCGTGAAGGCGGCCGTCATCAGCGCGATCGGCGCGAGATAGACGTAGCGACCGGGCGTGCGCGGCGCGCAGGAATAGCCGGGAACCCGCTGCCGGATCATCGCCTCGAGCTGCGGCAGCCCCGTGCCGATCAGGTAGTGGCCCACATGCGTCGTACGTTCATCGGTATCGCCGCGCGCCGCGGCTTGGCCCGCCAGTTGCAGGCTGAGCCGCGCGACTTCCTCTTCTGCCAGTCCGCTGCGCCTGGCGATCTTCTCCAGCGCATGACGGTACCGGTCGCGGGTCGCAAAATCCATCCGCCCGTACACGCCGCAGGGATCCTCGCGCAGCGTGCGTTCTGCGACGTTCATCGTTTCGACGAAGGCATGCCAGTCGGTCGCGGCCAGCAGACGCAGGCTGCCGATGCTGTTGCTGATCGAAACCTGGTCGGCGGCCTGCTGCTGGTTCTCCGCCTGCACCAGCTGCTCGATGGACAGGCCGAGTTCCGCGAGCCGCTGCTCGATCCAGTGCAGCGGCATGGCCAGGGCCGCGCTCTGCCCCTGCAGCCGGCGCGCGATTTCCGCGACGAAGGAGCTGCTCATGGACGGCGCGGAGCGCGCCATGTCGGCGACCACGAGGATCAGGCTCTTCGGGTCGTTCTGGGCAACCTCCGTCATCTGGCTGGCCCAGAAATCGGCCAGGTCGCGGCCCGTGCAATGCGAAATGATGCGGCTGCCGACGCGGCGCAGGTTTTCGATCAGCGCGAGGCGCAGCATGATCGGCACGGCCCACAGCTCGCCCAGCGTCAGCGTGCTGACCGTCTGGTAGGCGGCGATGAAGCGGCCGAAACTCTCCGGGTCCACCTGCCCATCGCCGTGCGCGATCGTTTCCAGCGCAATGTCGTAGACGCGGGGCAGCCCCGCCGAGGGCCCGTTTGCGAGGCGCGGCAGCTCACGGCTGTAATCGCGGGGCAGGTGGCGTCGCGCGGTGCGGATCTGCTCTTCGATCAGGTGGAAATTGTCGAGCAGCCATTCGCCGGCGGGCGTGCCCGGGCGCTGGTCGCGGATGGCGGCCGTCAGCAGCGCGCAGGTCTCGAGCAGCAGGGCTTCGTTCTCGGCGAGGCGCGCGAGCAGCGGATCGCGCCTGCGCCGGGCGCCCGGCAAATGCGCCGCCGCCAGCGCCTTGCCGTGCTGTTCCATCTGGTCGGCGCTGAACAGCTCCGAACGCAGCGGCGGCTCTTCGGCCGGCGGAACCGCCATCCAGGCGGGGCGGCGAAACAGCGCCAGCGCCTGAAGGAGACTCCGCGAAAGGATGTTGCCGCTGGTGTTCAATCGTTCCGTCGGTTGCGGTCGGTGGCAAAAGAAGAGGCCCGGAACGGGATCGCCGCTGGCGGGCCTCTGCAAATCAGGTGTTCATCAGGGAGGACTGGCCCGTCAGGGGGGCGGGCCTGAACACCTATTGTGAGTATGTGTTCCTGCGGACCGCGCGTCTGTACGGTAACGCACATAGACGCGCCCTGCGCGGTCCGCGCGGGCCGGGACGGCGGTCAATCCGGGATCAGGTTGCCGTTTTCCACGCGCACGCGCGTCCCGACCGACAGCTGGGGCTGCGTCGCGAAGGAAACGACCTGCGTACCGCCGTTCGACAGGCGCACGACCACTTCGTAGTGCCGGGTCGACCGGACCCTCTTTTCGATTTCGTTTCCGGCCCAGGCGCCGCCCGCCGCAGCGGCCACCTGGGCGGCTGTCCTGCCGGTGCCGCGGTGGGCGACCTGGCCGCCGAGCAAAGCGCCGATCAGGCCGCCGCCGATCATCCCCACGTAGCTGCCATCGCCCTTGACCTGGACCACGTTGATCGCTTCCACCACGCCGCAGTTGCCGCATGCCGTCGGCTGCTGCGTTCCCGGCGCGCCAGCACGCCGGTCGCGATTGCGCGACCGGGCAGAGGGTTGATCCACCAGCGACTGGCCGAGAACCCTGCTTTGCTCCTTCGTACCGAGACGCAGGTTTCCGGTCACCACCGTGTCGGGCGCGATGCGATCGCGGTTCCTGATGGGGTACGAGCCTTCATAGACGCCCGGCCTGACCTGTTCCAGGGCCAGCTTGCCGCGCACGCCATCGATGCGCACGCTCGCACTTGCATCAGGGCTGCCCTCGAGCGTGAAGATCAATTCCGCACCCGCGTCCAGGTGATTGGGCGGATTCACGTCGAAGCGGCTGATGACCGGTACCCCGTTCGCCGGACCGCTACCGCCCGGCCAGCGGGCGCCGCCACCGGTCATGAGGGAGTCGTCGAGAATGGTGCTGGCGACCTGGTTGCCGACGCGCAGATTGGCCGTGGCCGTACTGTCCCTGCTGATGCGGTCGCGGGCGCTGATCGAGTAGGTGCCTTCGTAGACGCCGGCTTCGATTTCATCCAGCTGCAGGCGCCCGGTCGCGCCGCCAATCTGGACGGTGGCCGTACCGCCGGGGCTGCCATACATCGTGAACAGCAGGTCCTGGCCGGCGGTCAGCTGCCCGACCGGCGCGACGTCGAACCCGCGGATGTGCGGCATGGCATCGTTGCGCTCGGACTGCTGCGCCTGCACAGGAGCGGCCGGCATCGCAAGGGACAGGAATGCCGCCAGCGCGATCAGGCCTGCGCCGATGCTTGCGTGCAATGTGCGGTAGGACGACATAAGCATCTCCAGGTTGGACCGCCATGCTGGATTGACGCGTGCCCGCAGTCTGTTCGTTGTCGAACATTTGCTCGGCGCGCAATCGCGCCGAAGAAATCGCTCCAGTGCGTGGCGACGCACATATTTCGCAGCGGAATTGCAGTATCAAGGGTTCTCTGCAAGTCAACGAACAGGAATTACGATGAAAAAATATGCCGTAGTGCTGATCGCCATGGGCGGTCTGTTGGCCGGCTGCGTCGGCTATGAAGATTCGAACCGATCGCCGTATCGGGATAGCACCGCTTATCGCTACAACAGCGATGGCACCCCTTATCGCTACGACAGCGACCGCGACGGCGTGCCCGATCGCAGGGACTACGACCGCGACGGCGATGGGGTTCGAAACACCCGCGACCAGCGTCCGGACGATCCCCGCCGCTACTAAGGCAACGTTTCGGTGCGCTATCGCACATAGGGGCGTGGACCCTTCGGCTATGATCGAGTCGCCGGCTGGATGCAGCCGGCGTCCTGACCCATGGCCCCCGAAAACGATTCCCAGGTTCGCGTAAGAAGGTTTGGCGCCATCGCCCTCGTGGTCGCCGTCTGCGCGTTGCTCGGCGTGGGCAGTTACTACGCGTGGCAGACATGGTTCGGCGAGGACGCGGCCAATGCCGCGCTGGTCACGGCGGTTGCCCAGCGCGGCAGCCTCGAGGACACGGTGACCGCGACTGGGACGCTGCAGCCCAAGGATTTTGTCGACGTGGGCACGCAGGTTTCCGGGCAGCTGAAGGTGCTCCACGTGGGCGTCGGCGCCGTCGTCAAGAAGGGACAGTTGCTCGCCGAGATCGATCCTTCGGTCTACCAGGCGAAAGTCGACGGCGATCGCGCACAGCTGCTCAACCAGCGCGCGCAGCTCGCCGACAGGCAGGCGCAGCTCGTGCTCGCGCAGCTGCAATACAAGCGCCAGCAGAACCTCGACCGCGAGAACGCAACCACGGCGGATGCGGTGCAAAGCGCCGAGGCGGCCGAGCAGTCCGCGGCGGCGCAGGTGAAGGCGATCGCCGCGCAGATCCAGCAGACGGAATCGACGCTGCGCGGCGACGAAGCGAACCTCGGCTACACGAAGATCTATGCGCCGATCGCCGGCACCGTGGTGTCGCAGACGGCCAAGCAGGGCCAGACGCTCAACGCCAACCAGCAGGCGCCCATCGTCATGCGCATCGCCGACCTTTCGACAATGACGGTTCAGGCCCAGGTTTCGGAGGCCGACGTGCCGAAGCTGCGCATCGGCATGGACGTCTACTTCACCACGCTGGGCGGCGACAACCGGCGCTTCTACGGCAAGCTGCGCCAGATTCCGCCCACGCCGACCGTGGTGAACAACGTCGTCCTCTACGACGCCCTGTTCGACGTGGAGAACCCCAGGCAGGCGCTCATGACGCAGATGACCGCCCAGGTGTTCTTCGTCGCGGCGAGCACCAAGGATGCGGTGCTGGTGCCGGTGGCCGCGCTGCGCCCGATGCCGCGCGCGGTGCGTGAAGGCGGCGGCAAGCGCGCGGCCCGGCCCCCGGGCGAACGCAAGGCCGGCGCGGGCAGCGATCCGCGCGGGCAGTTCGCCAACAGCGCCGCGCGGGTCGGCGTGGTCGGCGCGGACGGCGAAGCGGTGGATCGCGACGTGAAGGTCGGGGTGGTCAACCGTGTCTCCGCCGAAATCCTCGCGGGCCTGGAGCCCGGTGAAAAAGTCGTGATTGGAACCAAAGCGCCGGCCGGGGCCGCGCGCGCGCCCGCGGCGAGTGCGCTGGTGCCCTCCGGCGCCAGGGGAGGCGGGGGACGTCCTTGACCGTCAATCCAGCCGCGCCGTTGATCGAGCTCACGGACGTGACCAAGACCTACCGCAGCGGAGAGCTCGACGTCGAAGTGCTGCACGGCGTCAGCCTGCAGGTATTCGCTGGCGAGTTCCTGGCGATCATGGGCGCCTCGGGGTCCGGCAAGACGACCCTGATGAACATCCTCGGATGCCTCGATCGCCCCAGCACCGGCAGCTACCGGTTCATGGGCGAGGATGTTTCCGGCTTCGAGCGCGATGAACTGGCGCGCCTGCGCCGCGAAGCCTTCGGCTTCGTGTTCCAGAGCTACAACCTGATCGGCACAGTGTCCGCGCTCGAGAACGTCGAGGTGCCGGCGGTCTATTCCGGGATGGCGCCGGCGGCGCGCGACGCGCGCGCCCGCGAGCTGCTGGGCTCGCTCGGCCTGGGCGATCGCCTCGGGCACCGGCCCAGCCAGCTCTCCGGCGGGCAGCAGCAGCGCGTGTCGATCGCGCGCGCGCTGATGAACGGCGGGCGCATCGTGCTCGCCGACGAGCCGACCGGCGCGCTCGACTCCAAGAGCGGCGTCGAGGTAATGGCGCTGCTGCGGGACCTGTCGGCCAAGGGCCACACCGTGATCCTCATCACGCATGCCCCCGAAATCGCCGCGCAGGCCAAGCGCGTCATCGAGGTGAGGGATGGGCTGATCGTCAGCGATTCCGGCCCGCAGATTCTGGAAGATAAAAATCCTTCGGAAGAAAAACAAGCAATCGAAGGCGGTGCCTCCTTCCTGGGTGGGGCATTCGAGGCCTCGAAGACCGCGCTGCGGGCGCTGCGCGCCAATCTGTTTCGCACGGTGCTGACGCTGCTCGGCATCGTCATCGGCGTGGCCTCGGTGATCGCAATGCTGGCCATCGGCGACGGCGCCAAGCAGGTCGTGCTGGACCGCATCAGCGCCATGGGGACCAACCTCCTGCTGGTGCGCCCGGGTCAGCCCAATCGCCGGGGCGTGGGCGGGACGGTCGCTTCGCTGGTGCCGGAGGACGCGGACTTCATCGCCGCGCTGCCCAACGTGCTGGCGGCCGTGCCCGAACTTGGCGGCAGCGTCACGGCGCGCTTTGGCAGCGCCGACTACCAGACGCAGGCCACCGGGACCTCGGCCACCTTCCCGGTGGCGCGCAACTGGCCGGTGAGCAAGGGGATCTTCTTCTCCACCGAGGACCTGAAGAGCTACGCCGCCGTGGTGGTGCTTGGCCAGACCGTCGCGGACAACCTGTTCGCAAAGGACGTGGATCCCATCGGCCAGTACGTGGTGCTGAATAACGTGCTGTTCCAGGTGATCGGCCTGATGGCGGTGCGCGGCGCCTCGCCGCAGGGCCAGGACCAGGACGACGTGGTGCTGGTGCCGCTCACCACCGGCGGCTTGCGCCTGTTCGGCCAGCGCTTCCTGCGCACCATCACCGTGGCAGTGGACGATGTGGAACGCATCGACGAGACGCAGGACCAGGTGAGCGCGCTGCTGCAGGCGCGCCACCAGAGCGTGGATTTCCAGATCCGCAACATGGCGTCGATCCTGGAAACGGCCACCGACACGCAGAACACGCTCACGGTGCTGCTCGGGTCGGTCGCCGCGATTTCGCTGCTGGTGGGCGGCATCGGCGTGATGAACATCATGCTGGTGAGCGTGACCGAACGCACGCGCGAAATCGGCATCCGCATGGCGACCGGCGCGCGCATGCGCAACATCCTGCAGCAGTTCCTCACCGAGGCGCTCGTGGTATCGCTGCTCGGCGGGGCGATCGGCGTGGCGGTCGGTCTCGGCGCGGCTGCGGTCGTCGACGCATTCGGCACGCCGGTGAAATACTCGCTCGGCCCGATCCTGCTCGCCTTCGGCTGCGCATTCGCGACCGGCCTCGTATTCGGCTACATGCCCGCGCGCAAGGCGGCGCTGGTCGATCCGATCGTGGCGCTGGCGACATGAAATGCCTGCGCTTCCTGCTGGTCGTTCTGGTTCTGTCCGCCTGTGGAACGACGCGCAGCCCGCAGCCGACGGCTCCCGCCGTGCCGCCGGGATTCACCGAACAGCCGCTGGCCGGCGCCGTTGCGCCTTCCCCCGACTGGTGGCAATCCTTCGGTTCCGCGGAACTCGCGACTCTGGTGACAGCCGCGCTGCAGGCCAACCCGGACATCGCCATCGCGGCGGAACGCGTGCGCCAGGCCGAGGCCCAGGTGCAGATCGCGGGATCATCGTTGTTTCCACAACTGAATTTCGGCTACGCCACGTCGCGGCGCGAAACGCGCCCGGACGGCGGATCGTGGTCCACCAATGACGGCGCGAGCGCGGCGTTGAGCGCCAGCTATGAAATCGACCTTTGGGGTCGCAATGCCGCCGGCCTGCGCTCGGCCGAGGCGTCGCTGCGCGCCAGCCGCTACGATCTCGAGACCGTGCGCCTGACGCTGCTGGCGGGCGTCGCGAGCGGCTATTTCGACGTGCTCTCGCTGCGCGGGCGGCTGGCGATCGCGCGCCAGAACCTGGTGATCGCGGAACGCGTGCTCAAGGTCGTGGATGCCCGCGTGCGCAATGGCGCGGCTTCGGCACTCGACCTGTCGCGCCAACAGGCCGGGGTGTATGCGTTGCGCGCCGCGATGCTGCCGCTCGAACTGCAGGAGCGCCAGACCCTGTACGCGCTCGCGATCCTGCTCGGCCAGCCGCCCGAAGGTTTCGCAGCCGCGGGCAATGGCGTCATTGCGCTGGCGGTCCCGGGTGTCGCGCCGGGCCTGCCGGCGGACCTGCTGGTGCGCCGCCCCGATCTCAGGAGCGCCGAGGCGCAGTTGGCCGCAGCCAATGCCAACCTGGAGGTGGCGCGTGCGGCGCTGCTGCCGAGCATTTCGCTGACTGGATCGGCGGGCCTGGCGAGCGGCGTGCTGATCAATTTCCTCAATGCGCCGACTGCGGCGCTGGCGCTGGGCGGTTCCCTGTTGCAATCGATATTCGATGGCGGCCGGCTGAGCGGGCAGGTCGACGTCGCCACGTCGCGCGAACGTGAACTGGCGGAAAACTATCGCAGGGCAATCCTCGCCGCACTCGCCGATGTCGAAAGCGCGCTCGCTGCGGGCGGCCGCACGGCGGACCAGGAGACGCTGCAGATAAAAGTCGTGGAGGAGGGGCGCATCTCGTTGCGCCTGGCGGAAATCCGCTACCGCGAAGGCGTGGATGACCTGCTCACCCTTCTCGACGCGCAGCGCACCCTCTTCCAGTCTGAAGACCAGCTCGCGCAGATCCGCCTGGCGCGGCTGCAGGCCTCGATCGGGCTGTTCAAGGCGCTCGGCGGCGGCTGGTCATAGACTGTTGCAATTGATTGCTGGCCGCCCGGCGTTGCAGGGCGGAGACTGGACCCATCCGGGCGCCATGCGCCTCCGAACGCCGAATTTCCAGGAGAAAACCCATGAGCAGCGCTCTGCAGTACCTTGGCGCAGGACTGGCCGTCGCAGCATTCGTCGGTATCTTCTGGTGGATGTTCGCGGCGACCGCGAAATCCAACGCGCAGCGCAAGCTCGAGCAGGCTGCCAAACGCGCGGCCGTTCAGCCGTGGGGAAACGACAAACCCGGCGGTCGCGGCAACCACTAGCGTTCGGCGCCGTACAGATCCGGCGATGCGTGCCCCGCTATCGTGAAGCCTTCACGATGAACCAGACGCGGGAGCGGAGATAAAAAACTTCTCGATTTCACAACGCATCGCCGCGCTCGCGCTGTTGTGCGCGATCGCGGGTCCGGCCCGCGCCGAGGGGGCCGAAGCGGCGTCCGCGGCGTCGATGCAGGCCAGGTACCTTGCGTTGCAGAGTCGCCTTGCCCACAACCGGTTCCAGCGGCCGCTCGACCTGGAATCGAGCGAGGTTCCGGGCGCCGTGACGGGCGACATCCATGCGATCGTGAATTCCCCGTTCGACACGGCGGGTCCTGCGCTCGGCACGCCGGCCGACTGGTGCGACATTCTGTCGCTGCACCTCAATACAAAGGGTTGCCGCGTCTCGCAGGCCGGCCCGCAGACCGTCCTGAACGTGTGGATAGGGACCCGGTACGACCAGCCGCTTGCGGAGGCGTCCCAGGTCGATCTTGCCTACCGCGTGATTGCCCGCAGCGCGGGCTACCTGCGCGTCGAACTGCATGCCGATGCTGGCCCGATGGGTACGCGCGACTACCGCATTACGCTGGAGGCGATCCCGCTGGACACGGGGCAGACCTTCATCCATCTCGAATTTTCCACCGCCTACGGCAACGTCGGGCGCCTCGCCATGCAGACCTATCTCGCCACGATCGGGCGCAACAGGGTCGGCTTCACCGTCATGGGCACGCAGCCCGACGGCCAGGCTCGCCACATCGGCGGCATGCGCGGCGTGGTGGAACGCAACACCATGCGCTACTACCTGGCCATTGAATCATTTCTCGGCGCGCTGCCGGTGCCTCCGCTGGCCCGCTTCGAGAAGCGGATCCAGGCCTGGTTCGAAGCGAGCGAACTCTATGCGCGCCAGCTGCACGAGATGGGGCAGCGGGAATACCTTGAGATGAAGCGCCGGGAGAATACGCGCCGCCCGGCCGCTCCGGCCTGACGGCGCTGTTGCACTGTTAGCCGCGCCCCAGGTTCTGGATGGAGTCCACGATCATCCGGGTACCGATCGCCATCAGCAGGATGTCCGAGGAAACCCGGACGTATTGGTAGCCTGACGGCGGTTGACCGATTTGCACCACCAGCTGCCGCGGGACCCGGTAATAGGTCACGTTACGCGCCAACGGCTGGCCGACATGCCATTTCCTGGCCTGCCCCGGCGGCATGCAGCCGTTGTGCTTCTTCGCCAGGCCCGGCGGGCAGCGCCCGGAGCGGGAGTGCTCGTTGTCGTAGTAGCTGCGTACGACGTCGTGCTGCTGCCGCTGAAAATGATCGCGCCGGTCAGTATTGTGCCGGTCACCATCGCGCCGGTCTCCGTCCCGGCGATCGTTGTCCCGCTTGTCGCCGTCCCGCCTGTCGTTGTCGTGCTTGCCGCTGTCGCGCGACGACTGATGGTCCGATTTCCCCTTGCCGTTGTCAGCCGCCATGGCCGACCCCATCGCAAGCATCGCGGCTAGGACCGCGACCTGCAAGATACTTCTTCCTGTATTGATGCGTGTCATCGTTGTTCTCCTGTTAAGCAGTGCAAAACTCAATTGGTTCCCGGCGCAGCCACCGGAACGGTCAGTTCGCGGTAGATCCCGCCGCCTTCGACGCTGCCGCTCGTGATGCCTTCGCCGTTCATCCGGCGAATGCAGGCCGGGCGGTCTTCCGCAGGCTGCTGGTCGCAGCGCAGGAGCCGGTTGCGCTCGAAGTCGGCCTCGCCGTTTCCGAGGCGTCCGCCTCTGGCTTCCTGCAACGCGGCGGCGGCTTCGCGCAAGCACGCATTGCGTTCCTGGTATGCGCTGCCGCTGACGCAGGCGGCGCGGTCACGCTGGTAGACCTTCTGGGCGCTTGCCGCAGAATTTCCGTCCGCGGCCGCCGCGGTACCTAGAACAGCAGAAAGCAGTATCAGAGTCAAAGCGGACTTCAGGGCGCATGGCTTCACTTGGCATTCCTTGTCGTTGCAGATTGAAAGACAAGCTACTTCAGCCGGTGCGCCGTGTATGTGCGTTGGCAAACCGATAGCGCGGGTCGCCTGAGGGATTTCTGTGTGCCAGCGAACGGATCAGGCGGCGAAGTACAGGTAGGTTCGCCCTGCAGTTCGAAGGCCCGCGAATCCCTCCAGATGAGCGGCTTTTTTCCAGACCCTCAAAAGGATTTCAAATGAAGTATTCGATGATGTTTTCGGCAGTACTGGTGACGCTGGCGCTGAGCGCCTGCGAACGGCCTGCGGCCGTGATTGCAGTTCCGGGCCCCGCTGGCGCAACAGGTGCCACGGGCGCGACCGGATCGACCGGTTCGACTGGATCAACCGGCAACACCGGTAACACGGGATATACCGGCAGCACCGGGGCCACTGGCGCCACGGGTGACACAGGCGACACGGGCGCGACGGGCGACCGCGGCAAAACCGGCAATACCGTAGTGATCGTTCCCGCGCAACAGAAGTAGCTTTAGGCCGTGGAAGTTGGCGTGATCAGGCTTGTCGCGGTGGCCGGCTGCGCGCCAGCAGCAAAATCGGTACAACGATCGAGGTCATCCGACCCGGCCGGATTTTCCATCAACCTGTGAAGGATACGGACATGAACTGGGATCGCATCGAAGGCAACTGGAAACAATTCAAAGGTAACGTCAAAGAGCAGTGGGGCAAGCTCACGGACGATCAGCTCGACGTGATCGCGGGCAAGCGCGACCATCTCGCGGGCAAGATCCAGGAGTCGTACGGCATCACCAAGGACGAGACCGAGAAGCAGCTCAGCGACTGGCAGAGCAAGATGAAGGACAGCGAGTGAGCCGGCTGAACGTCAGCGCTTTGTCGATGGCCCTCGGCCTGGCCTTCGGCACGTGCGCGATGGCGGCGAGCATGACGGAGGAACAGTACAAAGCCGGCCGGGATGCCATTGCCGCCGAGGCCAAGGGGGAAAAGGCGGCCTGCGGTTCCTTTGCCGGCAACGCCAGGGACATCTGCAAGGCGGAGGCCGACGGCAGGGAAAAAGTCGCCAGAGCGGAGCTGGAAGCAGGCTACAAGCCCTCGGTGGACGCGAACTACAAGCTGTACGTCGCGAGGGCAGAGGCCGCCTACGCGGTCGCGAAGGAAAAGTGCGACGACAAATCGGGCAACGTCAAGAATGTCTGCGTCAAGGAAGCCAAGGCGGACAGGGTCGCGGCCAAGACCGACGCGAAGGCGCAGATGAAGACTTCAGACGCACGCAAGGACGCGGCCACGGACAAGCGTGACGCCGATTATGCGGTGGCGAAGGAAAAGTGCGACGCCTTCGCGGGCGACGCGAAGAGCAGCTGCATGAGCGATGCGAAGGCGCGTTACGGCAAGACGTAGGCACCGGCCACGCCAGGCCCCGCAAAGGGCTGGCGTGGCGCTGGACTATTTGTTGCGTGTTTCGACCTGAACCAGGCTGACCTCTTCAGGCGCGGCAGGCGCGGGCCGTTCGCGGCGCGGACGACCGAGTTGCATCGGTTCGGGCTCGGGCAGGGGCTCGCGCGCCTTCGAGCGGTCCGTCTCGACCATCTGCAGGCCGGCGCTGGAAAGGATCTCTTTCGGATCAACGCGCGGAGTCTCCACACGCGGCGCTTCCGCCCGCGGGGCTTCATAGTGCGGGGTCTCTACGCGAGGCGCTTCGATCACGGGCGTTTCCGCGCGCACAGGCTCCTCGACGCGTGGCGCAGGCGCCGGCTCGTGGCGCATCGGTGATTCGGTCTCTTGCGCCATTGCGGCCTCGCGCTGCTGCTGCAGCCGATGTTCTTCCAGCTGCTGCGCATAGACCGATTGGTCGGAGCGTTGCTGATGCGGCTGCTGGCCTTCCGGGCGGCGCTCGCCGCGATCCGGACGGTCTGCGCGATCTCCACCACGACCGCGTCCGCCCCGATTGCGACGGCCACGGCGATGTTCTTCACCTTCCTGGAGGGGCGGGCGTTGTCCGTCATTCTCGCCTTGCGGCCCGCGTTGCTGCTGCGGCGGGCGCGGCGGCCGCTGGTCAGGCCGGCGCTCGCCCTGGGGGCCATCGACCTGAGGGCGATCCTGCCTGCCATTCGTGCGTTCGGCCTGCACAAGTTCTCCCTGTTGTGGCATCTCCGCCTGCTGGCGTTCGCCCTGCGGGCGATCCGGGCGCGGTTGCTGTTGCTGGGCGTGTGCCGGCCGCTGGTCGCGGCGCGGTTGCGGGTCGCCGCGCTGCTGATGGTCGCGTCCATCGCGTCCACCGCGGCCGTCGCGCTGATGCTCGCTACGGCCATCCCGACCGCCGCGTCCATCGCGTCCGCCGCGTCCACCACGGCCGTCGCGTCCGCCACGTCCGCCGCGGTCGTCGCGGCCGCGCTCGTGGCGATTGCGGTTTTCGTCGCGCGGGCGGTCTTCGCGAGCGGGACGGGCAGGGCGCATGGCAGGTTCATTGGCGGCCGCCGGCTGGTCGACCGGCTTTTCGGTCTTGAGCCAGCCGAACAGGCGGCCTAGAAAACCCGAGCGCGCCGGTTCCTGGACCACCGGGGCGGGCGCCGGAGCTGCGCGCGGCGCTTCGGCTCTCGGCTGGGGTTCCGGCACGACCGGCGCCGGCTGGTCGGGAACGATCCCCTGCACCATCGCCTGCGGGCGCTCCTTCTTCGCTTCGGCTTCCTTGCCCGGCGCGGCGGGCTCCTCGGGTTGCTCGACCAGCTCGTAGCTGGCCGGCACGTGGTCCATTTGATTGAGTTCGTCGTGCTTCAGGCGCTGGATCTTGTAGTGGGGCGTTTCCAGGTGCGAGTTGGGCACCAGGACGATATTCACCTTGATGCGCGCTTCCAGCTTCTGGATCTCGGCGCGCTTCTCGTTGAGCAGGAACGAGGCGACATCGACGGGCACCTGCGCGTGCACCGCGCCGGTGTTCTCCTTCATGGCCTCTTCCTGGATGATGCGCAGCACGTGCAGCGCGGTGGATTCCGTGCCGCGGATGAAGCCGGTGCCGCCGCAGCGCGGGCAGCTGATGTGCGCGGTCTCCTCGAGAGAAGGCTGCAGCCGCTGGCGCGACAGTTCCATCAGGCCGAAG